>ENA-OQCX01000948-OQCX01000948.1-human-gut-metagenome-genome-assembly--contig:-NODE-948-length-14307-cov-2.571016_pt1 | contig 14307 bp, 16 predicted proteins | sample MGYA00242762_ERZ504587 | MGnify/ENA primary metagenome ERZ504587 (study PRJEB26092, sample SAMD00036337) | human gut metagenome | host: Homo sapiens | study: EMG produced TPA metagenomics assembly of...
AGCAACGGACTTACCAGCGCCCGCCACGACGTATTCGCCAAATATCTGGCGGAGAAATATCCGGAAAGCTATGACAAAGCCGTACCCGACGAATTGGTATACAGCGGAAAGCTGAAACTGACAGACAGCGTGGAAGCAGTCCGCTGGATGCCGGAAAGCTGGTGCTCTCTCCCACCCGTACATATGCGCCGGTGGTTAAGAAACTGCTCGATGCGCTCCGTCCCGAAATTCACGGTATGGTACACTGCTCCGGCGGTGCGCAGACCAAAGTGCTGCACTTTGTCGGAGATAACTGCCGCGTTGTCAAAGACAACCTTTTCCCCGTTCCGCCGCTGTTCAGGACCATCAAGGAGCAAAGCGATACGGACTGGAGCGAAATGTACAAGGTATTCAATATGGGACACCGTCTGGAAGTATATCTTTCTCCTGAGCATGCGGAAGAAGTGATTGCCATCAGCAAAAGCTTCAACATCGATGCACAGATTGTAGGACGTATCGAAGAGAGCGATAAGAAAGAACTGATTATCAAGAGTGAATTCGGAGAGTTCAGATATTAATGCCGACTTGTCATCTCATAACATTACCACTTTAATTAAATGGCAGATAACAACACCATATTAGAGAAACTGGAAGGCCTCGTTGCCCGCTTCGAAGAAGTGTCCACACTGATTACCGACCGGCGGTGATTGCCGACCAGAAGCGCTACGTCAAACTCACCAAAGAGTACAAAGAACTGGGCGACCTGATGAATGCCCGCAAAGAGTACATGCAGGTACTGAACGGCATCGAGGAAGCCAAAGAAATCATCGCCAACGAAACCGACGCCGAGATGCGTGAAATGGCACGCGAAGAACTTGATGCCTGCCAGGCACGCCAGCCTGAACTGGAAGAAGAGATAAAGCTCCTGCTTGTCCCCGCCGACCCGCAGGACAGCCGCAACGCCATTCTCGAAATCCGCGGTGGTGCAGGTGGAGACGAAGCCGCCATTTTTGCAGGCGACCTCTTCCGCATGTACACCAAGTATTGTGAGGCTAAAGGCTGGAGACTGGATATATCCAGCGCCAACGAAGGCGCAGCCGGCGGTTTCAAGGAAATCATCTGCTCCGTAACGGGAGACAACGTATATGGCACGCTGAAATATGAATCGGGCGTACATCGCGTACAACGCGTGCCTGCCACCGAAACGCAGGGACGTGTACACACATCCGCCGCATCCGTGGCGGTACTGCCCGAAGCCGAAGAGTTCGATGTAGTCATCAACGAGGGAGAAATCAAATGGGATACCTTCCGAAGCGGCGGTGCGGGCGGTCAGAACGTAAATAAGGTGGAATCCGGCGTACGCCTGCGCTATAACTGGAAGAACCCGAATACGGGTGTCGTAGAGGAAATTCTCATCGAATGTACCGAAACGCGCGACCAGCCGAAGAACAAAGAACGCGCCCTGTCGCGCCTGCGTACCTTTATATACGACAAAGAGCACCAGAAATACATCGACGACATCGCTTCCAAGCGCAAGACAATGGTCTCTACCGGTGACCGCTCGGCAAAGATACGTACCTACAACTATCCGCAGGGACGTATTACCGACCACCGCATCAACTATACCATTTATAACCTTGCCGCCTTTATGGACGGTGATATTCAGGATTGCATCGACCATCTGATTGTTGCGGAAAATGCAGAGCGACTGAAAGAAAGCGAATTGTAGTTATGAAAGGGCTATCAGTAGAGAAAGCGTTTCACACGGTTACCGAAGCGTTTCAGAACTGCCTGAAGCGCTTCCCGGTTACGGTAGCCTTTATCTTTGCATTCACTGCCTATCTCATTCATCTGACATCAATAAGCTGGACAGGCGAAGAACGGTTGCTGTTTATAACCGGCTACTACCTGTCGGTAGGCATCCTGCTTTCGCTCACGCTTCATCTGTGGAGCGAAGAAGTAAAAAGCCGGATGTGGAAGACAGGCATACAACTTGCCGCACACGCCCTGCTCATAGCCGATGCTTTCCTGCTCTACCGTTATCTCGGTACAGAGAGTTCATGGATTGAAATCGGCATCGCCCACACGGCAGCCATTCTCACCATAGGGCTTTCCACATTCTTCCTCTCGTTCCTGCGCGAGAAGAATGACATTGCCAGTTGGAATTTTGCACTGAACGCCGTTTCTTCGTTCGCTGTCACACAAATCATAGGCTCATCCTATGGGCAGGCATCAGTCTGCTGTTGTTCTCACTGCACCAGCTGTTCGACATCCATTTCAGCGGAAAGTGCTATGCCTATATCTATTATCTGTGCAGCATAACGCTCGCTTTGATACTGTTTCTCGGATTGTTGCCGCAGGGAGAGGACAAACACAACCGCGAACCCCACTCATCCGAATTCCTGAACGGCATCATACACTACCTGTTCCTTCCGCTTACAGCCGGATATCTGACAGTGCTTTACATGTATGCCGCCCGCATCCTTGTCAGTTGGGAACTGCCCACAGGCTGGGTGTCATGGCTCATCGTAGCATTAATGACGGTGTGCATCGCCATTCAATTCGGTCTGTATCCCGCACGCCTTGAAAATAACAAACGGTTTGACAACTGGATTGCCCGCTGGATGCCCGTACTGATACTGCCTCTGCTGTTACTGATGACCATAGGCATCGTGCGACGGTTTAATGATTACGGCATTACCGTTAACCGGCTCTATCTCGCCACACTCAACGGCTGGTTCTATTTTGTCTGTATCGGGTTGTTCGCCATCAAGCACGGCGTATCAACTGGATACCCATTTCGTTTGCCATCATCTTTTTGCTGACGTCGCATTGCCCGTCAACTATGCCGGCATTACAAAGAATGTCATTCTTAACGAAATCAAAGCCGAGATGCAACGCAGTTGCCGGGCAAAAGCCCCTCTCTCGCTACAACAATATGAGGAATGGATGTACTCGCTGCCGGAAAAGCAGGCGATACGGATAAACAGTAAATTCAGATACCTGAACAGCTGGTTCGGCACGGAGAGCGTCACTCATCTGATAGACAGAAACGTAACCTACAACCTCTATTCCGTGGCAGCGGATATTGAAACAAATGCGGCGCCTGCCGGCACTGATAACGGCAAGGTTACCTATAGCGGAGCAATCGACAGTCAAACGAACATCAGTGTTCCCAAAGGCTACACGCGTTTATCACCATACCCAGCGACGGTATATCAAGCCGCTTTCTTACCATCCCCCGCCAATATCTTGAAAATGGAATATTGCCCGTTTCACTCGATACCCGGACGGACAATCTGAACGATAGCGCATATATCGAACTCAGCACATTGGAAATGTTGGAAAAGAACAGCAAGCACGGTCATATACCGCCTACCTCTTTCCGATGCAATTCTCCCAAGAACCTGTTCATGCTGACTGCATTCGATATCCATTATGAAAAGAACAGTAACGAAGATGTAAGAATGAGCATCAAGGGATATTTATTTAAAAAGTAAAACCATTAAACCAACAAATTGCGATATGAACAAACAACAACTCTTTGAGAATATCAAACGCAAGAAATCATTTCTATGCGTAGGTCTGGACACGGATATCAAGAAGATTCCGGAACACCTGCTGAAAGAAGAAGACCCCATCTTTGCCTTCAACAAAGCGATTATCGATGCAACAGCCGACCTGTGTATCGCCTACAAACCGAATCTCGCTTTCTATGAGAGCATGGGAGTAAAAGGCTGGATTGCCTTTGAAAAGACCGTGAACTACATCAAGCAGAACTATCCCGACCAGTTTATCATCGCCGATGCCAAACGCGGCGACATCGGTAATACCTCTGCCATGTATGCACGTACTTTCTTTGAAGAACTGGACATAGACTCGGTAACCGTAGCTCCTTATATGGGCGAAGACAGCGTTACTCCATTCCTCACCTACGAAGGCAAATGGGTTATCCTGCTCGTACTGACCAGCAACAAAGGTTCGCACGACTTCCAACTGACGGAAGACAAAAACGGTGAACGTCTCTTCGAAAAAGTATTGCGCAAGTCACAGGAATGGGCAAACGACGAGCAAATGATGTACGTGGTAGGCGCCACCCAAGGACGTGCTTTCGAAGATATTCGTAAGATTGTTCCCAACCACTTCCTTTTAGTGCCCGGCGTAGGTGCACAAGGCGGTTCATTGGAAGAGGTCTGCAAGTACGGCATGAACAAGACTTGCGGGCTGATTGTTAACTCCAGCCGCGGTATCATCTATGTAGACAAGACCGAAAATTTCGCAGCCGCTGCACGCAAAGCCGCACAGGAAGTACAGGCTCAGATGGCGGAACAGCTGAAAGCAATACTCTGAGAAGCAAATAAAACTTATTTTAAACATAACCGGGCAGAATCGGCGAAATGGGTAATTGTTCGCCTGATTCTGCCGGTTCGTATCAATACATGATAATCCTGCACGATATGCTCGAAGGTTTCAAAAGGACCAATCTGTCATAGCCCGCCACATTGCAAATGTTTTCAAAGAAGGAGAACTTGACAGAGACAGTAATATGCAAATTTTGCATAATACTATCTCAAAATATAAACCTACTGCGATTTACAACTTAGATGTTATCATCTCAACACGACTGGTGATGAACTTCCTTGTATAGCATCATATTTTGTCATCTCCTAAAAACAAATTACCTTTGTCCTCAAATACTTAGCTATGCCTTACGAACGTAAAATCATCAACGATCCGGTGTTCGGATTCATCAACATACCCAAAGGACTGCTGTACGACCTTGTACGACATCCCCTTTTGCAACGCCTCACCCGTATCAAACAATTGGGATTATCGTCCGTGGTGTATCCCGGCGCACAGCATACCCGGTTCCAGCACTCACTGGGGGCATTCTACCTTATGAGTGAAGCTATCCAGCAGCTTACCGCCAAAGGAAACTTCATTTTCGACAGTGAAGCGGAAGCCGTACAGGCGGCTATCCTCATGCACGACATCGGGCACGGTCCGTTCTCGCACGTGCTTGAAGATACTATTGTAAAAGGTGTCTCGCACGAAGACATTTCCCTGATGCTCATGGAACGCATCAACAAAGAAATGAACGGGCAACTGACACTTGCCATCCAAATATTCAAGGATGAATACCCCAAGCGTTTCCTCCACCAGCTGGTAAGCGGACAACTGGACATGGACCGCCTCGACTACCTGCGCCGCGACAGCTTCTATACCGGAGTGACGGAAGGTAACATAGGTTCGGCGCGCATCATCAAGATGCTCGATGTAAAAGACGACCATCTGGTCGTAGAATCCAAAGGAATCTACTCTATCGAAAACTTCCTCACTGCACGCCGCCTGATGTACTGGCAGGTATATCTGCATAAGACATCGGTTGCCTACGAAAAGATGCTCATCAGCACCCTGCTGCGTGCCAAGGAGTTAGCCGGCAAAGGCGTGGACTTGTTTGCCCCGCCCGCACTGAAATTCTTTTTATACAATGATATCAACCGGGAAATATTCTACAATAACCCGGACTGCCTGGAAAACTTTATCCAACTGGACGACAACGATCTTTGGACTGCCCTGAAAGTATGGAGCACACATCCGGACAGGGTGCTTTCCACACTAAGTATGGGCATGGTTAACCGTAACATATTCAAAGTGGAAATCTCCACCGAACCTTTCAGCGAGGAGCGTAAAGAAGAAATCACCCGGCAAAATCGGCAAACAGCTGGACATCCCTCTTTCCGAAGCCGGTTATTTATCTCTACCCCAAGCATTGAGAAGAATATGTACGACCGGCAGACGACAGCATCGACATCCTGTACAACGACGGCTCCATTAAAAACATAGCCGAAGCATCGGACATGCTCAACATCTCCCTACTCTCAAAAAAAAGTAAAAAAGTACTACTTATGTTATCAACGTTTGCATAGATAAGTATAAAATATTCACCGCAGGACAAGGATATATAAAAAAAAAAGTCCGTTATTTGTGTTTTGAAACCATCTAACAACAATAAAACATGGAGTTCTCTGCTAAACAAATTGCAACATTTATACAAGGAGAAATCGTAGGAGACGAGAATGCAATCGTGCATACCTTCGCCAAGATTGAAGAAGGAATACCGGGGGCAATCTCTTTCTTATCCAACCCTAAATACATACCTTATCTGTATGAAACCCAATCGAGTATTGTTTTGGTTAATAAGGATTTCACTCCCGAACAGGAAGTAAAAGCTACCATGATTAAGGTAGACAATGCCTACGAAAGCCTTGCCAAATTATTAAACCTGTATGAACAGAGCAAACCGAAACGCACCGGCATCGACCCGCGCGCATACGTTGCCGAAACTGCCAAAATAGGCAAAGATGTTTACATTGCGCCTTTTGCTTATGTAGGAGACCATGCAGAAGTGGGCGACAATACGGTAATTCATCCGCATGCCACTATCGGAAGCGGTGCTAAAGTAGGCAATGATTGCATTATTTACGCAAATGCAACAATCTACCACGATTGTCGCGTAGGCAACCGTTGCATCCTGCATGCCGGTTGTGTAATCGGTGCAGACGGTTTCGGTTTCGCCCCCACTCCCGAAGGGTATGAAAAGATTCCCCAAATCGGAATCACCCTATTGGAAGACAATGTGGAAATCGGCGCCAATACGTGTGTAGACCGTGCCACGATGGGAGCGACTATCGTTCACAGCGGTGTAAAACTGGATAATCTGGTGCAGGTGGCACATAATGATGAAATCGGTTCGCATACGGTAATGGCGGCCCAAGTGGCATAGCCGGTTCCACCAAAGTAGGCGAATGGTGTATGTTTGGCGGTCAGGTGGGTATAGCCGGACACATCCACATCGGAAACAAAGTGAACCTTGGCGCACAATCCGGTGTTCCCAGCAGTATTAAAGAAGGCAGTGTATTAATAGGTACGCCGCCTATGGAAGTGAAGCCTACTTCAAGTCACAGTCCGTATTCCGCAAGCTGCCGGATATGTACTTTGAGTTGAATGCGCTCCGCAAAGAACTCGATGAATTAAAAAAACAATTAAATAAGTAACCAATGTTGAAACAAAAGACTCTGAAAGACAGCTTTTCACTCAGTGGGAAAGGTCTTCACACTGGACTTGATCTGACCGTTACTTTCAACCCTGCTCCGGACAATCACGGATATAAGATTCAGCGTACCGACCTGGAAGGTCAGCCTATCATTGACGCTGTTGCCGATAACGTGACCGAAACGACACGCGGCACCGTGCTTTCCAAAAACGGGGTTAAGATAAGTACCGTAGAGCACGGCATGGCTGCGCTTTACGCTTTGGGCATAGATAACTGCCTTATTCAGGTGAACGGTCCGGAATTTCCTATCCTGGATGGAAGTGCCCAATATTATGTCAACGAAATAGAACGTGTAGGTACGGTGGAACAAAGTGCCGTAAAAGATTTCTATATCATCAAATCCAAGATTGAATTCCGTGACGATGCCACCGGCTCATCCATCATCGTATTGCCCGATGAAAACTTCAGTCTGAACGTACTGGTATCCTACGACTCGACCATCATCCCAACCAGTTGCCACATTGGAAGATATGGCAAAGTTCAAGGAATGAAGTAGCAGCCAGCCGCACTTTCGTATTTGTACGCGAGATAGAACCGCTGTTGCAAGCCGGACTTATCAAAGGCGGCGACCTGGACAACGCCATTGTTATCTATGAGCGTGAAATGCCGCAGGATGCCTACGACAAGCTTGCCGACGTAATGGGCGTACCTCACATGGACGCCAAGCAGTTGGGTTACATCAACCACAAACCGCTGGTATGGCCCAACGAATGCGCCCGCCACAAACTGCTGGACGTTATCGGCGACCTGGCTCTGATTGGCAAGCCTATCAAGGGACGTATCATTGCCACACGTCCGGGACATACCATCAACAACAAGTTTGCCCGCCAGATGCGTAAGGAAATCCGTCTGCACGAGATACAGGCCCCTACTTACGACTGCAACCGCGAACCGATTATGGATGTAAACCGCATCCGTGAACTGTTGCCGCACCGCTATCCGTTCCAACTGGTAGATAAAGTAATTGAGATAGGTGCCAACTACATCGTAGGTGTCAAGAACGTAACAGCCAACGAACCTTTCTTCCAGGGACACTTCCCGCAAGAACCCGTCATGCCGGGCGTATTGCAGGTAGAGGCCATGGCGCAGACAGGCGGTTTACTTGTTCTGAACTCCGTAGACGAACCCGAACGCTATTCCACCTACTTTATGAAGATAGACGCGTCAAGTTCCGCCAGAAAGTAGTGCCGGGAGATACTTTGATTTTCCGTGTCGAACTGCTGGCTCCTATCCGCCGGGGTATCTCTACTATGAAAGGCTATGTATTTGTAGGCGAAAAGGTAGTGTGTGAGGCTGAATTTATGGCTCAAATAGTAAAAAACAAGTAAATTAATTATGATAAGTCCCTTAGCGTATATTCATCCCGAAGCGAAAATCGGGGAAAACGTAGAGATTGCTCCTTTTGTTTTCATCGACAAGAATGTGGTAATCGGCGATAACAACAAGATTATGGCGAATGCCAACATTCTGTACGGTTCACGCATCGGCAACGGGAATACAATCTTTCCCGGAGCTGTAATCGGTGCTATCCCGCAAGACCTGAAATTCCGGGGAGAAAGAGACTACCGCCGAGATAGGCAATAATAATACTATCCGCGAGAACGTGACAATCAACCGGGGTACGGCTGCCAAAGGAAAGACAATCGTTGGCAGCAACAACCTGCTGATGGAAGGTGTACATGTTGCACACGATGCCTTTATCGGCAACGGTTGCATCATCGGCAATTCCACAAAAATGGCAGGCGAGATTGTCATAGACGACAATTCCATCATCAGCGCCAACGTACTGATGCACCAGTTCTGCCACGTAGGCGGATTCGGCATGATACAGGCGGATGCCGCTTCAGCAAAGACATACCGCCGTACATCATAGCCGGACGGGAACCCATCTGCTATGCAGGCATCAACATCGTGGGACTGCGCCGTCGCGTCTCCACAGAAACCATCGAGGCCATTCACAACGCCTACCGCATTATCTATCAAAGCGACTGAACAATACGGAAGCTTGAAAAAGATTGAGAATGAAATGGAAATGACCCCAGAAATCAGCTATATTGTAAACTTTATACGCGAATCGGCTCGCGGCATTATTCCTGCAAGCAAATAAAAAGTTAATAATATGATATATAGATTTACCCTCATCTCCGATGAAGCGGACGACTTCATCAGAGAAATACAGATTGACCCGGAAGCCACGTTCTATGATTTTCACGAAGCCATCGTGAAATCAGTAGGTTATACCGATGACCAGATGACCTCTTTCTTTATCTGCGACGATGATTGGGAAAAGGAAAAAGAAGTTACCCTCGAAGAAATGGACGACAATCCGGAAATAGACAGTTGGGTGATGAAAGACACTCAGGTCAGCGAATTGGTAGAGGACGAAAAGCAGAAACTCCTGTACGTGTTCGACTACATGACAGAACGTTGTTTCTTCATCGAACTCTCCGAAATCATCACCGGCAAGAATATGACCGGAGCAAAATGCACTAAGAAAGCCGGAGAGGCTCCCAAGCAGACCGTTGACTTTGAAGAAATGGCTGCTGCCAGCGGCTCGCTCGACTTGGACGAAAGTTTCTACGGCGACCAGGACTTCGACATGGAAGACTTCGATAAAGAAGGATTCGGCGGTTTGGACGATGGAGCCGCAGGTATTGCTTACGAAGACGACAAATTCTGATAAACCGGTTCGGGCGAATAGCACCTGCTCCAATGACAACGAGACTTCCCTTGAGGATACATTCGTTTCAAAGGATGCAATTGTTTTTCGCCCGAATTATTTTGTTGCAATCTCATGAAAACATTGATAGTACTTATAGGCCCCACAGGAGTAGGAAAGACAGAACTTAGTCTCCGACTGGCGGAACACTTCGGAACATGTATCATTTCCGCCGATTCACGACAGCTTTATGCCGATTTGAAAATCGGTACGGCCGCCCCTACCCCGGAACAACTGCAACGGGTACGGCATTACTTTGTAGCACACTGCAACTGACCGACTATTACAGTGCCGCCCAATATGAAGCCGAAGTACTGCAACTTCTTGAGCAACTCTATACCCGGCACGAGGTCGTACTCCTGACCGGCGGCTCCATGATGTACGTAGATGCCGTATGCAAAGGCATTGACGACATTCCTACCGTAGATGCCGAAACCCGCCGGCTTATGCTGCACAAATACGAAACGGAAGGTTTGGAACACCTCTGTGCCGAACTGAAACTGCTGGACCCGGAATATTACAAAATCGTAGACCTGAAGAACCATAAGCGGGTAATCCACGCACTGGAAATCTGTTATATGACAGGCAAGACCTACACCTCTTTCCGCACACAGCAAAAGAAAGAACGGCCCTTCCGCATCATCAAAATAGGACTCACCCGTGACCGTGAAGAATTATATGCCCGTATCAACCAACGCGTAGAACAGATGATAACGGACGGACTGGTAGAGGAAGCCCGCAGTGTCTACCCTCACCGTGCACTCAATTCACTGAACACCGTAGGCTACAAGGAAATCTTCAACTATCTGGACGGTGAATGGACACTGCCTTTTGCCATTGAGAAAATCCAGCAGAATTCACGCATCTACTCCCGTAAACAGATGACGTGGTTCAAGAGGGACGAAAGAGATACGCTGGTTTCATCCGGAACAAGAAACGGAGATACTTGCCTATCTCCGTTCCCAGCTATCGTAAACCTGCCCGCAACCGGCACAGCCCCTAAAACCTTTCCGAGCCTTTGCACCCCGCTATCGTCAAGGCAAAGCCGTTATTGTCTTTTTCAGCCTTATGTCCTGGCTGGATGCGCCTATCATAACCTCAAACTCGCCCGGCTCCACTGTCCAGTTCATATTGCGGTCCAGAATCTGCAAGTCTTCCGGCTTCAAGGAGAAAGTGACCTGCCTGGTTTCACCCGGTTGCAAGGATATCCTCTCAAAACCGCGCAACTGCGAATCGTAGGTAATGACACTGCTCACCTTATCGCGTACATACAATTGCACCACCTCGTCACCCGCACGTTTTCCAGTATTCGTAACGTTGACTTTAATCATATATTCGCCCTGCGTATGCTGTTGCAACGGAGAGACTTCCAAATCGGAGTAAGCAAAAGTCGTATAGCTCAGACCGAAACCGAACGGATACAGTTCGCCGATGACGCGTGTTGCGCCCGAACCGTTTGGACCGGAATGCGGTTGAGCGCCATGCGAACCGGGTTTGAAAGGGAAGTTCAGCTCTATCTGTCCTACGCTCTTAGGGAAAGTCACTGTCAGTTTGCCGCCCGGATTATGCTCGCCAAACAGAGTTTCCGCAATCACCGTTCCTCCCTGACAACCGGGAAACCACGACTCCAAGATGGCTGGGATATAAGCATTTGCCCAGTTGACGGTGAGCGGCTGCCCGTTTATCAGCACCAGTATCACCGACTTTCCCGTTGCATGCAATGCCTCAAGTAATTGCTGCTGGCGTCCCGGCAAGTCGAGCGAAGTACGCGAACGGCTCTCTCCCGTACGGTACTCATCCTCGCCAAGCACGGCAATAATGACATCACTTTCACCGGCTTTTGCTACGGCTTCGGCAATGCCTTGTTTTTCCTGTTCGCTCATGGGCGCAGGCAATATCTCCGTGGCAGGCCAACCTGCATCCACAATATCACAGCCTTTGGCATAATCCACTTCGGCAATGCCTTTCAGATAATTACGCAAACCGGCAAGCACGGTAACCGTCTCCAGTCCGTTAGGGCCGTAACGGCTGGTCATAAAGTTATCCTCATCAGCCAACGGGCCGGTTACCAGCACCTTCTTTATCTGCCGTTTATCCAGCGGAAGGATATTATTCTCGTTTTTCAGAAGCACAAGTGCCTGTTGCTGCATCTGCTTCACAAAATCCATATTCCGGTCTGCCCCGCCTACTCTGTCGGCGGCTTTCGTATCGGCTACATAAGGTTGGTCGAACAGTCCCAAGCGGAATTTCACCCGCAGCACTTCCGACACACGCTTGTCTATCACAGCCATTGAAATCTTCTTTTCTTCCAGCAACCGGCGGATAGGCAGAATAAAATCGGAAGGCGGAGTAAAGTGGGTACGCACATTCAAGCCGGCTTCCAAAACCTGACGCACAGCCTCATCATAGGTATCCGCACATGATGCTTGGACTCCACAAACTCCACAGCCTCGCTGTCGCTCACCACATAGCCGTCGAAGCCATACTCCTCGCGCAGCAATTCCGTCAGAAAATAGTAGCTGGCGGATACGGGCACACCGTCCCAATCGTTATAACTGCTCATCACTCCCATAGGATGCGAGTTCTGAATGACCTTCTTAAAAGGATAAAGAAACAGTTCGTGCAACTCGCGCGGAGCCACATGCGGGTCGGTACGGCAATTCCCGTCACGCCCGCCTTTGGGCACACTGTAAACTGCATAGTGCTTCAAAGTAGCAGCTACTCCCTGCGACTGGATGCCGTTCACCATTTCCGTTCCCAAAGCCGCTATCAGATAGGGTTCTTCTCCATAACACTCCAATGTACGTCCCCAACGCGGGTCGCGTACAATATCCAGTATGGGAGCATACACATTGGTGTATCCCAACGCTTTCGCCTCTTGTCCGGCTATGACACCGGCACGGCGAACAAGCTCTTTGTTCCAGGTGCTTCCGATGGCAATAGGAGCAGGCAACGGCGTGGCTTTGGTGTGGTTCAGTCCGTGAATCCCCTCATTCGTGAAGTCAACGGGAATCCCCAAACGGGTTTCTTCCACAAACCAGCGTTGCACGGTATTGACGGCCTCGGCATGATTGCTGAAAGGGTACAATAAACCGGGAACCTGCGCAGACTTCTTTCCCACGCCGTTCAGCATCTCATCGATATTGCAATGCCGTCTTTCCATATTTCGTTTTTCCAACCGGCAACGGGCAGGGAATCCTTTAACACACGTCCGTAGCCGTAAAGAGTTGCCAGTTGGCAGGTTTTCTCTTCCACTGACATTTGGGAGAGCAGGTCGGCTACCCGCTTTTCAACCGGTTGGGAAGGGTCTTCATAAATGTCCTTCACCCCGTTCTTGTTGAAATCGATCCAACCGTTCCGATACATTTTCTTGTTTTGCGCCTGCACATTTCCGGCAAGCCCCAGACAAAGAGCGGAAATGCAGATAATCAGTTTGTGTTTCATGTATAAAATCAATAATAAGTAATTAAAGTTCAAATAATTCCGCATATTCGGCTTCAATGAACGCATCCAATTCATTATAGAGCGACTGCATCGCCTTTACATCCGCTTCCCCTTTCCTGCGCCACTCTTTCAATACCGGTACGGTGCGCCGGAACACCTCATCCTCTACCGGAGCCAGCAACTGCATATAGCCGTTCTTATCGGCATTATAAAGCCTTTCCCAGTTCATATAGCGGTTGCTGCCCATACCTTGCCCGTAAGAGAAAACATCCCCTGCCAGTATTACCGACCAATTGCCCAAAGGAGAAACCTTCTTTGCTTCATCACGAACCAGCAACCTCGGCAAAGCCTTGTCCGCCCCTTTCACCCAGACGGGCATTGTCACTCCGGTAGGCGGATACCCCAGAATTGTCCACATCGTAGTGAGTTCGGGCCGCTCCCCTTCTTTCACGCCCTGCACCACCACCGAACTTGCCGTACTGCTGCGTGCGATGAAGTCCTGGTCTACAAACCACCCCGTTGTCTTAGGACGATTGAAATCCCCGCTCTTCAAATCAATCCCCAACAGCGGATTGGCAAAAGAGCGGGAAAGCTCCCTGAATATCCATTGCGGCGTAATCTGTCCCGTAGCAGAGGCCGGCATCAGCAGCTTATCTTCCTGCATAAAGCGAACATAACCCGCTCCCTCATTCACCTTGCCGGAAAAAGAGAAGTTGGTGCGTGCAATGTATCCGCAAGGCGCATCCTTAGGATTGTTGGCATCGTACATCACATACTCGTAATAATCCACTTCGAACATAGCAGCACCGCCTTTGGCATCAATCACGCCGAAGTTGGCCTCTATCAGGCTGGGCTTGGACAGCGTATCGAGAAATTGGCGGAAATCCTTTACCGTGGCACACACTTCCAAGGCACGCCGCATTACCCGTCCGTTGGCCTCTCCACGTTCCTCACCGGGTTTCAGCTCGACCAGGTTATAGGATTGCGTATTCATAATGGAGAAGCCCGCGGCGTCGTACTATCCACACATCCGTCGGAATTGTCTTCC
>ENA-OQCX01000950-OQCX01000950.1-human-gut-metagenome-genome-assembly--contig:-NODE-950-length-14295-cov-2.548419_pt1 | contig 14295 bp, 22 predicted proteins | sample MGYA00242762_ERZ504587 | MGnify/ENA primary metagenome ERZ504587 (study PRJEB26092, sample SAMD00036337) | human gut metagenome | host: Homo sapiens | study: EMG produced TPA metagenomics assembly of...
ATGCCGCACTGCCGGGGCTTGGAACACCGACACCGCTTTTGCGTGAACACCGCCTCTATCAGGCAGATTGGCTGCTTAGATTTATGGATTCCAGGCAGATGAATTATTGTCGGAAGAAAAGCCGGATTTCAATGAACTGATCGATCCAAAGTGCGACTGGGCATTACGCCATCTCGAACAATTTCCCGTGGAAGTAGAGACTGCAAGTTATGCAAGACTGCTTCGGGTACCGGGAATCGGTCCAAAATCCGCCAGCCGGATCACATATGCAAGACGGTATGGAAGAATGGATTTTGCAAGCTTAAAGAAGATGGGTGTGGTACTTAAGAGGGCCCACTATTTTATTACCTGTGGGGGAAAACAGATGTATCATACACCGATTGAAGCGTCGTATATTACAAGACAACTGGTCAGTGTAGATAAGAAAGACGTATGGAATATAGAACATTCCAATGAATCTTATGTGCAATTGTCATTGGCGGACTTTGGGATTGGGTAGAAAATTATGAAGATATATACTTGTAAGGATCGTCTGGAGGACATTATGACCTGTATCTATGATGCCTGGTCAGAAGCATTACGGATCGGTCATGATCAGATACAATTAAAGAAAGAACCGATATTACAGCAGACAATGTTTGATGAATATGTCCATGTAGACGGGGATAATGTGAAAGCAGAAAAAGTAATCCGTTCTGTTCGCAGGGATATTTCCGATGAAGCATATCTGGATGTATATTATGCAACCCTTTCTGCGGAGGAAGATGCGTTACAAGCAATTTATAATTTCCTGCGTGTCGGATTTGCAGTGGGAAGTAAGGTACTGGAACAGTATTCGAATCCTCATGTGATGCGCATGTTGGAACTTCGGCGGAAAGTCGGTAATGAAAGCATCATTTTAATGAATTTGCACGATTCCAGTCGCTGGACAGAAAGGTCTATGTCAGTCATCTGGAACCAAAAAGTGATGTGATCATGCTGGTTGGCAGACATTTTGCGGACCGGATGCCATCAGAACATTGGATGATCATAGATGATAACCGGAAAACAGCATGCGTACATCCAAAAGACGGAACAAACTATCTGCGTTATCTGACGGATGACGAATTTGAGTCACTTCGTAAAACAGAACAGTATGAAGATGAATATACAGAGATGTGGAAGACGTTTTTTCAGGCGGTTGCGATCAAAGAGAGGGAGAATTATGTGTGTCAGCGGAATTTGTTCCCAATCTGGAAGAGGAAGCATGCGGTGGAATTCAGAACGCTAAGGATATGAGCATAAAAACTTGCGAATCCTGAAAGAAATATCTGTCAGGAAGAGAATCATTGAAAGGGGAACAAATCAATGCAGCAAAATTTAAAAGTGTTAATGTTAAATGGAAGCCCACGGGCTAATGGCAATACATCTGTTGCATTAAAAGAAATGGAACAGGTATTTAAAGATAACGGAATCGAGACAGAGATCATACTGGTCGGCAATAAAGATATTCGAGCTGTATCGCCTGTGGTTCCTGCTATGAGAAAGGCAAATGTGTATTCAACGATATGGTAAATGAACTGGCACTAAAGTTTGAAGAAGCCGATGGACTTGTCGTTGCAAGCCCGGTATATTATGCGTCAGCAAATGCGACACTGATTGCTTGTCTTGATCGTTTGTTCTACAGCAGTCATTTTGACAAGACAATGAAAGTCGGAGCAAGTGTTGTATGTGCGAGACGCGGTGGTTGTTCAGCAACATTTGATGAATTGAACAAGTATTTTACAATCTCCGGAATGCCGGTTGCATCAAGCCAGTATTGGAACAGCATTCATGGACGTATGCCGGGTGAGTCAGAGCAGGACGGAGAAGGAAAACAGACGATGCGTACACTTGCAAGAAATATGACATTCTTGATGAAGAGTATTGCGCTTGGAAAAGAACAGTTCGGATTACCGGAAAAGGAAGAACGAATTGCGACACATTTTATACGGTAATGGGATTGGAGAAAAGCAAATGACAGATACACATATTTCAGAAAGATATGAATTTAGAAACATAAAACAGAACGAAGCAGAAGAAGCAGCAGAGATCGAAAGGATCTGTTTTCCGCCGAATGAAGCCTGTTCTAAGAAGCATATGAAAGACCGTGTTGCCGGAATTGCGGATTTATTTCTGGTAGCGATTGATAAAGAAAATGGAAAGATGGCAGGTTTTTTAAATGGACTAGCAACGGATGATGAGATATTAAAGGACGAGTTCTTTACAGATGCCAGTCTGCATAACCCGGAAGGCAAGAATGTCATGCTTCTGGGACTGGATGTACTGCCGGAATACCGCAGTCAGGGGCTTGCAAGAGAACTGGTACGCCGGTATCTCGAAAGAGAATGTGGGAGGGGAAGAAAAGAGATTATCCTTACCTGCCTGGAATCGAAGGTAGCGATGTATGAGAAATTCGGATTTAAAGATAAAGGAATCGCGCAGTCAACCTGGGGCGGGGAAGAATGGCATGAGATGAGTGTAAGCATTTAATTATCGAAGCACTTGGAAGAATCAAAGGGAAAGATTTTGCAGAAGTATTGCAGAATCTTTCCTTTTGTGTTATTGTAAATTAACTTTAAAGAAAAGTTTCTATATTCCTAAAAATTCTAAGCCCGAGGGCATCTCATTTCGGTATTTCAAATTCGAAACAATTATCCGATATGAAGACAAAGTAACTAATAATTTTATATTGCTGGGATACAAGGAGGAGCTGTCTATGATGAATAAGCTGCAACAGTATTTTCCGATGATTCGGACAAAAGAAGAAGTTTTAAGAGAAATTGAGAATAATTCAAAGCTGAAAGAAATTTATGAAAATTGGCAGGAAGATGAAAGAGAAGAATTTCTGGCTTTTGTAACAGGAACAAAAGGTGTAAAAATGATGTATGATTTCATTAGTAAAGCTATTTTGAATCCAGAAATTTATGAAGAAAGAGTAGAAGAATTTTTATCGTTGTTGCTTCAACAGAAAGTGAAAATACTTGAAGTACTGCCGAATGAAGAGACGGGACTTTCGGATGGGTATTCTATTTTGATTATGGATATCGTGGTAGAATTAGAAAACGGAAGTATTGTCAATCTGGAGATACAAAAGAATGGTTATATGTTTCCGGGAGAACGAAGTGCATGTTATTCTGCAGATTTGTTATTGCGTCAATACAGAAGAGTACGCAAAAAGAATAAACAAGAAGGAAAGAAAACAAAATCATGTTATAGAGATATAAAAGATGTATACACGATTGTCTTGTTTGAAACAAGTCCATCACAGTTACATAAATTTAGAGATGTATATTTACATCATTTTGAACAGAAATCAGATACAGGAGCGGAAATGAATCTTCTACAGAAATATTTATTTGTAACGCTTGACAACTTTCGTAGTATTAAGCACAATAAAAGTAGTAAGATGATTATAAATAATCGGCTGGAAGCATGGCTTGCGTTTATGTGTATGGATGAGCCGGATGATATTCTGAGTATCATAGAAAAATGTCCGGATTTTAAAGAAATGTATGAACAAATCTATGTATCTGCCGTGATTTAGATGAGGTGATGGGAATGTTTTCAAAAGAATTACAGGAACTGGACCGGAACAGCGTAGACTGATGGTAGATGAGATGCAGAAAGATCTGGATAAGACAAGAGAAGAACTGGAAGAATCAAAGATGGAAATAGAGGAGAAAGATCAGCAGATAGAGAAGAAAGATCAGCAGATAGAGAAGAAAGATCAGCAATTAAAAAGAAAATAAATTACAAATGAAAAAAAATGCAAGAAAGAATTAGAACACTAGGAAGAAAATGTATCAGCAAGAGAATAAATAGACAAGAACACAGGAGGTATATCGTGAGAAAAATAGTAAATATAAATACCACATCAACAAAAGAAGAACAGTTAAAAGACCTGATAACATCCATCCAACAAGTAAAAGATTTTCTGGTAAATATACTGGATGAATATGAAGAAGACGGTGAAGTGGATAAAGCAGACACTCTGACGGAAGCGTTGGATGCATTGGAAGATGCATACGATGTGGTTAATGATGTACTGTTAGATGACTAATAAAATAATAAAAATAGTCTGGAAGCTATAGTCTGAAATCAGAATCATTTTTCTGAATGGTATTGACGATGAGCGGATGCAGGGATATTACATCGGTAATGTAATTATACTGGATAAAACTGGAATCAATCAGTTCATCTATCAACATAAAATCATCTAGTTCTGTTAAGTCAAAAAAAGTCTCTGTTTCAATACCTTCTACCGGAAGAAGTGCCATATTTTTCAAGATGGAGAGTTTTTCTTCTGTAAGGCTGCCCAAGTGGAACAGATCTGTCATTACATTCAGGATATGTTCCATTACTATGTGAGAACGTCTGGAGGCAGGAGTTTCTTTTCCATTGAAAAGTCCAGCATACTGGCAGGGGACATTCTGGAGGCTTGCATTTGTCTGGCCAGAAGTTCGATGCCGTAGGTGTGACGGGCAATCTTATCAAAAATCTGCAAGAGAATCATATCATCGCCAGACTGTAGAGGGCGTTTATAAAATTTCTGAAACAAAGCAATAAGATCTTCAGGATTGTCCATTGGATGAATGGAAAGTTCCTGATATCCATCTTTTTCACGACTGATGCGGGTGGTGAAAATTACAGAATATGGTCCCTCCAGAAGTTCCTGTGTGCGTTCATCTTCGGCATCAAAATTGTCGATGATAAGAAGTGTATGTTTATCACAGTGTTCTTTTAAATAATTCAGCTTTTTATAATAATAAGTTTCCCGTACCTGAGGAGTTGTAAGGTCTTGTTTCTCATTTTCCAGACCATGGATGAGAAGAAACTGATCTGTGATGATCATATCTTCCAGCGTACTGTTGTAAGTGAACCAGAGAATGGTTCGGTATTCGTTCTGAAATTTCAGTCCATATTGTCTGGCAAGTTCACTTTTTCCAATGCCACCGGTTCCGCATAAAAATAATTTATTGTTGTCGCTATGAAGTAAACGGTATATTTCGTTAAGTTCAGATGCCCGGCCAACAAAATTTGTGTTGTGTACAAGGGTGGTACTGTGTATGCTCTGAACCTGAACGACCGGTTGGGCATTGTTGTTCCATTCACTGTTTTGAATCCAATAAGAAATTCTGGATACAAGGGCATTGATACGGTCTTCTTCTGGCGGTTCGGTACCATCTAGAAATGAATCCGTCCAAGGTAATACCGGATATCATCCGATATTTCCCTGTTATCGGTTCGGAAAGGTAATAGGCGGATGGATTCATGTTGATGGAACCGGTTAAAAGCACAGTCAATTTCATTGAGTACATGGGCAGAATGAGAAGATTGCTCATTCATAACCAGAAGGAAGACTTTGCATGTATTGATTGCTTTAACAATATCTCCGGCATAGCTTGAATCTACATCCCGTGGGGCATACCAGCATTTGATTCCGTGACTTTCCAGTGCCGCTACAATATGTTCCACAAGTTCAGCAGATGAGTTTCGGTGATAACTGATAAATACTTCGTGCTGCATAAAAGCACCTCGTTTCTGTATTGATAATAATTCTATTTTAGCATATGACAAACAACGGGGAAACTGTAAAAACGGTGAAACCAAGGAAGTGGGACATTGACGTCCCACTCCTTTTGATATAAACTATTATCTATATGTCTATAGTAAAATATAGACGTTATATTATAGTTAAAAGAGTAAGGAGAGTACATACGAATGAAGAGTTTTTATGAGTGGTACAGAAAAAACATCACCGGTGCGATTTTCGGCGGATTGATCCTCGGAATCCTGACCGGACTGTTTTTGGCGGGACGGTTTAAAGTGGTTCTGACTGCAACGAGTGTACTGGGAAGCATCTATATGAGTGCATTGAACATGATGATCTTCCCGCTGGTATTCTGTTCGATAGTAATGGGTATTGCAAGCATCGGAAGTGCCAGGACGACAGGTAAGATCACAGGAGCGGCAATGCTGTTCTTCCTGTGCACCACAGCGCTGGCAAGTTTTGTCGGACTGATCATTCCGAGACTGATCCGTCTTGGAAAAGGTGTCAGCTTTAAGATGGCTACATCTGATATTCAGGCAACAAAGATGGACAGTATATTAGATACAGTGAAAGGACTGATTCCGTCCAATCCGGTGTCTGCATTTGCAGAGGGTAATATGCTGCAGGTGCTGGTATTTGCACTGATCATGGGCTTCACATTGATCGCGATCGGAGAAAAAGGAGAGCCATTATTAAAGGTAATTGATTCGTGCAACGAAGCATGCCTGAAGATTATCAGTACGGTTATGTATTTCACACCGATCGGAGTATTCTGTACGATCGTCCCTGTCGTAGAGGCAAATGGAACAAAGACGATCGTATCACTGGCTACACAGCTGATTATCTTATATGTTGCGTTCTTTGGATTTGCATTTGTTGTATATGGCGGTGCAGTAAGCATTCTCGGAAAGACAAGTCCGGTGAAGTTCTTCAAAGCGATTATGCCGGCAGCACTGAATGCATTTGGTACATGCTCAAGTTCAGCAACGATTCCTCTCAGCAAAAGTTGTGTGGAAGATGAGCTGGGCGTACCGAATCAGATATCCAGTATCACAATTCCGCTTGGAGCAACTGTTAACATGGACGCAGTATCAATCCTGATGTCGTTTATGATCATGTTTTTTGCAAATGCATGTGGCGTACATGTCAGTATTCCGATGATGATCATCATCCTTCTGGCGAATGTTCTTCTGTCAGTTGGAACACGGGAATCCCGGGAGGAGCAATCGCATCGTTTGCGGCACTGGCAACAATGGCAGGTCTTCCGGCCGGAGTCATGGGTGTGTATATCAGCATCAATACATTATGTGACATGGGAGCAACCTGTGTGAATGTAATCGGTGATATGGCCGGATGTGTCGTACTGAAAGAGAAGATTGAGATTGAAAAATAAAATGAAAACCTCAGAAAAACAAAATATATTAACAAGAACCTGGGTGGTTGCAGCACTGGCGTGTGTCTGCTGCATCTTATGGGGCAGCGCAATTCCCGTGATCAAGACAGGCTACCGGATCCTGGCAGTCGATTCAGCGGACACTGCAAGTCAGATTGTCTTTCGCCGGTATCCGGTTTGCATTGGCTGGAATTCTGGTGTTAGTATTTGCATCTATCCGTGAAAAACATATGGTTCTTCCGGATGGAAAAGTATTCCGCTATGCGATTCCTGTCTGTTTTGCGCAGACCTTTGTCCAGTACTTTTTCTTCTACATCGGAGTGGCACATACCTCCGGTGTAAAAGGCGGAATTATCACTGGTCTTGGAAATTTTATCGCAATTTTAATGGCATGTCTGATAGTAAGAAATGAAAAGATGACAGGCAGAAAACTTGCCGGTTGTGTTCTCGGATTTGCAGGAGTCGTGATCATCAACATGGCAGGCGGCTCTATGGATATGGGCTTCAGACTGACAGGAGAAGGCTTTGTGCTGATCGCACAGTTGTCCTATGGAGCATCCACCGTACTGATCAATATTTTCTCCCAAAAAGTATCACCGGTTATATTAAGCGGATGTCAATTCTTCATGGGTGGCGTCTTGCTGTTTGTAGTAGGAATCCTCATGGGTGGACATCTGGATCACATGTCTGTTGCAGGAGCGGTATTGATCCTGTACCTGGCGATGGTATCGGCTGTAGCATATACACTCTGGTCAGTTCTGCTGGCACATAATGAAGTGTCAAAAGTAGCAATCTTTGGATTTGTCAATCCGCTTTGCAGTGTGGTGTTATCGGCACTGGTTCTTGGAGAAGTAAGCCAGGCATTTAATGCGAGAAGTCTGATCGCACTGATTCTGGTATGTGTGGGAATTTATATTGTGAATTATAAAAATAAAAAGTAGATTGCAGAGGACATCTTAAAAAAACCGTAATGAAATGTGAATAAAGCAAGAGGCTGAAAAGTTCTTTCTAAAAAGAATTTTTTCAGCCTCTTTTGCATGTCAGCGATATAGAGTTTACAATTTCCCTTCCGGAATCTTACTGATAATCGTTTTATAAATTCTGATCAAAAATGTCATAGACACAATAAATGATATTACTTCCGCAATCGGGAAAGACCACCATACAACGTGCAGTCCGCCGATCTTAGACAGGATATAAGCAGCAGGGATCAGTACAACCAGCTGACGCATGATAGATACGATCATGCTGAATACTGCTTTACCGAGTGCCTGGAATACGGTACCGGCAATGATACAGAACCATGCGATCAGGTAGTGTATACCGATGATACGAAGTGCCGGAACACCAATCTTCAGCATGTCAGCAGATGCGTTGAACATTCCAAGTAATACCTGTGGAATACTTTCAAAACAGAGGAATCCGACAAAAGTAAGGCAGAATGCAGTTGTCAGACTGATCCGGATCGTCCGGATCATACGTTTTCTCTGCTGTGCACCGTAGTTGTAGGCAATGATCGGTGTGATACCATTATTCAGTCCGAATACCGGCATGAAGAAGAAGCTTTGAAGCTTAAAGTATACACCGAATACGGCAGTTGCGGTAGAAGAGAATTCGATCAGGATGCGGTTCATCGAATAGGTCATGATCGATCCGATAGACTGCATAATAATAGACGGAATACCAACGGCATAAATGTGTCCGATCAGGCTTATGTCCGGACGGAATCCATTAAAGCTTAAGGATACTTCATGGTTATATTTGTGATTGCAGGTTCCGGCTACGATGCCGGCTACGCACTGTCCGATGACGGTGGCAACGGCAGCTCCGGTTACCCCCATCTTCGGGAATCCGAGAAGTCCGAAGATCATAATCGGGTCAAGGATGATATTGGTGATGGCACCGCATAACTGAGAAGTCATACTGAAGATTGTTCTTCCGGTAGAAGTCAGTAATCGTTCAAAGAAAATCTGTGTAAACAAACCAAAAGAAAAGATCATAACTGTACTCAGGTAATCAATTCCAAGATTCATGATCTCGACATCTGCATTTCCAATCTGGCTTGCATAGAACGGTTTTACAATCGTAAAGCCAAGGATTAAAAATATAATGTAACTGATGGCATAGATAAATGCTGCATTATCAGCAATCTTATTCGCTTTTTTAAAGTTGCGCTCTCCCAGGGACTTGGAAAGGAGTGCGTTCATGCCGACGCCGGTACCGGTAGCTACCGCGATCAGAAGTGTCTGAAGCGGAAAAGCCAATGAAACGGCAGTCAGCGCATTTTCCGATAATTTTGCTACGAAGATACTGTCAACGATGTTATAAAGTGCCTGTACCAACATGGAAATCATCATTGGCAGGGACATGTTAAATACTAATTTTCCGACGGGCATGGTTCCCATCTTGTTCTCTGCTATGGGAGCAGATGATTGATTTTTACTCATAAATCTCTTTCCTCCACAGTGACGCCGGTAAACCAGAGCGCCTGTTCATACAATTTCATTCTGTCTGTTATCAGACCCAAAAATATATATTAACATGAATGCAGAAAGGATTCAATTATTTGAATGCTGGATTGGACGATATTCGTAGCTCGGTTTGAAATCCTTCTTATCATATAACGTATCATAATATTGAAAGATACGATCCATTACTTTTGAAATCTGTGTCTCATCTGGTTCATACAGAATGAGCAGATACTGCATGGAACTGTAGCGGGTACAGATGTCTACCTTGCGGATTTTTTCATGAATGGCTGTTCCATACATAATTCCCGATAATCAAGGTTCAGGTCACCATTGTAACGGCCGCTTTCACTCAGAGCATGGGCAATTAACTCCAGATCTTTGCCGGTCACCTCATTTTCGGAAAAATCCAGTTCCATCTGCTGATAGAAGAAGAATCCTTGTTTTCCGTTTTGTTTTACATGATAGAGTGCTTTATCGGCTTTGGAGTAGCAATCCTCAAAAGGTTCGCCCTTTGTACTCAGATATAATCCCGCGGAGATAGAAGCATATTGAATCTCAGGAATGAAGAGCAGGAACTCATCGCCACCGAGACGGCATACAACAGAATTCTGCGAGGCTTCCGTAAGAAGCGTACCGAGAACTTTCAGTCCTCCTGGAAGTACGCTGTGATTACAGTTCAAAAAAGTCTTTGATCTGATTCAGAATAATGTCCATCAGCCGTATGCGCGCCTCAATGCCGGCCCATGCGATATGTGGTGTAATTAACAATTTGCGACTGTCTTTGATCTGAAAAAGTGGATTCTGTTCACTCATCGGCTCCTGGCATAAGACATCCAGACCGGCGGCAGCAATCTCATCCGTTATCAAAGCATCATATAAGTCCTGCTCTACAACGATCGGTCCACGTCCGAGATTCAAAAAGATGCAGGATTTTTTCATCTTTGCAAATGCATCTTTATCTAGAAGATTTTCAGTATATTCATTCAGGGGAGCATGGACAGAGATGATATCTGAAGTAGTAAGCAGTGTATCAAAATCAACCTGAGTGTATCCGTTCTGGGTAGGTTGTCCGGAAGCAGAATAATAGATTACATGAGCGCCAAACGCCTCTGCAATCTGGCAACACGGCGTCCGATAGCACCAAGCCCGATGATGCCCCATGTCTTGCCGTTAAGTTCTGAAAAATGTTCGGAAAAATGAGTAAAACAGGTGTCATTGATATAATTTCCATTTTTTACATAATCGTCATAATAACGCAGCTTTTCAAGAAGATAGAAGAGCATGGCAAATGTATGCTGGGTTACTGTTTCGGTGGAATATCCGGCAACATTGCGCCAGGCAATGCCGCGGGAAGCCAGATAGTCTTTATCCAGATTATTGGTTCCGGTAGCAGTAACACAGACAAGCTTCAGATGCGCTGCGGTATGGATTGTCTGTTCGTTAACAGGAACTTTATTGATAATCAGAACGTCTGCGTCCTTGACCCGTTCAGGTGCTTCTTCCGGTGTGGTAAAGTCGTATCTGGTGACTCCCCAAGTGCGTCGAATCCGGAAAGGTCAATATCATCACCGATTGTTTTTGCGTCTAAAAATACAATTTTCATAATAAGTTCATCCTTTCATAATGAAATCACTGCTTTACCGGATACAGATATATACCATATAGGCAGCATATAAGATAAGCATGATGATTCCTTCCTTGCGGTTGAGTTCTTTTGAAGTCCATGCAAGATCAGAGTTATCACACTGATCACGATCAGGACAGCAATGTCGATCATGTTATCCCAGGCGAAGCACCGGACTGATTGCTGCAGCAACACCGAGTACAAGAAGAATGTTAAAGATATTGGAACCAATGACATTTCCGAGCGCCATATCGACTTCATCTTTTCTGGCGGCAACAATGGAAGTGACAAGTTCCGGAAGGCTTGTACCCATGGCAATAATGGTAAGTCCGATCAATGTCTGGCTGAGTCCAAGGCGGACTGCGATCGCAGAAGCTCCGTCGACGACAAAATCGCCGCCGTACTTGATCGCGATCATACCTCCAAGAATGAAAATGAGACATTTCCATGCCGGAAGGAGATTGATATGTGAGGTAACCTGTTCAATCTCTTCTTCGGAAAGAGAGATTCTTTCTTCTTGTATAGAAGAAATAGCATCAGGTGTTGATTTACGGCGAGCTCTTTTGACTGAGCGGATCATCCAGAGCAGATATCCGGTAAATATTATAAGAAAGAGAATTCCATCGATTCGTCCGAGTGTCATACCCAGATATCCAAGCAACAGTAAAAGTCCTGCACAGAAGATAGATAATGGGAATTCTTTCTGTAAAGTACTTTTCTGAACGGCAAGCGGAACAAATAAAGTACAGACACCGCATACTACCAGCAGATTAAAAATATTAGAGCCAACCGCATTGCTGATGGCAAGGGAATTATTGCCGGTCAGGGAAGCAGTTACACTGACTGCACATTCCGGAAGGCTGGTACCCATGGCTACGATGGTCATGCCGATGATCATGGAAGGATCCGGAGCCGCTTTGCTACGGCAGAACTGCTTCTACAAAGAAGTCGGCACCTTTGATCAACAGGATAAATCCGACGATTAATATAATGAGTGATTTTAATAATTGCATGTGATTCTCCTTTTTTCCGTTTTTAAACAGATATTAACAGCCGACAAAGGCTGTCTCCTTGTAATTGTACCATAAAATCAAACAAAGAGGAAACAAGTGCCAGTGTTAATGTATATAAATTATTCTTTCCAAACGCACGGATTTACTGTATATTTATATGGAAAATAAAACAAGAAGGAGAAATACAAGTATGTTAAGTATGGTCATTGACAGCATTAGTTCATTCATGTACAGTAAATTGCTGGTCATTATGTTAATCGGAACTGGTGTGTATTTTACGATCCGGACGAAATTTCCGCAGGTGCGGCTGTTTCGCAGCGCCTGCAAAGCGGTAATGGAGAAACCGGATGATGAAGATGCAGTCTCTTCTTTTCAGGCACTGATGGTCTCCACTGCATCGAGAGTTGGAACAGGAAATATCGTAGGAGTATCGTCTGCAATCTGTATCGGGGGATTTGGAGCCGTATTCTGGATGTGGGTGATCGCAATTATTGGAAGCGCATCTGCGTTCGTGGAGAGTACATTGGCGCAGATTTATAAGAAAAAGGGTGAGGACGGAACATGTTACGGAGGACCGGCGTATTACATAGAGGCTGCACTTCGGTGCAGACCGCTGGCAATTGCATTCTGTATTGCCATGATCGCGACATATGCATTTGGATTTAATATGCTGGCATCTTATAACCTGCAGTCTACATTTGCAGGATTTTCTTTTTATCATGCAGATGTGACACCGTGGATCATCGGAGGGATTCTGGCAGTTCTGACAGGATGGTGTCTGCTGGGCGGCGGTTCACGTATTATAAAAGTAACTTCGATGCTGGTACCGGTTATGGGTGTGGCATATATTGTGGTGGCTTTGATCGTGGTTGTGATCAATATCAGATATATTCCAGATGTGTTTGCAACGATTTTCAGGGAAGCATTTGACTTTCAGGCAATCTTTGGTGCATTTGCCGGATCTGCCATGATGCAGGGAATCCGCCGGGGATTATATTCAAATGAAGCGGGGATTGGTTCTGCACCAAATGCGGCTGCATCGGCAAATGTCACGCACCGGTCAAGCAGGGACTGGTTCAGATGTTATCGGTGTTCATTGATACCTTATTATTATGTACGGCAACCGCTATGATGTGTATGTCATCCGGGGTAGCCCCGTCGGAAGCATTGCAAGGAGCACCATGGTACAGGCTGCATTGCAGGAATCACTCGGAACGTTTGGTCCTGTATTTATTACGGTGTCTATGGTATTATTTGCATTTACAACACTGCTCGGTAATTGCTTTTACTGCGATAATCTGCTGACATATATTCATAAAAGTCAGCCCGGACGGCATTTCATGATGGCATTCCGTGTGGTATGTGCGCTTGTTGTATTCATGGGAGCCGGAATGGAGATGTCTATGCTATGGAATATCGCAGATGTGTTAATGGGAGTGATGGCGATGATTAATATTCCGGTGATCATCCTCTTATCCAATACGGCACTGAAAGCACTCGGTGATTATGAAAAACAGCTGAAAAAGGGTATGAATCCGGTATTTAAGAGTACGGATATCGGAATGAAAGAGAAAATGGATTGCTGGGAGTAGAGGAGGTGACAGCTATGTATTATGTACCGGACGGAACAAAGGAATGCGGATATTACGAATGTAAGAAATGCGGGAATCGTTTTCTGTCCCTGCAGACGATGAAACGGATCCCGTGTCCGGACTGCGAGCAGGAGATCGATTACGAGATCGGACCGATGAATCTCTGGAAGATGTGCTGGATACGGCAGAACTTCTGCAGAAGATCGAAGGCACAGAAGAAGTTGCGAAGATGGATGCGCTTCTGAGCCTGGCGATTACCGGCGGGGATTGTAATTGGATTTAATTGGGATTTAATTTATTAACGTAGTTGGCCTCTCGATCCTTGAAGAAAACAGTATAAAGTGGTTCTGGTTCAGGTTCCATGCTCTAAGAAAAACTAAGAGAGCCAGAATCTCCTAAAAGCAAAGGAACTACGCTCAAACTCGGCGTTCGCCTCAAACACGTTCGCTTCGTTCCTTTAACGGAGATTCTGACTCTCTAACTTTTTTCTAAGAGCATTTCACATTCACCAGAACCACTTTATACTGTTTTCTTCAAGTCGTGACTAGCAGCGGATGTTAATAAATGAAATGCCCGGAAGTGTAACCCGGTGGAGCCACTACGATTCGCATTTGCCATTTAATTTTTGAG
>ENA-OQCX01000951-OQCX01000951.1-human-gut-metagenome-genome-assembly--contig:-NODE-951-length-14294-cov-1.829392_pt1 | contig 14294 bp, 24 predicted proteins | sample MGYA00242762_ERZ504587 | MGnify/ENA primary metagenome ERZ504587 (study PRJEB26092, sample SAMD00036337) | human gut metagenome | host: Homo sapiens | study: EMG produced TPA metagenomics assembly of...
GCCCCTTCCGCCAACCTTTCGGGCAGCCCCAGCCCCACCACGGCACAGCATGTGCTGGCGGATATGGCAGGGCGCATTCAGGCGGTGGTGGATGGCGGCCCCTGTTCGGTGGGCGTAGAATCCACTGTTGTAACACTCGCATCGCCCTGCCCCAGCTTTTACGCCCGGGCGGCATTACGCCGGAGCAGCTGCGCGCCGTACTCGGCAAGGTGGAAATAGACCGCGCCGTAGAGGAGCAGTTAGCGGTAGGGGAAAGGCCGCCTCTCCCGGCATGAAATATAAGACTATGCACCGAAGGCCCATGTGGTAATCCTGCGCGGGCCGTTTCAGCGCTATGCGCAATATGTCAACAATCACGCGGGCGCGGGCGTTGCAGCGCTATGCTATGAGGGGGAAGAAGCCGCCCTACATGTGCGCGCGCTCTCCTGTGGCAGGGAGGGAGACCCTTCCTCTCAGGCACAGCGCCTGTTCGATGCGTTGCGTTCACTCGACGCGATGGGTATCCACACCGCCTATGCGCGCTGCCCGGAAAAGCAGGGCGTGGGCCTTGCTGTTTATAACCGGCTGCTGCGTGCCGCCGCGTTTGAAATGATTGATGTATAATTGGGAAGCGTTTTTTAATTGCTTTTTCAAAGGAATTTTGCATTTTACAAATGCCCTCACGATCTCCCATATGGAAGGACTGCTTTCATCATGGCAAACAAAAAAGGCCCCGTCATTGGTCTGACCGGGCAAACAGGGGCGGGCAAAAGCACGGCGGCCGCCCTCTTGCGCGCGCAGGGCCTGGCGGTGATCGATGCGGATGAAATCGCCCGCAAGGTGACGCGGCCGGGCAGCTTTGTTCTCTCCGCCCTGGCGGCTGCATTTGGAGCGGATCTCATCCTGCCGGATGGGTCGCTCAACCGCCCTCTGCTTGCACAGCGCGCCTTCTCCTCCCCTGGGCAGACGGCGCGGCTCAACGCAATCACACACCCCGCGATCATCCAACAAATGCGCGCCGAAACGGCATGCGCTTTTCAGAACGAAGCAAAAGCCGTGGTGCTGGATGCGCCTCAGCTCTTTGAAAGCGGCGAAAACCGCGCCTGCGATTTCATCATCGCCGTCGTCGCGCCGGAAGAGCTGCGGATCAAACGCATCATGCAGCGCGATCAAATCAGCGAAGAATCTGCCCGCCTGCGTGTGAATGCGCAAAAAAGTGAGACATACTATAAAGAGCACGCGGATTTTTTGGTGCGGAATTATCCCCCGTTTGACCTGCAACAGGAGTTGGAGCCCGTATGGGCGCGCATCCGTTTCACAGAAGAAGCATAAAATATGCAGCAAAATGCATAACAGAAAGGGAGCGGCCAGCGATGGAAACCCGAAAACAAAAAGCTTTTTTGAAAATCAGCCTTCTGTTTCTTCTCTTTGCCGCCCTGGTGGCCGTGGTGACAGCGGTATCCTACCGCTCTCTGCTCAAGGCGTTTTACCCAATGAAGGAGGCGGCGCTGGTCGAGCGCTATGCCGATGAAAACGGGCTGGATGAAGCGCTTGTCTACGCCGTGATGAAAACGGAGAGCGATTTTGACGCCGAGGCCGTTTCCGCGGCAAAGGCGAAAGGGCTCATGCAGCTCACACTCCCCACCTTCCAGTGGCTTCAGAGCAAAACGGGCGAAACGTTAGAGGGCGACGCGCTCTTTGATAAGGAAGTAAACGTGCGCTACGGCACCCTGTTTTTGCGCCTGCTCAAGGAGGAATTCGGCACCACGCAGGAGATTCTCGCCGCTTATCACGCCGGGCGGGGGCAGGTTAACCGCTGGCTAAAGGATCCGGGCGTGTCGCAGGATGGCAAAACGCTCGACAGCATCCCTATCCCAGAAACCGCCCATTATGTCAAAAAGGTAACGAACGCCATGCACCGCTACCAGAATCTTTATCATATAGGAGGAACCACATCATGAGCAATTTAGGCAAAGAAAAGAGCAAGGCCGAGCAGCTACAGGAGGAATTGTTCCTCAAGCCGAAGCACGCGATGCGCGGCGGCCTGGCCGACGCGGAGATTGAGCGCGCCGATCAATTGCGAGGATTACAAGGTCTTTTTAAATTCCGCCAAAACGGAGCGAGAAGCCGCTGGATTTTTCTGCCGCAAGGCAGAGGCGCTGGGCTTCACTCCCTTTAATCCGCAAAAGAAATACCACGCGGGCGATAAAGTTTACCGCCTAAACCGGGAAAAAGCCATTATTCTCGCCGTCATCGGGGAAAAGAGCGTGGGAGAAGGCGTGCGGATTGCCGCGGCGCATATTGATTCTCCCCGCCTTGATCTCAAGCCCAACCCACTCTATGAGGATTTTGAGATGGCCCTGTTCAAAACCCATTATTACGGCGGCATCAAAAAATACCAGTGGACGGCAATTCCCCTCTCTCTGCACGGCGTGATCATCCGCCGCGACGGCAGCAAGATCAATGTGAGCATCGGCGAGCAGCCGGATGAGCCGAAATTCGTTGTAACCGACCTGCTCCCCCATTTGGCACAGGAGCAGATGAAGCGCACGCTTGCAGACGGCGTGCGGGGCGAGGAGCTCAACATTCTCATCGGCAGCCGGCCCTTCCGCAGCGATGAGGGCAGCGAGCTTGTGAAGCTCAATATTATGAAGCTGCTCCATGAAAAATACGGCATTGTGGAGAGCGATTTCCTCAGCGCGGAGCTTGAGCTCGTGCCCGCCTTCCGGTGTGCGACATCGGCTTTGACCGCAGCATGATCGGCGGCTACGGCCATGACGACCGTGTGTGCGCATACCCGGCCGCTATGGCGGCCTTTGCCTGCGAAAAGCCGGAATATACGGCGATCACCGTCCTCACCGATAAGGAGGAGACGGGCAGCGATGGCAACACCGGCCTCAACTCCTCCTATCTCAAATATTTCATCGCGGATCTCGCCCGCATGGAAGGGCTGGAGGCGCGCGACGTGCTCAGCCGCTCCCGCTGCCTGTCCGCGGATGTGAACGCCGCCTTTGACCCCACTTTCCCGGATGTGATTGAAAAAGAAAAACGCCGCCCTACCTACAACCGCGGCGTAGTCGTGAACAAATACACCGGCTCCCGCGGCAAAATCGGGCACGTCGGACGCAGCGCGGAATTCATGGGCGAAGTGCGCAGGCTTTTTGACGAAAAACAAATCTGCTGGCAAACCGGGGAGCTCGGCAGGTAGATCTCGGCGGCGGCGGAACGGTTGCCATGTATGTAGCGAACCTCGATGTGGACGTTGTGGATGTTGGCGTTCCGGTGCTTTCGATGCACGCGCCCTTTGAGGTGGTTTCTAAAATCGACGTTTATATGGCCTTCCGCGCCTTTAAAGCCTTCTTCGGCTTGGAATAAGCTTGCCACTTTCTATCGTTTGAAAAGAGCACACAAAACAAAAAGCAGGGTTTCAGAGCGCTTTCGTAAGCAGCATTTTTCTGCGCCACTGAGCGCTGGCGGAAGGCCAAGGCAGCGCCCGCAGAATCTTGTTGCGTAGCAGCAAAAAACGAGCCTTTCCATGTGTTTGAAACGCCGGTGAGTATGCGCTTGCTGCACAAGCACAGCGAGTTTGGGAAGCTCGCCGAACGGGTTGGGTCGTGGCTCTCTGCTTACTGCTGCCGCAGGGCCCGTGCGGGGGGTCGCGGGGAACTCCCCCGCGGCTCTTTTTTGTTTCCCTTTGTGAGAAGACAAGAGGAATTCCCGCGCGGCATGAGCGCATTCCTGTTTTTTATGCTTGCTGAAAAAGGACCACCTGACAAATCGAATCCTTTTTCTAAAATCCATATCTCATGATTCTTGTGCAGTTTAACGAAACGCTTTTTCTTTTTCGTCAAAAGAGCACTGGGCGTCCGCCAGAGCGGACGCCCAGTGCTTTTTTATCTGCCGCGCCAATGGGGCAGAATGGGCACCGTCTACCCGGGCTGAACGCTTTTCGTCGGGGACGCTTTTTGGAGGGAGTGTATTTGATCCCCCGCACCTCAATCGGCCCGTTATCCGATTCATAGCGCTCCACAGTTTTCTGCACATAGATTAAAATCTGCATGTTGGCGGAGCGTCCGTTTATCCGGGAAACATAGTGGAACTTTTCCAGCAATTCCGAGTTGATTCGAAACGTATAATTTCGTATAATACCATCCACGGTTTGAATACCTTCTCTCTAATATTGTTTTTCCTATGGGAACAGGGGAAAACCGGATTTTGCTGTGACTGCATTATGAGGCCATAGTGAAGGCCAAAAGAAGTCAAAATGAAGGATGTTGAACATGAGAAAACTTTTTGAAAAAGCGTGTTGCTTTGCCGGCCCGGAAAGCATCCCAGAAGAGCAGGAGCGCCGGATTATTGCCCGCATCAACATGTGATGGATCGGCTCATCAGTAAGGAGATCTTTCAGTTTTACACTGGGGCGGCCACCGGCTTCGACCTGTTGGCGGCCAGGGCCGTGCTGGAGCGCAAGCAGAGCGATTCCCGCGTGCGGCTTTTCCTTCAGCTTGCCTGCCCGATGCAATCCCAGTGGTATCCTCCACGGGAGCAATTTTTCATCGAAATGATAGAGGAGGAGGCCGACGGCGTTGATCTCCTTTCATGCTATCAATCCCTGGCCAGCATACTAGGCGGCAGACGCTCTATCATTCAGCAATGCAATGTTTGCGTGTGTTATGGCCAAATCGATGCGGAAGATGCGGCGTTTTTAAAAAAGAGAGCGGAAGAATACTGCCTGAAGCTGATTTACCTGGTAGACCGTCCTCCTAAGCGGAGGGTAAATTGTGTTCTTCTGCATACCGATCCTAACGATTTGCCCAAAAAAGCCGCTATCCCTGTGAAGCGTTGTGAAAACGCCCCACAGGGATAACCATTTATGAATCCACGCTTCCATGGAGGATGCGACTACATCAGCAAAACTTTATATTTTAATGATTAAGAAAGATTTCCATAATTGTCACATGTTACGGTAACGGTCGGAGTTTCCGTCCTTATAGGAAGACCCATAAAATACTTTTTCATAGTTATATTACCCGAAGCTTTATTGCCGTTTTTGCTCGTCGAATTAGTAATGTACTTCCAAGTACTATCATAAATCGTAGGAGCAGTAAAATAAGCTTCTGTGCATGTTGCGCTTACACCCTGGTTAACTTTAAAAGTAACATTAAAATTTACTTCCCACATTTTGTCTCCATTATTATCACGAAATATTAGCGTCTTTCCTCCTGATTTGTAAAAAACTGTTCCCCGAGTTAATATATTATCTTCTCTAAGAATTACTTCAAGACTACTCCCATCTTCGAAATATTGAATATCCTGAGTATTATTTACAATTGTATCATTAGTAGCAAAAGCCGTTGCACAAAAACTTACCAACATTATAAAGCAGAAAAACAAAGATAAAAATTTCTTTTTCATAATCATTCAACCCCCTCAATATTAGCATAGGACACACTCTCATCTTGCTTTATCTCTTCATATGTTCCTGGAGCGTCCTTATTTTGAATTACAAAGGCACTCGCGTAAACTATTCCAATAATTGTAACCATAAGAATTGCCGCAATTAAAATGATTTTCCGAAATTTTATACGTTGCTTTATTTTCTCTACTTCATGATCAGATTCGTTTTCATAAAGTTGATTCTCATATTCCTCAGGTGTGCCAAAATCATTAACGATATCATCCATCGTCGCATTTGGATTCTCATCAACAAACGACATAATATCATCTAATAATTCTTTCGACATCACATTCGTCTGTTTCCTAGGTAAGGTAGACGCACGACGTTTTTGTTTTAAATATTTACCGATTTGTTCCATAAGGTCTGGAGCAATATTGTTATCTGTCATAATATCACGTTCGTATCTTGTCACTTGATTAACCCCCTTTTTCTGATAGAAAGTTTCGATTTTACCCTAATTTATTTCTCTTTCCGTAAATATAAGGATATTCACCCAATATTTATTCGACCCAAAGGAATCCTTTCTTTTCTCCTCCTTCCATAATACAACCAAAATACGACGGAATGGAACGTTTTCTCATAAATTACATCACAATAATATCATAATCCCTATGAAAAGTAAATAGTTTGTGTAATGATATGAAAAAATTTTTTTGGGCCTGTAAATATAACATAATTCCCAAATTTGATAGATGATTTTTAATTTTGACATTCCCTATAAATCGCACCAAAAAATCAGCCTGTAAAAATAACATTTATTTACATATAATGAATACCTCTCTCCCCTTCCCCATAGGGGCGAACTGTGTTCGCCTGCCTTTCCCTGAAAGCAATAATCGGAAAACCAGTTCAACAGACCAAAAAGGGAGGCGCACCATGTGCGCCCCCTCTTCTTTTGAGATCTTCTGTTTTTGATTACGACGTAGAGGCGAACTGCGTTCGCCCGCAGGCCTAGGTAAAATAGCTTGATGGATTATATGTGTTTATACAAGAGGCAAAAGCGGGCGAACACAGTTCGCCCCTACTGTTTTTATAATTCAAATATCTTTTTCAACGTTTTCGCCGTATTCCCCACTGTGAGGGCAACAATCTCATCCCCCTCCATCAGCGCCGTGTTGCCGCGCGGAATCGTAATCAAAGAATCCCGCATCAGATAAATTAAAACGCAATCCTCCGGCAGATTCAGGGATTGAACGGTCGCGCCGAACGGGACCAATGCTCCGGCAGCTTATATTCATTGATGCTCGCATCACTGTTGTTGATATCCGCCACCAAGCGCACCGCCGCGCCCTCCACCTCATGTTCAATCATCCAGCGATAATCCGGGTGGGGGACATCGTGATATCCACGCCGAGCTTCTTCATGATATCCATATTCTTGGGGTTATTGACCCGCGCCACCGTCTGCGGAACGTTAAACTGCTGCTTTGCAAGCTCGCAGGCGATCAGGTTATCCTCATCCTTGCCAGTTACGGCGATCAGCGTATCACACTTCCCCGCGCCGCCGCGCGCGAGCGTTTCCACCATGGTTCCATCCCCGCAGATCACGGGAATATCGAGCAAATTTGCAACGCGCCGGCAGTATTCCTTCTCCTTTTCAATCAGGCTGACGCTATAGCCATCCTCCATCAGCGCCTGCGAGAGGAAATAGCCAAGATTACCCCCGCCGACGATCAGTATTTTCCTCATGATAGTATCGATTTCCTTTCCCGGCCGCTTTTTTGTGAAAAGAGGCCACAAATATTGCAGAAAACGCGCTTAAAAGGCCCCTTAATCATTGATCTGCGCAAAAATCACGCTGTCGCCTTCCGAAAGGATTAGGTTCTCCGCATTGGTCAGGAACAGCGCCCGCCTTTGCGGCGCACGGCAAAGGGCATTTCATTTTTACGATGATAAAGCTGGGAGGGCTTGAGCCCCCAATCATGGCGATCCGTGCGCACCTCCTCAAAGGATACGGAGGCGCTTCCAAAATGGAGCATGGAAAATTGCGCATCCTCCTTTGTAATCAGGTCCAGCAGATGGTCGGCCTCATAGCGGGTGGCGCAGATCGTGTGCAGGCCAAATTTGTGGAAAACAGCCTCGCGGGAAGGGTCCAAAATGCGGGTATAAATCGTTTCCACCTGAAAATCGGTCCGTAAAAGCTGCGTGACCATCACGTTGACATTATCCTCCGGCGTGATCACACAGGCAACGTCCGCATTTTCGCAGCCTGCGGAAATCAGCACATCCCGATCCACCGGAACGCCCGCTACCGTGATGCCGTCAAAATTCTCCCCCAACAGGTCGAGCCTGCTTTGATCGCGGTCTACCACCGCAACATCATACCCTCGCCCGGATAAAGCAAGGGCGAGCCTTCGCCCGGTTTTACCCGCGCCGACGATCAGAACATTCATGCCGAATGCGCTCCTTTTTCAACAATCATAAAAATACAGCCGCTGGCTATCCTATGCAGGCTACTGTTCATCGCCCTTTTATCAAGCAGAGGGCGGCGAAGCTTGTCTTGCTGCCCGCTTGCGCTGCGCGGCCTATCTGATTTTGTGATTCACGCACACAATACCCGCCTGCGTGATGTCGACAATCCCGTATTCCCCGTTTGCAACAGCGCCGGGGTTCATCAGGTATAGGCCGTCTTCAAAATCTGTCACAGCCCGATGGGTGTGGCCATATAATGCAATGTCGGCCTTACAGGCGCGCGCCTGCTGCCGGAGCTGCCCATCGCCGTATTTTACGTTTTCCGCATAGCCATGCGTAAGATACAGCAGCTTGCCTGCAATCCGCTCCAGTGAAAGGGCGGGCAGCATCGAGCCCCAATCGCAATTGCCCCGCACGCAGATCACGCGCTTCTCCCCGCAGAGGCCCATCGCCTGCTCCATATCGTTTTCGCCATCGCCCAGATGGATGACCACCTGCGCCGCAGGCTGCTGCTGGATTGCGCGATACAGCGCGTAGGAATCCCCATGAGAATCAGAAACTACCAGGAGCCTCATCCGAGCCGACTTCCTTTCATAGAGATCGGGTAAAAGATCGTTCATACTTTCCCCCATCGCAAGCATATTAGTATTATATACACTACAGGTGGTGAATGCAATGATTGACGGAAGAAATCTGAACACCGAACAAATGAAGGCCGCTCTGAAGCATTTGAGTGAAACCTCCGGAAAAGCGGCTTCCGATATCGAGCAGGCAATCAATAGCGGAAACTGGGAAGATTTTGTGCGCAAAAATATGAACCCGACGCAGGCAAAAACGCTCAAGATGCTTTTGGAGGACCGTCAGGCCGCGGATAAGCTGCTTGCCACGCCGCAGGCACAGGCTCTGCTGGAAAAGCTCCTAGATACCAGGCAGCATTTTAACCGGTAACAACCGAAACAGGGGGATTTTGAAAAATGGACGATAAGAACTTAAGCAACCTGATTAACAGCCTCAGCCCGGATGATATCCAATCCTTGCAGAGTGTGGCGCAATCGCTCTTTGGCGGGCAGAACCAGGGCGGCCAGCAGGCTGAACCGACTCAGCAGAACACACCCCTGCCCACGGCCGGTCAAAACGGGGCGGCGGAAGCGCTCGGCGCGCTCTCCGGAATCGATCCGGCAATGATGAAAAACTGTCTGCCATCATGGGCGCAATGAATGGCGGGGGGAATGATTCCAGAACCGCCTTTATCGCAGCGCTCAAGCCTCTTCTGAGCCCTGAGCGCCGCCATAAGGCGGATGAGGCGCTTCGCATGATGCGGCTGCTGGAAATGCTGCCGATTTTAAGGGATCAGGGGGTGCTTTGATTTGGCGAGGGATTATACATACCAAGAGCTGATGGCCATGCAGGAGGAGGCCACGCAGCGCGTGCGTGAAATGCAGCGCCGCGCCCAACTGACGGCCCAACGCGCGCAGGAGGAATTAGACCGAAAAAAAAGCGAATCTCCCCCCATTTCAGCGCCGCAGGAGGGGCCCCCGCAGGCAAAAGCCGCAGAGCACAGCGCCCATCGGGAGCCGCAGCACCTGCCAACAGGCTCGCGCCCACAGCGGAAAAAACGGAAGTTGACGCGGATCGTCTTGCTTTTCTAGACAATAAGCCGCAGCATTCACAACCGCCCGCGGGTAAGCCGCGTTCCCCAAAGCATATTTCCCTGCCAGTGGATTATATCCAGGAGAAAAGGGAAACGCCTCTGCCTGTGCAGGAGGAGGAGCCGCACGCCTCCCAAGGCGCTGTGCCGGGAAAGCGCCCTTTGCCGCTGGGCCTGGCGGAGGGTAGCTCCGATCAATCCCTACTGCTCGCGCTGATGCTTTTGTTGAATGGAGAGGGCGCTGATGAGCTGCTATTGCTGGCCCTGCTCTATATTATGATGTAGAGGCCAAAGCTGAAAAAGGGCTGCTGCAAATTACATGGTAATTTGCAGCAGCCTTATTATTTTCTGCGGCGCGCCGCATAGGTTGCAAAAAACACCGCCGCGCACAGCAGCACGATCGTTGCGCCGGCCGACGTATTGAAATAAAACGAGGCGATCAAACCGCCCACCCCGCACACCATTGCGATCAGCACGGAAAAAGCCAAATACTGCCGAGAGCTGCGCGCAAGGTTGCGGGCAGCCGCCGCAGGCAGAATGAGCAGGGAGTTGATCAGCAGCACGCCCACCCATTTAATCGAGAGCATCACGACCACTGCAACGAGCACCACAAAAATATTTTCTACCACCGCCGTTTTCACGCCCCGGCTTGCGGCAAGATCCGTGTTGATGCTTAACAGAAGCAGGCGGTTATAAATGATCCCCCAGATTAGAATAACAATTACCAGCGTAATTGCCAGAAGCAAAATTTCCCGCGGCGTAATGCTCAGGATATCGCCGATCAGGTATTGCGAATATTTGGAAAATCCGCCCCCCGCCGATAGGATCACGAGCCCCAACGCAATGGCGGTAGACGAAAACACACTGATCACCGTATCGGCTGAGGCTGTTTTGCCGATTTTACACGCGTGATCACCAGCGCGAGCAGCACCCCAAATGCAATCATACTAATGAGATCGTTTTGAATGCCCAGCAGCACGCCAAGCGCTACGCCGGTCAGCGCGGAATGGCCCAGCGCATCGGAAAAAAAGGCCATTTTGTTATTGACCGCCATCGTGCCGAGCACGCCGAGCAGCGGCGTGATGAGCAGGATGGCCACAAAGGCATTTTTCATAAAATTGTAATCAAGCCATGAAAAGGGCAGCACAGTTTCGAGGATTTGATAGATTACAGTCATTTCGCCGCCCCCCCTATGCCAAACGCTCCACGGAAGGCTTTGGAATTGTAAACCTCGTCAACCTCACCGGCGCAGAGAATCTTTTTATTGAGCAAAACAGCCCTGTCCGCATGCAGATGAACCAGCTCCAGATCATGCGAAACCATCAGGATCGCCATGTGGTAATCGTGCCGGAGCTGTGAAATCTTCTCATAAAACTGCTCTGATCCCACGGTGTCCACACCAGATACCGGCTCGTCAAGAATCAACAGCTCAGGCGTGGGATAAAGCGCCTGCGCGAGCATCACGCGCTGCGAACTCCGCCGCCGGAAAGGGCCCCAAGCATCCGGTTCTCCAACCCCTCGCAGCCCGCATCCGCAAGGCTCCTCCGGATTGCCTGCTTCAGCGCGCGCGGCCGGGTAATCCACACCGGGGCCTGTGTGCGCCCGGCCAGCAGAAAATCCATCACGTTCACCGGTGCGCTTCGGTCAAAATCCAGATATTGAGGCACATAGCCAACCGTGATCTCCGAGAGATCCTTCCCATCGTGGGAATGGTAACGGACCGTGCCGGTATGCCGTATCTCGCCCAAAATAGCCCGCAGCAAGGTTGTTTTGCCCGCGCCGTTTACGCCGATGAGAGCTGTCAGCTCCCCACAGTGCATTTCAAAAGAGACGTCCTCCAGCAGGATGTCGCGCCCCTTCTGCACGCCGATCTTTTGTATTTGCACGCTGCAAAGCCCGCAGCCGTTTTCAATCGCCATTTTTTACCGCCTCCACGATCGTTTTCGCATTTTGCCGCATGATGCCCTCATAAGCGGTCAAGCTGTCCTCCCCTTGAGTCACAGGGTTTAGCGTGCAGAGCTTTGCCCCCGTTTCCCGGCTGAGGATTCCCGCCGAGCTACCCTGATAATTCGGCTCGATAAAAATGGCCCGGATGCCGTGCGAGCGGATCCGTTCCACGGTTTCGATCAGCTCCTTTGTGCCCGGCTCCCCGCCATCGTGCGTTTCAATCGCCCCAGCGATGACGAGGCCATACCGCTGCGCAAAATAATCGTACGCCTCGTGGAAGGAGATGATCTCGGCGCCCCGGATGGGGGCGAGCATTTGTGCCAGCTCTGCATCAAGCGAAAGCAAGCGTTTTTCATAAGCGCTCCGGTTTCGCTCAATCTGCGCTTCATTACCTGGCAAAAGCTTTTTTCAACCCTGCTGCGATGTTATTAACCTCTGCGATCGCATTCGGCACGGAGAGCCAAACGTGCGCGTTCTCCTCATGCTCGTGCCCCGCATGACCATGCGCCTGCTCCTCTTCATGCTCGTGCTCCGCGTTTTCACAGAGGATTTCAATCCCTTCACTCGCCGTGATCACGGGCAGGGAGGGTAATTGCTCAATCACTTTCTCGAGGAATCCCTCCATCCCTGCTCCGTTAATAACAAACGCATCCGCCGCGCCGAGCGCTTTCATATCCTTGGAGAGCAGTTGATAATCATGCAGGCAGCCTGCGTTCTGTGCCGTCATGTTGACCACGGTTACCCCGCTGATCCTTCTGTTAAATTGCGTGTGAAGAGATACATCGGGTAGAAAGAGGTGACGATCTGATAATCGCTCTGCAAGTGCTCCACCGGTGTGCAGCCCGAAAAGGCGATCAAAAGAAGGCAGAGCAAAACAGAAAGCAGCGCGAGATGTTTTTTGCTGTTGTTCATAGGGCGCTCCTTATTGCAAGTCATTTGCATTAAGTATAACGAATCGAAGGCGGAAAGTCAAATGATATCTAATGTGCATTTATAGGCTCCCAATTTATATGTAATTTTTTCATCTATTTTTTCTGTTTTATGTTCAGTATTGACAATATTGCGCGTTGCTGGTATGATAAAACTATCCTGAAAAGAAAGGAAGGTAAAATGATGGTAAAAACAATCGGACGTGTTCTCTCAGCCTCTCTTTCGTTACTTCTTTTGTTCGGATCTATGTCCGCACTTGCAGGTAATCTCTCAGATTTTCCCATCCCTGATCTTTCAGCAGAAACCCTCCCGCCAGAATGCTACGGCATCCTAACGGATGAATACCAGGTTTTTTACACGCAGGATGAAACCGGCGCGATCTCAATGGATCAGGAATCCCTCGCCGACTTTCAGGCGCTTTTGCGAAATGATGAAGCATTGCAAAAAGTGATACAGGATCGCGCCACCGCGCGCAATGAGCCGCTTACATTTTTTGACGTGGTCGCACAGGCCAACGAAATTCAAAACACCTTACAACCGGCTTTGCTGCTCAAAGAAATGGACCGTCTGCCTACGGTAAAATTGACGGCAGCGGCCGCTGTAAAAGCGACTGGGGATTTACAGAATTTTACGCATGCATTAAACTCGGAACGGTATGTGGATGCTACCAGCAATTCTCCCGCCTATTCTCCCACACATATCAAACGTCAGCTTGTTTATATGTGGGCGTGGGAATATGAACCCTTTTGGACGCTTACTGATACGGTGGCCATCGCATGGTCTTCCGGCTTACATCCGCTGACGGGCACAGATGAAGTGGCCTTTCTTTATATGGCAAAGGGAAGGGTAGCCGGGAGCCCCATCAACACCCCCTCCGATGATCTATGGGTGTTGGAGGGTTCAGAAGGCGATGATGCTTATTCCGAGGATATCGATACAGATAGAGGGCTTAAGAAGATTTTGATATCAAATCCGCTTATTCTCATGGTGGAAAAAGATATATTACAACCGTACACTGCGGCCTTTTTTTCCGTGATCGTAGTGGCTGCCAATCCGGATAAGGCTAACCTGCCCGCTACTTTTAAAGGAAGATATTATCACAAAAAGGTGTCGATATATGGCAATTTAAATTTAGGAGCCGATTTAAGTTTGAGTGTATGGGCCGATCCTTCATTTGACGCATCCAACACTCTAGTCCGTAATTTTTATTACTTTGACCCATAAAAGGGAGGGAGAAAACTATGCTTTATGTCGTGCCTTTATTGCCTCTGCTTTGATGTTCCTATTTATCTTCTGTGCCGTGCGTGCAATTAGGGACTATTCTGGGTCCTGGGTAGTCTTTTCTCTACTGGCTGGCCTCATGCTTGGTGTCGATTTTTGGATTTTGTGCTTTATAATCGGGGGATAAAAATTTTATCTTTATGCAGTGATTGAAACTATTTTTCCGGTCGCGGCTTCCACAAGCCGCGGCCTTTTTTATCAACAAAACCAACGCGCTTTCCGGCACTTTCTCCAATTGCGCATATCTCTGAATTATGCTATCATATAAAGGTTTTAGGAAGGCAGCCCCTCCCTTGGCACAGGCAGGCTCGACTGCCCGGCAGAGAAAGGATGGTCTTATTTCATGAAAAAGGTTTTGGTTCTTTTCGGCGGCGTATCGAGCGAGCATGAGGTATCCCTCGTTTCGGCGCGCAGCGTCATCCAGAATATTCCGCGGGACCGCTATGAGGTGCTCACCCTCGGCATCACAAAGCAGGGCGAATGGCTGCTCTATGAGGCGATCCGGAAGCCTTACCGGAGGATAACTGGCTCGAATGCGGCAAGCGGACGCCCGCTGTGCTCTCGCCGGACGCCTCTCATCACGGCCTGCTCATTTTTGAAAACGGCGCGGCACGCGTGGAGCATGTGGATGTGGTGTTCC
>ENA-OQCX01000953-OQCX01000953.1-human-gut-metagenome-genome-assembly--contig:-NODE-953-length-14274-cov-2.745670_pt1 | contig 14274 bp, 18 predicted proteins | sample MGYA00242762_ERZ504587 | MGnify/ENA primary metagenome ERZ504587 (study PRJEB26092, sample SAMD00036337) | human gut metagenome | host: Homo sapiens | study: EMG produced TPA metagenomics assembly of...
GAAAAGGATAATCTTTTACTTCTTACTCTAGTTGATTCCACCATAATACTTGTTTTTAAGTTGATTCTTTTTTTTCTGTAAAAACCTCAAGCCAAGATAAACGATTATTCCAGCGGTCCTTTATAAGGTATGCAATAGGGGAGATTGTTCAAAGAAACAGGAATTTTTCACTGCATTTAAAAACAAAAACGCATGTTTATTCCTTTTAAAGAATTATATTTGTAGAAGAAAGCCACAAACCTGTGTCTATGATGAAAAGAATAGAATTCATATATTTATTGACCGGTTTCTGTACAATCTGCTCGTGTACCTCGAAAGCAAATAGCGAAATTAAGGAAGTGATAACAGAGGTACACAATACTGTGACAGAAGCCATCACCGAGATTGTAGAAAAAGATATCAAACCCGAAGACATCAGGCTTGACAAGGAACTGCTGTATGATAAACATACTTTGAAGGATACCTATCCTTATAAAGACACCACCCGCCATTTCCAATGGGAGAAAATAAAGGAGCGGCTGGCATTGTTGGAGAATATTCGAAAAAAGCCGGCACAATGGTGCATCTTACAGAATTATAAAAACCGGAACGGAGAAGCGCCTTTAGTGAAAAGTTTTAAAAGGGATGCATACAAACGGATAGCCGACACATTGGGAGTGGAACGCTATCAGGGAATTCCTCTTTTCCTAACAGATGACACCCTTACTGCCGAACGCTACGGACTGGATGGACTTCTTACCCGTCACCTAGGTGAGGAAGGAAAGTTCACCAAAGTAGAACCTGTCTTTATAGGTGGCGAATGGTATGCTCCGACAAAATATATAAAACTGATTCCCGACAGCGTAGTGTTCAACAAAGCTATTTTTATAGACCGCCATAATCAGAATATAACTACTTTGGAACGGAAAGAAAAGGCTACTGGCTGATACGTAGCATGAATCCTGCTACAACAGGACAACATCGTCCTCCATACGCCCAAGAAACTCCATTGGGTATGTTCGTTCTGCAAGAGAAAAAGACCAAGATGATTTTTCTAAAAGACGGTTCTACCGCCACCGGTGGTTTTGCACCTTACGCCAGCCGTTTCAATAATGGTGGTTATATTCACGGAGTACCCACCAATGCACCGGCAACAGGGATCATAGAATACAGTTATACGTTGGGTACCATCCCCGCTCACATATGTGTGTAAGAAATGCCACCTCTCATGCCAAGTTTATTTTCGAATGGGCACCTGTTAATGAGACGATTATATTTGTTTTGGAATAGAAATGTGCGTAACTTTGCACCCGTTATCCAGTTTTTCCATACGTATGCAGAAAGCTTTTTTACTCCTGTTCCTATTCCTCTTTCCGTCGAGCAATGTATCGACCCGGACGGCTACACCCGAAAAGAAAGTTGCTACATCTGTCCCTGCACCTCAAAAAATGGACGGCGAACAATTATTCGAAGATATGCAATTGGGAGGGGTGGTCAATTTCCTGGCATTCCGACAGGCTGTGGCAGGATACAGCTTGATTAAACAAAAAAGCAAATCCATACTGACATTGATTGATTTCACCAAACCCTCTACCGAAAAACGTTTGTTTGTCTTTGACATGGAACAGAAAAAGATGCTATACTCATCAGTGGTCTCTCATGGGAAAAACAGCGGCGAGAACTATGCTACCTCTTTCTCCAACGAAGTCGGCTCTTATAAAAGTTCCCTCGGCTTCTATCTTACCGGAAACACTTATCAAGCAGAAACGGATACTCCTTTTATTGGACGGGCTGGAAAAAGGAATCAATGACCGGGCCCGTGAACGTGCCATCGTAGTTCATGGCGCCGCATACGCCAACCCTTCCGTCTGCAAATCAGGCAGACTGGGACGAAGCTTCGGTTGTCCGGCTTTACCACAGGCACTGACCAAACCTATTATCAATACGATAAAAGGGGGAAGCGTACTCTTTATCTATGCCAATAATAAAGAGTATATGGCTAAAAGCTCTATTTTGCCTAACCAGACATCACAAGAATTATTTACTGAAGCATGTGAAAGTGAGCAAACCGTTTCAGTTCATTTATAGTTTCTCCCAGACGGTTCCTTCATTATTTCTTAGTTATTTTCTTTTCTTCTGATTTCAAACGGCGTTCCACTTTCTTTAAATCTTCGCCTGCTGACAATTGTTCCGGATAGATTCCTCGGCTTAGCATCATATTCCGAACAGCCGTATTATTCTCAATATGTTCTTTTTCAATTGATGACTGTCCATAAAGATCTTTTTGTTGTACGTTAATAGAAGCCATCTCGGCAGCAAAATCTTTTGCCTTAATGCTGATGTTGGTAAGAAATCGGCCAGCAGACGACTGTCGGGCGCACCAAGTTTACGTTTTAACAACGCTGTGTCAAGACAAAACAAGGCTTTATCTCCTTTTGAACGGATAATGGCAAAACCTTTACTATCTACTCCGCGTTCATAAAGCACACCCGATAACAGCTTTTCCGTTTCAGCCAATTCAGTCCGTGCTTGAACCCGCTCATAATCCAACAGACGTTGTTCCACCAATTCTGCACGCCTTGTCTGAACAGCAAAGTAGTTTTGAGCAAAAGCTATAGCCGGTTTACGCGCATCACCGTTTTGAGCAGTCAAATAACAGGCATAACGGGTAAGATAGATATCATCTATCTCTCTTTCTACACCAGACCCCACAGAAACCATTTTGCTGACATCAGCAATGGTAGGCCACATCTTCACCTGCATTCGTGCAAGCAGCTTTCGCTTTATTGATGATGGTCTCAAAGTTTCTCCACTGGGTATAACCCAATAAGGAATACAACTCGCGTACACTCCAACACTTTACTCCATGATAATCACAAACGATACTTTCAAACTGCTTGAACTAATCTTTTATTTCCTCGGTTTTCATCATATATCCCCCCCTTATTACTTGTTATTACGTCAATGCCCTCCTTCTACTACAGAATTCACACTGCATATTTGCACAAATATAACCTTTTATTATCAGATCCGACCAACAAAACTCTTTTTCCTAACTATTTCGATTCTTATATTATCCGTTTCTTCTAGAACAGACTTATTCCAAGAGTTATTTTACATTTCATTAGTATCCATTTCAAAGCATATTTAAATCCATAAAAAACATTTTTCTTTATATACCCGACAAATAGCAAACTACCCAAAACGTCTTTTTTTACTTCTTTTTGATATTCTTTAAACTCACGAGAATCGCTTTAAACGCTTCCTTCTCGTTCCCGTTCATCGAAATAATCAAATGAGAGAGTAGTTTGCCTTAAAATCATTTCATACTATTTTGCTATCGTGTTCAAACAAAGATTGGAAATAAAAATAAGAGAATTGAATCTTTTCTAATTCAAAAACGAATAATTTGACTACTTTTGTCCGAGTTATTACTAATAAAACTAGCGATATGGTTTTGAACTACATTTGGATAGCCTTTTTTCTGATAGCCTTCGTGACAGCGTTGATGCGACTCGTTTTCCTAGGCGACACACAAGTGTTTCCCGAAATTATCAACTCTACTTTCAATTCCTCCAAAACCGCTTTTGAGATTTCATTGGGACTGACCGGTGTCCTTTCTCTTTGGCTGGGTATCATGAGAATAGGTGAACAGGGCGGAGTCATCACTCTGTTTTCCCGATTGCTGGGACCTCTGTTCAGCAAACTTTTTCCCGATATTCCCAAAGGACATCCAGTAACAGGCAGTATCTTTATGAACCTGGCGGCCAATATGCTGGGGCTGGATAATGCCGCCACTCCCTTAGGACTGAAAGCAATGGAGGCCTGCAAGAATTGAACCCCAAGAAAGATACTGCCAGCAATCCCATGATCATGTTTCTGGTACTGAATACATCAGGCTTACACTGATTCCTATCAGCATCATGGTATATCGTGCACAGCTGGGAGCAACCCAACCTACAGATATATTTGTACCCATCCTGCTGGCAACCTTCTTCTCCACTTTGGCAGGCATTGTAGCAGTAAGTATTTATCAGAGAATCAATCTGTTTAACCGCACTATCCTCCTCTTTTTAGGAGGAATGAGTTTGCTGGTAGCAGGAATTATTTATTTCTTCAATACCTTGTCACGAGATCAGATAGATATTTACTCCACCACTTTCGCCAATGTTTTCCTATTCCTTATCATCATCGGCTTTATTGTGGCAGGGATCAGAAAAAGAATCAATGTCTATGACTCCTTTGTCGAAGGGGCCAAAGAAGGATTCAGCACCGCCGTGCGCATCATTCCTTATCTGGTAGCCATACTGGTAGGTATCGGAGTCTTCCGCGCATCGGGTGCGATGGACTATTTGATTGACGGTATCGGCAACGCCGTAAAGCTATGCGGTATCGACAGTGATTTCGTAGGAGCGCTCCCTACGGCGCTGATGAAACCTTTGAGCGGAAGGCGGCACGAGTTGATGTAGATGCCATGACCACATACGGTCCCGATTCCTTTGTAGGCCGACTGTCCTGTATCTTCCAAGGCTCCACAGACACCACCTTTTATATTCTGGCGGTATATTTCGGCAGCGTAGGAATAGTGAGGACACGCCACGCCGTTCCTTGCGGACTGCTAGCCGATGCGGCAGGGGTCATTGCAGCTATTCTTATCTGTTATCTTTTCTTCGGCTGAAATACTTTCCTTATCTTTGTACATTATAAAAAAAATAATCAGCCTATGATAAGTTATCAAACCGAAGGGGTAAAAATGCCCGAATATCAAAAAGAAAAAAACCACCGGATGGATTAAAGAAGTAGCCGCCTGCTATGGAAAAAGAGTGGGAGAAATCGCTACATCTTCTGTTCGGACGATAAAATTCTGGAAGTGAACCGACAGTATCTGCAACATGATTATTACACGGATATCATCACTTTCGACTATTGTGAAGGCGACCGTATTTCCGGCGACTTATTCATCAGCTTGGATACTGTCCGCAGCAATGCAGAACAATTTGAGCAACCCTACGACCGCGAGCTTCACCGGGTGATTATTCATGGTATCCTGCACTTGTGCGGCATCAACGACAAAGGCCCCGGTGAACGGGAGATTATGGAAGCCGCCGAAAACAAAGCGCTGGCATTGATTTCCCTATAACAGGACATACAAGGCAGAACAACCTATAAAAGCTACGGGCATAGTTCGCAAGAATGATTGCCCGTAACCTTTTAAAGACATGCCCATAATTAGGAAAACTTTCCGCCGGACGGATAAAAAACGTCGAAAGCTGTACATACACAGCTACATTTCTTCCCTTATCTTCTTGCTTTTTCGGATTAATTGCTTTATTTTGTGAATTGAAAAACAGATAAACACAAAATATATGGAAGCTAACGTATATTTTTTCGCTGCATTAGTAAGTACGGGAATCTTTCTTCTGCAATTCATCTTATCCATCTTTTTCGGCAGTATGGACACCGACATAGACGTTAATGCCGATGGCAACGCCGATATAGACATGAGCAGCGTACTCTCCTTCAAAGGACTGATTCATTTCTGCATGGGTTTCGGTTGGTTCATGTATTTATGCCAGCTCCCTACATTGTCTTACATTACCTGGGCGCCGTGATAAGCGGCAGCTTTTTTGTCTTCGTCCTAGCTTGGATTTATAAACTCTGCTATAAGCTGAAACAAGAAAACAAGCCCGAACAGGGAGAAGAATTAATAGGCAGGAAATGCGAAATATATACCCGCTGCCAAGAACAAGAACAGGCAGGAACAAACTATGTGGTCTATATCGCCATCAATGGCGCACAAAGAGAACTTACCGTGCGGAGCATACAGGGTAAAAGCTACCGGGAAGGCGATATCCTCACACTGAAGGATTACAAGGAAGGAATCTATTATATTGATTAAATAAACCCTAAAAACGCAATCATTTATGGATGAGCAGATTCTCATTTATGCAGCTATTCTGGTAGCTGTCATCGTCCTGACCATCGTCGGGATTTTAAGTCGTTACCGCAAGTGCAAGAGCGACGAGGTATTGGTAGTATATGGTAAGACCGGCGACAAGAAATCGGCTAAACTGTATCACGGAGGAGCCGCTTTTGTATGGCCCATTATCCAGGGATACTCTTTCCTGAACATGAAACCCATGCAGATTGACTGCAAACTGACCGGTGCCATTTCCAAACAAAACATCCGCGTAGATGTGCCCACTACCATCACTGTGGCCGTAAGCACAGAGCCCGAAGTTATGCAGAATGCAGCCGAACGCTTACTGGGACTGAATATCGAAGCACAACAGGAACTGATTAAAGACGTTGTTTACGGACAAATGCGTCTGGTCATTGCCGACATGACCATCGAACAACTGAACAGTGATCGTGATACATTCCTTGAGAACTGCCGCAAGAACATCGACTCCGAATTGAAGAAATTCGGTCTTTACCTGATGAACATCAACATCAGCGATATCCGCGATGAAGCCGATTATATCGTCAATCTGGGAAAAGAAGCCGAAGCGAAAGCCAAGAACGAAGCCTTGGCTAACATTGAAGAACAACAGAAACTGGGTGCCATCAAGATTGCGGAACAACAAAAAGAACGTGCCACCAAAGTAGCGGAAACCAACCGCGACAAGAACACTCAACTGGCCGATACGCAACGTGACGAGGAAATTAAAGTAGCCATAGCCGACAAGGAACGTGAATCGAAAGTAGCAGAAGAAAATGCCGAAAAAGAATCACGTATCGCCAAAGCCAGCGCCTCTATGGAGGTGAACAAGGAACAGGCGCGTACCGAACAGGAAAGCCGTACGGCAGAGCTCCAATCCGATATGGAAATAAAGCAGGCGGAAGCACAAAAGAAATCGGCCATCGGGCAAAATAACGCTGCCAAAGAGGTTGCCGAAAGCAATGCGGAACTGGAAGTTACCAAGCGGAAGCCTCTAGAAAAGCCGGTGAAGCACAAGCCCGGACACAAGCTGCCGTCCTCACCGCACAGGAAAACGCACAGCGTGAAATAGAAGAAGCGAAAGCCCGCAAAGTGGAACAGGCCTTGAAAGCGGATAAGATTGTTCCTGCCGAAATAGCCAAACAGCAGGCCATCTTGGATGCGGACGCATTGGCCGAGCAAATAAAACGTAAGGCAAATGCAGAAGCGGAAGCTATCCTGGCCAAAGCACAGGCGGAAGCCAAGGCATCCAGATGAAACTGGAAGCAGAAGCGGAAGGCAAGAAGAAATCCTTGCTGGCCGAAGCGGAAGGTTTCGAGGCCATGGTGAAGGCTGCCGAGCGCAATCCCGAAATCGCCATCCAATACAAGATGGTTGACCAATGGAAGGAAATCGCTTCGGAACAGGTTAAGGCATTTGAACATATCCAACTGGGAAATGTTACTGTATTTGACGGTGGCAACGGCACAACGTCCAATTTCTTGCAGAATGTGGTCAGCAAAGTGGCTCCCGCACTGGGTATTCTAGACAAGCTTCCCATTCATGATACCTATCAGAACATTGTCAATCCTTCCTCGAAAGGAAATGCACAGAATAAACCTGAGAAAGAGGATTTTGAACCGGTAGACAAGGACGGAAAGAAACGCCCGACCGACACCCCTCCTGCTCCGGACAAGAAATAACAGGAAATAGTTTACTTTAAGAATAGCGTTTGTATGATGTGGCGGCAGAAACAGATTTCTGCCGCCACACATTCTTTTTAACCGTATTATCACCGCTTTACAGAGTAAATTCGTAATTTTGCAATCGGTAAAAAGAAATAAATCAATGGATTTTAAGTACGACGTTATTGTAATAGGCGCCGGACACGCAGGCTGTGAAGCAGCCGCGGCCGCAGCAATATGGGTTCGAAGACCTGCCTGATTACCATGGATATGAACAAAATCGGGCAAATGAGTTGTAACCCTGCCGTAGGTGGCATCGCCAAGGGACAAATCGTAAGAGAGATAGACGCATTAGGTGGCTACATGGGACTGGTTACAGACCGTACAGCCATACAGTTCCGTATGCTCAACCGCTCCAAAGGTCCCGCTATGTGGAGCCCCCGCGCCCAATGTGACCGCGGCAAGTTTATCTGGGCATGGCGCGAGATTCTGGAGAATACTCCCAATCTGCACATTTGGCAAGATACCGTAGAAGAACTAATCGTGGAAAACGGCGAAGCGACCGGAGTCATGACTTGCTGGGGAGTGACTTTCCATGCTAAATGTATCGTGCTCACCGCAGGAACCTTCCTGAACGGACTGATGCACATCGGGCATAAACAACTGGCAGGAGGACGCATGGCCGAACCTGCCTCCTACCATCTGACCGAATCAATCACCCGCCAGGGAATCACCGCCGGACGCATGAAGACCGGTACGCCTGTCCGCATAGACGGGCGCAGCGTACACTACGACCTGATGGAAACACAGGACGGAGAAAACGACTTCCATCGCTTTTCGTTCATGAGCGAACCGCGCAAACTGAAACAACTGCAATGCTGGACCTGCTTTACCAACGAAGAGGTACACGAGATACTACGGAAAGGTCTGCCCGACTCTCCCCTTTTCAACGGACAAATCCAAAGCATCGGACCGCGTTATTGTCCCAGTATAGAAACCAAAATCGTAACCTTCCCCGACAAGCCGCAACATCAGCTTTTCCTGGAACCCGAAGGAGAAACCACACAGGAACTTTACCTGAACGGGTTCTCTTCTTCACTGCCCATGGACATACAGTTGGCGGCATTGAAGAAAGTACCCGCATTTAAGGACTTGGTAGTCTATCGTCCGGGATACGCCATCGAATATGATTACTTCGACCCCACCCAACTGAAACATACGTTGGAATCGAAAATAATCAAGAACCTGTTCCTTGCCGGACAAGTAAACGGAACTACCGGTTACGAAGAAGCAGGCGGACAGGGAATCATTGCCGGCATCAACGCACACATCAATTGCCACGGTGGCGAACCGTTCACACTGGGACGGGACGAGGCCTACATCGGTGTCTTGATTGACGATCTGGTTACAAAAGGTGTGGACGAACCTTATCGTATGTTCACCTCCCGTGCCGAATACCGCATCCTGCTCCGACAAGACGATGCAGATATGCGCCTTACCGAACGCGCCTACAAGCTGGGACTGGTAAAACAAGACCGTTACGAACATCTTTGCAGCAAACGGGAAGCCGTGAGCCGAATCATCGACTTTGCCAAAACCTTCTCCATCAAAGCCGCATTAATCAATGATGCTTTGGAAGTTTAGGTACTGCCCGTCTGACACACGGCTGCAAACTAATCGACCTGCTGAACCGTCCGCAGATTACTATCGAAAATATAGCCGGGCACATTCCGGCTTTCAAAGCCCTGCTGGACCAAATCACCGACCGTAAAGAAGAAGTGATTGAAGCCGCCGAAGTGCTGATCAAATACCAAGGATACATTGACCGCGAACGAATGATCGCCGACAAGATACATCGCCTGGAAGCCATCCGCATCAAAGGCAAGTTCGACTACAACTCATTGAACTCGCTCTCTACCGAAGCCCGGCAGAAACTGATGAAGATAGATCCGAGACTTTGGCGCAAGCCAGCCGCATACCGGGCATCTCTCCTAGCGACATCAATGTCTTACTAGTCCTGCTGGGACGGTGAAACAAGGTATGTTTCACGTGAAACAAGTAATTTAATAGACTAACAATAAAATACTGGTTATGAGCAAAGAAACGCTTAAAGCAAACTTAAGAGAAATTCCAGATTTCCCCATTCCGGGAATTCTGTTTTACGATGTGACAACCCTGTTCAAAAACCCCGAATGCTTGCAGGAAATACTAGATATCTATACGAGATGTACAAGGACAAAGGCATCACCAAAGTAGTAGGAATTGAATCGCGTGGCTTCATTATGGGTGGTGCGCTGGCGGCACGGTTAGGTGCCGGATTCGTGATGGCACGCAAGCCGGGCAAACTTCCCGCAGAAGTAGTAGAGGAAACATACGCAAAAGAGTATGGAACCGACACCATTCAGATACATAAAGACGCCATCGATGAGAACGACGTGGTTCTGCTGCACGATGATTTATTGGCTACCGGCGGAACCATGCGGCCACTCATCGCTTGGTACAAAGATGTGGCGCCAAAAAGATTTTCATCAATTTCATTATCGAACTGGGAGGTCTGAACGGCAGAAAGGCATTCCCCGAAGATATCACGGTGGATACACTGCTTACTTTATAGTGTCACACAACATGTCCATCAAAACGGGCCCCATCATCGTTCACAATAAAAAGAGATCTATGGAATGAGATGGACGATGAAACCGAAAGATATATATCTCAGGCTGTAAGATATATAATGTTACAGCTTGAAGATATATAATGTTACAACCGAAAGATATAGGATGTTGCGGCTGCAACATCAACTCAAGAAACAGTTCTGCCAACCGGCAATATTCAATAAGCATGTATGGAAAAAGAAGAGATTACAACCAATGATTATCTGAAAGGAATTGTACTAAACCTGCCCGACAGCCCCGGCATTTACCAATACTTGAACTCCGAAGGAACCATTATCTACGTTGGAAAGGCAAAAAACCTGAAGCGCAGAGTCTCTTCTTATTTTAATAGAGAACACCCCAACGGCAAGACACGATTGCTGGTCAGCAAAATTGCAGATATCCGTTATATCGTGGTAAAAACAGAAGAAGACGCTCTTTTACTCGAAAACAACCTGATAAAGAAATACAAGCCACGTTACAATGTATTGCTGAAAGATGACAAGACTTACCCCTCTATTTGTGTAAGCAACGAATATTTCCCACGTATCTTCAAAACCCGGCAAGTCATCCGCAACGGGTCCTCTTATTATGGTCCGTACAGTCACATGCCCTCCATGCTTGCCGTGATGGACTTGATCAAAAAGCTCTACCCCATCCGTACCTGCAAACTCAATCTAAGTCCCGAAAACATTCGCGCCGGCAAGTTCAACGTATGTCTGGAATATCACATAAAGAACTGCAAAGGGCCCTGCATCGGGCAGCAGTCACACGAGGAATACATGAAGAATATCGGTGAAATCAAAAATATTCTGAAAGGAGATACCCAGATTGTAAGTGACCTGCTGATGGAAGAGATGCAAGCGCTTGCTGCCGAAATGAAATTTGAGGAAGCACAGAAAATAAAAGAGAAATATGACTTGATAGAAAACTATCGTTCCAAGAGCGAAGTCGTTAATTCCATCATTCATAATGTGGATGTGTTCTCCATTGAAATGGAAGAAAATTCAGCCTATATCAACTATCTGCATATCACAAACGGATGCATCAACCAAGCCTTCACCTTCGAATACAAGAAACGTCTGAACGAAACGAAAGAAGAACTTCTACAATTGGGCATTATTGAGATGCGTGAACGATATAAGAGCACTTCCCGCGAAATCATCGTACCTTTTGAACTGGATATGGAGATGAACAATGTATCCTTTACCGTTCCCCAACGAGGAGAAAAGAAGCATTTGCTGGATCTTTCCGTAATGAACGTGAAACAGTATAAAGTGGACCGCTTGAAACAGGCGGAAAAGTTGAATCCTGAACAAAGAAGCGTCCGTCTGATGAAAGAAATCCAGGAGCAGCTGCACATGAAAAAACTACCGAACCACATCGAATGTTTCGATAATTCCAATATTCAAGGCTCGGACGCGGTGGCCGCCTGCGTCGTTTTCAAAAAGGCGAAACCAAGCAAGAAGGAGTACCGGAAATACATCATCAAGACTGTGACCGGACCCGACGATTACGCTCGATGAAAGAGGTGGTACGCCGCCGGTATAGCCGTGCCATAGAGGAAGGTTCCCCCCTGCCCGACCTCATCATTACCGACGGTGGAAAGGGGCAAATGGAAGTGGTGAGAGAAGTGATAGAGGACGAACTTCATCTGGATATCCCCATAGCCGGACTGGCCAAAGACCGCAAGCACCGTACCTCGGAATTGTTATACGGATTCCCTCCGCTGACCATCGGTGTGAAGCAAAGCACTCCCTTGTTCCATCTGTTGGAAAACATACAGAACGAGGTACACCGCTTCGCCATCACCTTTCACCGGGACAAACGAAGCAAGAGTCAGGTGGCGTCCGCTTTGGACAATATCAAGGGAATAGGCGAAAAAAGAAAGACCGCCCTGCTGAAAACATTCAAAAGCGTCAGCCGCATCAAGCAAGCCTCACTGGAAGAGATTGCAGCCGTGGTAGGTGAAGCAGCCGCTAAAAATATCAAAGAAAATCTCACAGAATAAAAGGGATTTCCTACCTTTGCATACATCTACTACAGGGACATGCTCTGCCTCGTATCAGTCCAGGCAAGAAGCCGGCAACATATTGTCCATTGTAGAAGCGGAGACATTACCGATAAACAACTAGAATTTTTCTAACAAGAAATTAAAGAATATAAATATGAGAGTAGTTATTCAACGAGTAAGCCACGCCTCTGTTACCATAGAAGGCGTATGCAAATCGGCGATAAAAGAAGGATTCATGATATTGGTTGGCATTGAAGAAGCTGATACACAAGAAGATGCCGACTGGTTATGCAAAAAAATAATAGGACTGAGAGTCTTTGACGATGAAAATGGAGTCATGAATAAATCTATCCTAGAGGTAGGAGGCAACATATTGGTGATCAGCCAATTCACACTACACGCATCTACAAAAAAAGGCAACCGTCCCTCCTATATCCGTGCTGCAAAGCACGATGTAGCCATCCCCCTCTACAATTATTTCTGCCAAGACTGAGCATCGGTCTGGGCAAAGAAGTAGGAACCGGAGAATTCGGAGCAGACATGAAAGTTGAACTTCTGAACAACGGTCCTGTTACTATATGTATGGACACCAAAAACAAGGAATAATGACACTGGAAGAAGCACAAAAAGAAGTGGACCGCTGGATTAAAACGTATGGTGTACGTTACTTCAGCGAACTGACCAATATGGTTGTTCTGACCGAGGAAGTAGGCGAACTGGCACGTGTGATGGCACGCAAATACGGAGATCAGTCTTTCAAGCAAGGAGAGAAAGACAACCTTGCCGATGAAATGGCAGATGTACTGTGGGTCCTTATCTGTCTGGCCAACCAGACCGGAGTAAACCTGACCGAAGCCTTCCGTCAAAACTTGGAGAAGAAAACAAATAGAGATAAAGACAGACATAAAAACAATCCCAAATTATAAAGAATTATGGAACATAATCACGAATTCGAAGGTGGACATGAACATCGTCATGACCACGATCATGGACCTGAGCACAGCAAGTACGAAGAAGCACTTGCCAAGTATAACATCCGTTTGCACGATGAGGATGTAAAAGCGAAAACTGCCCTACTCATCGAAAAACATGTAGCAGAAAACAATACACCGGATGTAAAGAAATTCCTGTTCCATTGCATTGACCTAACCACTTTAAAGTGTACTGATTCAGATGAAAGTGTAATGAAATTCACCGGAAAAGTAAATGAATTTGTTGACAAGTACCCCGATCTGGACAATGTAGCCGCAATCTGTGTATATCCTAATATGGCAGAAGTAGTCAACGACACCTTGGAAGCAGATCATGTAAACATAGCCTGTGTATCGGGCGGTTTTCCCTCCTCGCAAACCTTTACCGAAGTAAAGGTAGCCGAAACAGCCATGGCTCTCCATACCGGAGCCGATGAGATAGATATCGTTATCCCGGTAGGCAAGTTCCTGAGTGGGGATTACGAAGGAATGTGTGATGAAATAGAAGAATTAAAAGCTGTATGTGGTGAGCATCACCTGAAAGTGATCTTGGAAACCGGAGCACTGGGAAGCGCATCCAACATCAAAAAAGCGTCCATTCTATCGATGTATTCCGGAGCCGATTTCATCAAAACCTCTACCGGAAAGGAAAACCCCGCCGCTACTCCTGAAGCTGCCTTGGTGATGTGCGAGGCTATCAAAGAATACTATATGACAACAGGCCGCAAAGTAGGATTCAAACCCGCCGGAGGAATTAATACCGTACACGATGCTTTGGTTTACTATACCATTGTAAAAGAAGTGTTAGGTGAAGAATGGCTGACAAACGAGTTATTCCGCTTAGGAACAAGCCGCCTGGCCAATCTGCTTCTCTCAGAAATTGTAGGCCAAGAAACCAAGTTCTTCTAAACAAAGAACTGTTTCACTATTTAAATAACAACCACATTTAAAGTGACCGGAATGAGCCTTATCTATTCCGGTTATTTTAAACTACCAAAGAAAGGCGTACCTCAAAAAAAGTTCGGGGCGTGGTCCTTTATACAAATAAGGACCA
>ENA-OQCX01000955-OQCX01000955.1-human-gut-metagenome-genome-assembly--contig:-NODE-955-length-14262-cov-3.021648_pt1 | contig 14262 bp, 22 predicted proteins | sample MGYA00242762_ERZ504587 | MGnify/ENA primary metagenome ERZ504587 (study PRJEB26092, sample SAMD00036337) | human gut metagenome | host: Homo sapiens | study: EMG produced TPA metagenomics assembly of...
TTATTTTTTATTTGAATTTTTGGAAAGGTGACTAACGTTTTCCAAGGGTCGATTTTTTCGGGAACCGTTCCGGGTTTAGCTTGGTACAATGGGACCGGGAATGTTGAATTTCGCTCATTTCGCGGGGTTTTTGTACTTGTTCTTATGATAGAAGATCTGGCGGTACATGGAGATATCAATGTCGGTCACGTCAAGCATGGTAATCCGGCCGCTGCGGATATATTTCTCCACTGCAAAATATGGAAGGAACGAAAGTCCGTCATTTCGCTCCACCATCTTAATGATAAATTCCGTATCGCTGATCTCAAGGACAGGATCCAGCGTGCGGTTCTCAAGCGCAAGATGCTGATCCAGCGCCTGCCTGTAGTTCGCATTTTTTCCGTCAGAAAAAAGGTTCTCCCAGGATATCCTGAAGCACCATTTCTTTCCTCAATGCAAATTCAGAATTTACAGATGCAACAAAAACGATCGGCTCTGCTGCCTCCATGACCTTGATCCATTCCTTATTCCAGCGCGGCGTGTCCAGGATATAGATAAGATCCAGTTCATTGTGCTCCATCATACGGATCAGCTTCTCCGGTGAATCCAGCGTGATCTGTATGTTCACCTTCGGATAAAGCGTATGAAACTGGCTCAGGATACGTGGAAACTTCGCTGTGCACAGAGATTCGATCGTACCAATATGAAGCGGATTCTCAAGCTCCCTGTCCTCATTCATCGCCATTATCGTCCTGTTCATTTCATAAAGGATACGGCTGGCATGCTCCAGGAAACGCTTCCCCTGCGGCGTAAGGCTGACTTTCTTACCCATACGGTCAAACAGTTTCGTGCCGAGTTCTTCCTCCAGAAGCCGGATCTGGACCGTAATGGCAGACTGTGAATATCCCATAGTCTCCGCTGCCCTGGAAAAACTTCCAAGTCTCGCAACATGAACAAAAGACTGCACCTGACGGATCTCCATGACGCCCTCCCTCTTATTATGAAAAATTTTCAACTATATCATAAATACTATGAATTTGCTTCATTTATATGTTGATGATACAATACACTCACGAAGACGTCAATCGTATTTTTATGCAAAATCAGCAAAACTTTCTCGATCCTTGGAATCCTCTGGAAAGTTTTCCTTGTTGTTATCGCAATGCATCTGATCTGCATTTTTATCCAGTTCACGATCGCAGGTTCTGTCAGCAGGAAAAAACCTCTGACCCTTATAAAAAACCAGGTTCCTGGTTATACTACAGCTCTTGGAACACAGTCCTCTGCTGCAACGATCCCGGTCAATCTGCAGTGTGCAGAAGCTGACGGCGTGTGCAACTGCCGTCTGTCTGATGAACCAGCTTCCGATCAGTCTCGCAACTGTCATTCCGTTCATCATGACACTCGGCATCGCAATGGTCGCTTCCCCGGGAGCTCCTGGCGGTTCCATCATGACTGCTCTTCCGTTCCTGTACATGGTATTCGGCGCAGAAGCCGGAGATCCGGAAGGCGCGATCTGCGCATCATGGTTGCACTTTACATCACACAGGATTCCTTCGGAACAGCCTGCAACATTTCCGGTGACAACGCTATCGGTATCATCGTAGACACTATTTATAAGAAATTTATCTTAAAAACACCACAGCCACAGGAGAATTAAAATGTCTTTTATCAGCGTATTTGATGTAATGGGACCAAACATGATCGGTCCTTCCAGCTCCCACACAGCCGGAGCTGCCCGCATTGGTTTTCTCGCACAGAAAATGATCAATGGTCCACTGAAAAAAGTTGAATTTACACTGTATGGATCTTTTTCCAGAACTTACAAAGGACATGGTACTGACCGCGCACTGCTCGGTGGTATTATGGGATTTTCCACAGACGATATGCGTATCCGCAACTCCTTTGAGATTGCAGAAAAAAAAGGACTCGAATTCACCTTTACGCCAAATGAGCTGGAAACAGATATCCATCCAAACACTGTTGACATCCATATGGTCAACGAAAGCGGTCAGGAAATGACCGTCCGCGGAGAATCTCTCGGAGGCGGCAAAGTCCGCATCGTAAGGATCAATTCCGTACAGGTTGATTTCACGGGCGAATACAGTGCCGTGATCGTAACTCATCAGGACAAACCGGGCGTTGTGGCATACATCACCAAATGCCTCAGCGACCGAAACGTAAACATCGCTTTTATGCGTCTTTTCCGCGAATCCAAAGGCGAGATCGCCTATACGATCGTGGAATCTGACGGACGTCTTCCGGAGGATATCGGAGTCACGATCCGCCAGCACGAAAATATCCACGAAGTCATGATCGTGCAGATGTAAGGAAGGAGATTTTTTATCATGGATTTAAAAATGCAAAAGAACTTCTGACGCTCTGCCAGGATCATCAGCTTCCGATCTCTGAGATCATGCGCCAGAGGGAGATTATTGTCGGTGAGACGACCGACGAGAGTGTAAATTCACGGATGGCACGTGTCCTTGAGATCATGAAAGATGCCGCTTTTTCCCCGGTCAAAACCCCTGTCAAATCTATGGGCGGACTGATCGGCGGTGAAGCACAGAAGCTTTCCAGGCATCTTGCTTCCGGTAAAGGGATCTGTGGAAATGTCCTGGAAAAAGCAATCACCTACGCAATGGCGACTCTGGAGACAAACGCTCCATGGGACTGATCGTAGCCTCTCCTACTGCCGGCTCTGCCGGTATCGTTCCGGGACTTCTTCTTGCACTTCAGGAAGTTTATGATTTCTCTGACGAGGATATCCAGAAAGCACTTTTTAATGCTGGTGCGATCGGATATCTTGCCATGCGAAATGCAACCGTTGCCGGTGCTGTCGGTGGCTGTCAGGCAGAGACAGGTGTTGCAGCTGCCATGGCCGCTTCTGCCGCTACAGAACTGATGGGCGGTACGCCACTGCAGTGTACCTACGCCGCTTCTACCGTGCTTATGAACATGCTCGGGCTTGTATGTGACCCGGTTGGCGGTCTGGTGGAATATCCGTGCCAGAACCGAAATGCTTCCGGTGTTGCGATTGCACTGGTCGCTGCGGAAATGTCCCTCGCAGGCATCACACAGCTTATCCCTCTCGATGAAATGATCACGATCATGTTCACCGTAGGCAAAAAGCTTCCTGCTGAATTGAGAGAAACTGCACTTGGCGGCTGTGCAACCGCGCCGTCTGCTTGCGAATCCTGCCATATGTGCGGGTGATATTTACTGATATCAAGACAGACAAATGACCGGGATCAAAAACTCTCCCGGTCATTTTGCCCCGTATGTCTCGGGATTTGCCATATTTATGGCAAAACACCTCGCGGGATATTACCTGTGAACAGTACCTGCCTGTTAATTATGCGGATTTATACGTCAAATTCAGATAATGTCGACTGTTTTATTATTCAGCGTCAGCGCTGTCATCTGTTGTCTCTGCAGCTTCGCTGTCGTCTTTGGATGCGTCATCTTTCTTGTCATCTGCCGGTGCTGCATCTTCTTTTGCTTCTGGTGCACCTGCATTCATTACAACAACTGCTGTTGCATTTCCATCTGCATCAAGAGTAACTTTGATGGTATCACCAACTTTGATGTCTGAGAATGCGATTGCTTCTGTCTTCATCTCCGGAGCTTTTGTATCGTCTGGTTTTGCATCTTTGTCAGATGCATCTGCGGATTCGTCTGTTGTTTCATCTGCAGCACCTGCATCTGTGCTGTCGCTGTCTGCTGTTTCATCTGTGGACTCTGTGTCTGCGGACTCATCTGTAGAGTCTGTGTCGTCTGCTTTGGCGTCCTCGCTGTCAGCATCCTTGGAATCATCTGCTTTCTGATCATCTGCCGGTGCTTCGTCCGGTTTTTCTGGCTGAGCTTCCTTCTCGTAAGTTGTAGTGTCTGTTACTGTGATCGTCTGAGATTCTCCTGTCAGATCCAGCATGGATGGAGCTTCGCCCTTGTCATCTGGAACTTTTGCATCTTTCTCATCAGCTGCTGCCTCGTCTGTGCTGTCTTCTGTAGATTCGTCTGCTGCTTCTGTGTCTGCGGACTCATCTGTGCTTTCCTCTGTATCTTTGGAATCATCTGCTTTTTCATCTTTGCTGTCGTCAGCTTTCTCGTCCTTGGAATCATCTGCCTTCTCATCTTTGCCATCCTCTGGTTTTTCACCCTTCGGGTCCTGTCCATCCGGCTGCTGTCCTTCTTTTGGAGTTCCTACATTGATCGTAATGCTGTCCTCTCCGACTTCTGTAACTTCACCGTAAACTTCTGTAGCTTCTGCCTCATCTGTAGTTGTATCTGTGGAATCTGCGCTCTCGTCCTCTGCTGCAGCCTCTGTTGTCTCAGCAGTATCACTTGCTGCATATGCCATATTTACAGAAGTCAGTGCCATTGTCAGTCCTAATACCATTGCTGCATATTTACGTTTCATAATAATCAATTCCTCTCTTCTATTTTAATTTTGATTTTTTGTTTTGCTTTCTGTTGCTTACAGCTAACAATATAGGCTGGATTTGTGACCTTTATGTGATAAAAATAAGGAGATTTTATGAAATCGGTCACATTTTTTGCACAAAAAATCCTTCACCTCGGGAAAGATGAAGGATCTTCGTTATATTTAATTTCGTCTCAGCGCCTCGATCGGGCTCAGTTTTGCGGCTTTTCTTGCAGGGTAGATTCCAAAGAAAACACCTACCGCGCAGGAGAACAAAGTCGCTGCCAGCACGACTGTCGGGCTGATCCCCGGTGAGATTGCCATTCCCATACTGTTACTCATGACCGTACAGATTCCATATGCCGCCAGCACACCGAGCAGGATTCCGATCAGACCACCGATGACTGTCAGGATCGCTGCTTCTGCAAGGAACTGCAGCATGATAGAAGCAGTCTTGGCTCCAAGAGATTTACGGATACCGATCTCCCTCGTTCGCTCTGTGACAGACACAAGCATGATATTCATGACACCGATTCCACCGACAAGAAGAGAAATTCCGGCCACAAAAGAAATAAAAGTAGTGACCATGCCAAGCATCTCGTTCATAGATTTCATGATATCCTGGAAACTCTCAACCTGGAAATAATCTTCTCCGGCACACTGATGGCGTTTTTCCAGCAGGTGAACGATCTGATCTGCAATCCCCTGGGAATCCTGTGTTTTGTCTGCCTGGACAGTGATCGAATAAAATTCATCAGACCCTACGACCAGATCATCCATGGATGAATACGGGATATTCACCGTAACCGGCATTCCATCATAAGTATAACTTACAAAAGTTCCATTTTCTTTCTGAGTCGTGACACCTATGATACGAAATGATTTGGAAGAATCATAACAGGTGATATCAAGGCTCATACCCACGACATCATCTGTGCCAAACAGTCTTTTGGCATCGGAATCGGAAATGACACAGACGTTTTTGCCCTCCTCGGTCTCCTGCTCTCCGAAATAATTTCCGTATTTCATTTCAGAGTTATTGATCATTTTGGCATCCGGGCCCTCGCCGGTTAACATAATAGAAAAAGTACCCTTGCCAGTCACAGTCTCACCGTCATAACTGTTTGAAACACTGACTCCCTCTACATCATCCAGTTTACGGACTTCCTGCACATCTTCCGGTGTGATCCATTCGTCCTCTGTCATGGCATCACTGCTGACGCTGATCGCGATCTTACCGGCACCGATCCCGTCGATCTCACTGTTCATCTGATTCTTGGTTCCCTCACCGATAGAAACGATCGCAATAACCGAGGCAATACCTATGATGATTCCAAGCATGGTCAGAAAAGAACGTCCTTTATTTGCACGGATGTTCTGGACTGCCATTTTTATATATTCATACACTCCACCCATCAAGCACCTTCTTCTGTTTCTGTAACCACATCTTCTGCATCGGCAGGAACAGCATCTGCTCCATCAACGCCTTCCGCACTGGCATCCACGGCCTGTGCAGGCATTCCTTCCTGCAGGGAACCGATATCACGGATCACCTGTTCATCTGCCTCAATGCCATCTGTTACCTCGATATAATCGTCAGAACTTATACCTGTTGTGATATCTTTTCTGGTGATCACGCCATCTTCAAGGACATAACAAAAAGAACCCTCTTTGCCAATGTTGACAACTTCGGACGGCAGAACGACAACGTTCTCTGCTTTCTGTGCCTGGATCGTTACTTTGGCATCTACGCCGAGAAAAATATCTTCGTCCGGATTTTTGATACGGATGTCTGCTGAGATCAGGGATGCACCTTTTTCATTCTGCGTCGCAATGTGGCTGACCTTGATAACTTCGCCTTCGTATGTTTTTCCTGCAAGTGTGATCTGTGCGCTCTGTCCTTCCTGAACCTTGTCGTAGTCATACTTGGAAATGTTTACCGTTACATCTACTTTATCTGTATTCTGCAGAGTAAAAAGTTCTGTACCAAGTGCTGTTGTAGAGCCTTCCACAACAGCAACCTTTGTCACTACGCCGTTAAAATCTGCGTGGATTCCTTTTTTGGCTGCTTCTACAAGTTCCTTGGCTGACATCTGATCCAGTTCTGCGAGGTTGTTGGTGATCTCCATTTTTTCTTTTTCTTCTTCGGTCACAGCTCCGGGTCTGCTTCTGCAGTTGCTTCTTCACTGGACAGTTTGGACTGGAGCTCTGCAAGATCGCTGCTGGCTTTTTCCAGCTCAGATTCCAGAGCAGAGGTATCTGCTGTTACTGTCGCTGTTTCTGTAGTATCCGAAAAATCAGAGGATGTTTCTGTCTTGGTTCCATCTGACACGATTGCAGAACTTTCTCCTGTGTAATCAGATAACACCGGTGCTTCCGGCTTCTGTGCCTTATAATCTTCGTAGTCACGCTTTGCGTCCTGATATGCAATCTGTGACTCACTCCGTAACTGTTCTGCAATGGAAAGTGCATCTGCATTTTCGTCCGTCTGATCCCCCGACCAGGTCTGAAAAGCCATCTGATACTCACTCTCGGACTGATTGTATTCCTGAAGAGTCTGATTCATCGTATTGTTAAGTTCATTCAGCTTATTCTGATATGCCGGGAGTGTTTTGTTCTGATATGTACTGAGGTCGGCTGCATATTCCTGCTGGATTTTCTGCTGTGCAGCTTCCTGGGCGGCCTGCGCCTCGGCTGCTTTTCTTGCAGATTCTGCTGCTGCCTGTGCCTGTGCATTGGCTGTTACCTGAGAAATCTGTGCCTTAAGGCTCGCCACATAATCTTCCTGCGCTGCCACCTGCTGTTTCAGGCTTGACGCATTACCTGCGGCATCTTTCTGTTTCTGAACTGCCTTGTCCGATTTGTTGATCGTATTGGTCATGTCCAATTTCCCGGACTCTACGTTCAGATCAGCTTTTTTCTGCTCTCTTTCGAGATCCTTTTTGTCAAAAGCCACCAGCTCTGTTCCGGCTTTGACGGTGTCGCCCTCTTTGAAATCGACCTTGTCTACTTTGGCATTCACCGGAGAAAAATATGTCTTGGATTCTTCGCTGACTACAGTTCCGCTTGCCTCCACGGTCTGCTGGACATCACCGATCTCGCTTTACCACCTCAACCTGTGGAACTGCCTCCTCGCCGGATGACCTGCCTCCCAGGACAGATACGCCGCCCACTGCCACAACTGCGATCACGCCTGCACCGATCAGCAGTTTCTTTTTGGATTTTTTCTTCTTCATGCCTCTGCCTCCTGGTCAAAATCCTCATTTATTGTGTCGGATTCGATTTTTCCGTCCATGATACGTACACACGGCGTGCCTGAGCCGCAATTCCATTGTCATGTGTGATCAGGATCACGGTTCGTCCTGACTTGTGCATCTTTTTGAGGATCGCAAGGATCTCCCTGCTGGATGCGGAGTCCAGGTTTCCGGTCGGCTCATCTGCCAGGATCACCGGCGGCTGTGCGGCAATGGCTCGCGCGATCGCAACTCTCTGCTGCTGACCACCGGACATTTCACTTGGCTTATGATCCATACGTTTCTCCAGACCGACCAGTTTGAGCGAATCTACGGCAAGCTGGTGTCTTGTTTTCTTGTCTGTGCCTCTGTAGATCAGGGGAAGTTCTACGTTTTCGATCGCGTTCAGATTTGCGATCAGGTTAAAGCCCTGGAAGATAAAACCGATCTCACGGTTTCGCACTTCTGAGAGTTCATTGTCCGTCATTTCGGACACATCTGTTCCGTTAAGATAATATCTGCCGGAAGTTGGAACATCAAGCATCCGAGCATGTTCATAAACGTGGATTTGCCAGAACCGGACTGTCCAATGATCGCTACCAGTTCTCCCTTTTTGATCTCCAGGCTCACATGATCCAGAGCACGCACTTCGTTTTCTCCAGGATTGTAAATCTTGCATAAGTCTTCTACTTTGATCAGTGTATCGTTGTCCATAAATCCTCCTCTGGTGCCCCTTCATGGAGCCTGATTTATTACTGTTTCAGATATCTTATTATGCATCAAGCAAAAATGCCTTGTATGCTTTCTTTGCTTCGTAAATATCGGCTTTGCTTGTAACTTCCCACGGAGCATGCATACTCAGGACTGCCACACCACTGTCGATCACGTTCATTCCATAAAGGCTGCGATATATGCGATGGTTCCACCGCCGCCTACATCGACCTTGCCAAGTTCTGCAGTCTGGAATGCAACCTGATGGTCGTCAAAGATCCTGCGGACTTCCGCAACATATTCAGCATTTGCATCGTTGGAGCCGGATTTGCCTCTTGCTCCTGTGAATTTATTGAGCACGATGCCTCTTCCGAGATATGCAGCATTCTTTTTCTCGAAGCATTCTCCATAAGCCGGATCATAGCCCGCGCTTACATCAGAGGAAAGCATGCTGGAGTTGCGGAGAGTTCTTCTGAGTGCCAGATCAGAATAGCATCCCATTCCATCCAGAAGTTCTGCAACGGTATTTTCAAAAAATCTGGACTGCATTCCGGTTGCGCCGACGCTTCCAATCTCTTCTTTGTCTGTCAGGAGACAGCAGCTTGTGCGTTTCGGTGCGTCCATTTCCATCATTGCGACAAAGGAAGTATAGGCGCATACGCGGTCATCCTGTCCATATGCGGCTACCATGCTTCTGTCCAGACCGCAGTCACGTGCCTTGCCTGCCGGAACGATCTCAAGCTCTGCTGAAAGGAAATCCTCCTCTTCTACATCGTATTTCTCTTTGAGGATACGGAGAACATTGGATTTGACTGCTTCTTTTTTCTTCTCATCGGTGCTTTCGCTGAGCGGTCTGCTTCCGATCAGGATGTCGAGATTTTCACCTTCGATGACCTCGGCTGCTTTTTTCTGAAGCTGTTTGCCTGCAAGGTGGATCAGAAGGTCTGTGATGTATACGATCGGATCATTTTCATCTTCACCGATGGTAACGTTGACTACGCTGCCGTCTTTTTTTTGCGATCACGCCGTGGATCGCGAGTGGAAGAGCTACCCACTGATATTTCTTGACACCGCCATAGTAGTGGGTATCGAGGTATGCAAGGTCTGTGTCTTCATACAGAGGATTCTGTTTTACGTCGAGACGTGGGGAGTCGATGTGTGCGCCGAGGATGTTCATACCTTTTTCCAGCGGTTCCTGGCCTACGTGGAACAGTGCCATGATCTTTTTCATTCCGACTGCATATACTTTATCTCCCGGCTGGATCTTCTCGCCTGCTGCCTGTTTTGCTTCAAGCTGACATATCCGTTGGCTTCTGCTTCTCTGACAAGTTCCGTCACACATTCACGCTCTGTCTTGCCTGCATCAAGGAATGCGCGGTAATCCTTTGTAAGTTTCTCCATCTCTTTCTCATCCGATTCTCCATAAGAAAGCCATGCGTTTTTTCTTTCCATAATATATAAAACCACCTTTCGATTGATTAATTTACTCCGATATTAACGAATTGCTCCGCTGCAAGCAGCTCCCGCAATTCTGCATATCTCCCACATTATAAATCAAATACTTCCATATTTCTACAATCCTCACAATTCTTAATCAAAAAATAAGAATTCCATTACTTATTTCACAGTTTTCTCAAATTTTTCTTGAAAAATTCGCCTCCGCCGTTACAATAATATTATTCATATTCAAACTACAATTCGTATTTATTTTATGATTATGGAGGTCATCTACATGCAGCAATCCACCGATCTACAGAATCTTCTGCATTCTGTCCACAGAAAGAGTTATCCTGCCTATAAATCTCTGAAGGGCAGTTACCAGTTTGACAATTATATCCTCTCAATCGACCACGTACAGGGGGATCCTTTTGCTTCGCCTTCTCATATCAGTGTACGGATTTCGCACAAAACTGCGGGATTTCCACGGGAATATTATAGCGATCATGTTACCCGCATCACGCTGTCTGATTATCTTACCAGACAGTTTGAAAAACAGGTCAGCCACTACACCTTCCGTGCCAAAGGCTCCGGCAAGAGCGGTCTGATCTCGGTGAGTCACTGTGGGCAGGAAATCCTGGAGCGGACCGCCTGCGAGATCACAGAAAAAGGGATCACTGCCCGTTTCTTCATCGGTTTTCCGGCCAACGGAAGAACGATTAATGCCACTGAGCTGGAAAAAATCCTCTTCGACTTTCTCCCGGTCTGTGTGCAGAAAGCTTTCCTTTACAGAAATATCAATCACAAAGAACTGGAACAGACTATCTTTCTCGCCGAAGACCAGACCTATATCCGAAGCCAGCTTGCCAAACGAAATCTCGTTGCTTTTGTCGCAGATGGCTCCATTCTTCCACGAGAAAGCGGCATTTCCTCTCGTCCAATGAAAGTCTCCATTCCTTTTACCTCACCGGAATCTCTGCGCGTCACCATGATCTTCCGCACAAAGGCAAAATCTCCGGCATGGGAATCCCTGAGGGGATCACTCTGATCGTGGGCGGCGGCTATCATGGCAAATCCACGCTTCTGAATGCCCTGGAGCTTGGCGTCTACAACCATATTTCCGGTGACGGCCGCGAATACGTCATCACAGACGATACCGCGCTGAAACTTCGCTCCGAAGACGGACGTTTTATTAAAGATGTAGATATCTCTCTGTTCATCAATGATCTTCCGAATAAGAAAGACACTCGTTGTTTTTCTACAGAAGACGCCAGTGGAAGCACCTCCCAGGCGGCTGGCATCGTAGAAGGAATGGAGGCTGGAAGCAGAGTTTTCCTGCTGGACGAAGATACTTCTGCCACCAATTTCATGGTACGCGACGTTTTCATGCAGGAAGTCATTGCCAGAGAAAAAGAGCCGATCACCCCATTCCTCGAACGTGCCGAAGATCTCTATAAGAAAGCTGGGATCTCAACGATCCTCGTAGCCGGAAGTTCCGGGGCATTTTCCACATCGCAGACACGATTATCCAGATGGATTCCTATCATCCTGTGGATATCTCCGAAAAAGTCCGTGGATTATGTGGAAAATATCCTCTGAATCCCGTCAAAGCCCCGGAATTCAGATTCCCGGAGAGCCATCGCATCATGCAAAAACAGACACCTGCGGTCCGTTCCCACGGAAGAAACGCCGGCCGACCGGAACAGCTCAAAATAAAAGTACATGGAAAAGATGGTTTCCTGATCGGAAAACAGGATGTCGATCTCCGCTACGTGGAGCAGCTGATTGATCCGGAGCAGACAGCAGCACTTGGACTGCTTCTCAAATATGCCATCGAAAAGCTTGCCGATGACCGCCGCACTGTCGCAGACATCATTGAAATTCTTTCCGGACAGCTTGAGCAGAACGGACTCTCCTTCCTGTCCGGAGGTTCTTATATTTCCTGTGGCTATGCCATGCCAAGACTCCAGGAAATCTATTCCTGTTTTAATCGTTATCGGAGGTAATAAACAACTCAAAAAAGATACCCAGAAATCATGCATCATAATTTCCAGGTATCTTTTTTATTAAAATAAGGGGGTTAATGTAGGATATAACTTTCTAAATCTCTGGTAACATTCTTCATATTTCGCCACCAGTTCTTCTTCCGGCTCAACGGTGTCTACTACGTGAGCCATTTTCTTTCCGATGGTCTCAACATCCAGATATGCTCCGCATCCTACGGCTGCCAGCATGGCTCCGCCCATGGACGGGCCTTCCTCAACTTCAAGGACATCTACTTTAAGGTTCATCACATTTGCGATGATCTTTTTCCAAAGCGGACTCTTCGCACCGCCACCACAGATCTTGGTTCGTTCGATCTTAATGCCGAGTTTTCTTGCTACTTCCAGAGAATCACGAAGTCCGAAAGCCACACCTTCCAGAACAGCCTGTGTCATGTCAGCTCTTGTGGTGTCCATGGACATTCCAAAGAACACACCTCTTGCATCCGGATTGTTGTGCGGTGACCGCTCTCCCATCAGGTACGGAAGGAAGAATACATGATTTTCACCAAGCTTCTCGATCGGAGCCTGTTCTGCTGCAAAATCCTTGGTCTGAAGGATTTCTTCTGCCCACCATTTGTTGCAGGATGCCGCACTTAACATACAGCCCATCAGATGATAGCTCCATCTGCATGGCAGAAAGAATGCAGTGCGTTATTCTCATCAACGCCGAAGTTCTTGCTGGAGATAAAAATGGTTCCTGACGTTCCAAGAGAAATATTGCACTGTCCGTCACCAACGGTTCCTGTTCCGACCGCAGCTGCTGCATTATCTCCGGCACCTGCCACAACTTTGACATCAGCAGAAAATCCGAGTTCCGCTGCCACTTCCGGCTTCAGCGTTCCGACCACTTCCCAGCTCTCATACAGTTTCGGAAGCTGTTCTTCTCTTACGTCGCAAATCTCCATCATTTCCCTGGACCAGCAGCGGTTCTTTACATCAAGAAGGAGCATACCGGATGCATCAGAAACATCTGTGCAGAAAGATCCGGAAAGTCTGTAAGCAAGATAGTCTTTCGGAAGCATGATCTTGGCGATTTTGCAAATTTCTCCGGCTCATTTTTCTTCATCCACAGGATCTTCGGAGCTGTAAAACCTGCAAAAGCAATGTTTGCTGTATATGCAGACAGTTTCTCTTTACCGATCTCGTTGTTGAGATATTCTGTTTCTTTCTGGGAACGTCCATCATTCCAGAGGATTGCCGGGCGAATGACCTTGTCATTCTCATCCAGCGTTACCAGTCCATGCATCTGTCCCCCGAAGCCAATTCCAGCAACCTTGGAACGATCAATCCCCTCTGTCAGTTCTTTCATTCCCTCTACGCTCTGCGTAAACCAATCCTCCGGATTCTGTTCTGACCAGCCCGGATGCGGAAAAAATAATGGATATTCTTTTGATACTGTTTTCAGTATCGTTCCATTTTCATCCATTGCCAATAATTTAACAGCAGATGTTCCTAAATCAATACCAATATAAATCATAGATTATTTTACCTTTATAACTGCTTTAACAAGGTCTGTCTTGTTATTTACAGCTTCATCATATGCGTCTTTAATATGATCCAGATCAAACTCATGTGTTACAATATTCTTAACATCAATTGCTCCACTTGCAACTGCTGCAATTGCTTTTGGATAAATATTCTTATAACGGAACACAGATTTAATTGTTGCTTCCTTGTCCATAATCTGAGCAAAATTATAATTGATTTCTTCTTTTGAGGAAATTCCAACTAATGTAATTGTTCCCCCTCTTCTGACAATAAATGGAGTCTGTGCAATAGTCACAGGTGATCCGGCAGTCTCAAATACTACATCTGCACCTCTTCCACCGGTCAGTTCTTTGATTTTTTCAAGAGCATCTTCCTTTCCACTGTTAATCACAGCTGTTGCTCCAAGTTCCATGGCTTTATCCAAACGAGCCTGAACAAGATCTGCTACAATGATCTGACCTGCACCATGTGCTTTGCATGCCAACAGGGTTACAAGACCAATACATCCAGAACCAAGGATTACAACTGTATCTCCAGTTCCTACATTTCCCTGCTCAGCTGCATAAAATCCTACTGACAATGGCTCAATCAGTGCACCTTCTTTTGTAGATACATTTTCTGGAAGTTTAAAACACATATCTTCTGGAAAAGCGATAAATTCTTCATTACATCCCTGAACTGGAGGAGTTGCAAGAAATACAACATCTGGACATAAATTATAATGTCCTGATTTACAGAATTCGCATTTACCACAAGTAATTCCCGGTTCCAGAGCAACGCGATCTCCGACTTTAAGATTTTCCACATCTTTACCCACTTCAACGATCGTACCTGCACACTCATGTCCTAACATGAAATCCTCTGAAAGATCCACTTTGTATGCACCACAGCATCCATTATGATAATAGTGTACATCTGATCCACAAATTCCAACATATTCTAATGA
>ENA-OQCX01000956-OQCX01000956.1-human-gut-metagenome-genome-assembly--contig:-NODE-956-length-14257-cov-2.164331_pt1 | contig 14257 bp, 22 predicted proteins | sample MGYA00242762_ERZ504587 | MGnify/ENA primary metagenome ERZ504587 (study PRJEB26092, sample SAMD00036337) | human gut metagenome | host: Homo sapiens | study: EMG produced TPA metagenomics assembly of...
ATATCAGACAAACTTTGGGACTTTTGGAGTGATTGGAAGAAAATATCTTTTACATCTTAATGGAAATACTGGCATACAATGAGGATTTTTGCAGTTTCCTCATTGTATGTTCATCTTATTGAAGTTCTGTAAAATCTCCGGTAACATCCATTATCTGTGATGTATCTTCATGATAACCGGTCAGAGCAATATACGCAGAACCATACTGATTCACCAGTATATCAATAGCCAAATAAACGTTCCCTTTATAGCTTATCTGCCTTAAATTAGAGAAACATCCGCATTCAGAATGAGCAACATCACTTTGGAGTGTACCAGCGGGCGCATAATGAACCTTGCACCAGCCGGGTAAGCAATGGTTATTCGAAATAAAATGGAATAGTAAAAATCTCAAAGAAATTAAATGGGACGTTGTTATAGTCTCCTATTTTTAATAACGTTATGGTCTTAATTTCATTGCCTCCAGTTGGTTTATGGACAGATACAATGGACTTAGGCAGTGAGTAATACACTCCTCTGTCGTACTTTTGTTCTCCCGGTAGTGCATCGGTCACTTCTTCCATTGTTGGTGTTATGCTGTTCCCATCTGCATCTATGCCTCTCAATCTGGCTGGTTTTCCATTCTGCATTTCATTTTCCTTAATATCCTCTGCCATATCTTGTACATTTTAGGGGCGTCATTTCTACTACAAAAATCAGCCCAATTTAACAATTAACTATTATCTCGTTTTTGTAAATTAAAAATCATATTTTTCCGTAGTATCTCGCGAATTCAAAAGGTCTCCTAACATCCAGATAACGGTCTATCTCTTCATTGGATTTTGCCTCCATCTCGAACGCTGAATTTCCATACGATATTTTATTCCCATCCGCTCCATGTATACCTTTGAAAGAATGGTAAACACGAGAAACGGCATATTCCAGTCCATATTGCAAATAGAACCACAACGGACACAACAAATACATCCATACGTTGAACCCGGTAACGGACATGACAAGCGTCAACAGAACCATCGAAGCAATCATGCATTCCTCCCACTGTCTTACATGAATAGCTTCATGGTTAAGAACGCGTGTTTTCATTTCCGCCTTGCTTTTCTTGGTAAAGACGAAACAGCCTAAAGTAATGGTGCTGTAGCCCTGCCACAACATCCACTTTGCTAATTTACTTTTATAAAATACTCTCATAGCATTTATTTATTAGGATAAGATTTAGTTACCACATTATTTTTTAAAAAGCTTATTCCATTTGTATTTATCATGACATCATAAAAGTCATTGCCATCATTCTCTGATACATTTATTAGCTGAGGTCTTATTAAAACAGTATATCTTGGATTTCCGGAAACATACTCGATTAATTTCATACGGGGATATGTACTACCACCTTCACCGATGAAATCTATAGTTCCCGCCAACAGATTATCGGAGCCGTACATTCTAAGACTGTTCGTAGCTGAATCAATCACAATACGCTTTCCGTTCATAGAGGTGGATACCTTGCCGGTTATTTCTATGTCCCCGTTTTCTTTAATAACAAAGGAGTTATTGGGCGACTTGATATTTTTAAAAGTACCGCCTGTCGCATTGACTTCTCCGGTTATTTCCGCATTTTCTGCATGTACTTTTCCGTCTTCAGTAACCCGGAAGGGGCATCATCAGGAGTAGAACTACCTGCCCACATCCGTATCTTTTCACCGGATTGGGAACCGCTAAGGCCGGCAGTCACCGTCCCGTCATCCTTTCTAATACGAAGTTCGTTCCCCTGCATGAATTCTATCATCGCATTTTTAGCAACAATAAGCGATGTGAATATGGCTGCCGTATTAAGTCCGAACTCTTCCCAATACGTACTGTTTCCCGGCGCATTTCCCCCGCTACTTATATGCGTCACCCGGCACTTGTATGCCCGCCAACCAGTCTTCGTACCGTTATCCCTGACCAGTGCCACATCGACGTACCGTGTACCGCCAGCCAGTGACTCATCGTTACGCCACTCTACTCCGGACACCCATTCGGCCTTGCGGAGTATACATCCCTGCAGGCCGTTCTCCCCGTTTTCCACCACCATGTCGTACTCTTCGGAGTTGTACTCGCCGGTCAGTATGTAGCCATAGGTCTTTCCACCGTCCTGCGTCTGGAGTATACGTCTTCCGTCCTTGGTGGTAACCGTCCACATGGGTGGATTTGACGTTCCGTTTCTAACCTTGCATAAAAACACCTTTCCACCCATTTTCACCAGTCCAAGGTAAGGTGTCTTAAGGCCGGTATGCCATTTTCCGTGGTTACTGACCGAAATGCCATCCTGTCCCGGTGCTCCGTCCACGCCGTCCCTTCCCGGAGCGCCATCCTGACCGTTCTTGCCATCAGTTCCGTCCGTTCCCGGTTTCACTTGTAGCAACCAGTCCGAATTTCCTTCTGCAGGTTCAGATGCACTGCCGCTCTCGCTTACACACAGCCAAATGCCGCCATCATGGGAAACCCGGTCATAAAAGGCATAATTTTCACCGGATGCCCACTCTCCACGGTCATTGGCCGTATATACCGGCGTACCGTCAGGTTTCAGCTGCCGTACCGTACCGGTAAAGTACACGCTGTTCAGATACATGGAGTATCCCGTCATATCCAGACCGTGTACGTTCAGGTTTGAGAGGTCGCCCGACTGCATTGCGATGTTGGCGGCCGATATTTCCCAGGTATTCTGGTTACGGAGCATGCGGCTGTAGGTGCGTGTCTCATATACGGATGTCTGACGGTCGGGGTTGGTGAAATTGCCATAACATGAGAAATGCATGTACTTCTGCGGATGCAGCGTTGTTCCCGGACGCAGGGAATAACGGAATGTGCCGTTATCCTCACCTGAGACTCCGGTAATACGGAAGTATGCCGTTCCGAAACCGGCAAAACGGAAATTGCCCTTACTATCGTCCGAATCCTCGGTGGCATTCATCGTTCTCATCCTCGAATGGATGATTCCATGCTTATATCGTTCGCCGCAACAGCTCCCATTTCCCCGGCTCCAGCTTGAGATGCACGGTGCCGGTGGAAGCGGATTTCCCTCATTGTCCGTATCCGCCACCACACTCTCCACAATGCCGACACCCGGCGTGCGCCATTTGATGCCAGCATACACTTCCACACGGTTACGTCTGAGTTCCGGTACCTCAAGCCATTCCCAAAGCCGCAAGCCCCGCATTTCACCGTTGCCGTTCTCATCTATCTTGGCGCCAAATCCGGCCAGTCCGGAAGCGAACCCTTCCTTACCGAATACTGCGCCTGCCAGAAAGGAAACAAGAAGGAGGTCCTATCCGGACCGATCTTGCTGATGGCACGCCGGGTTATCTCCTTTATCGCCCGTAAGGCTGAAAACACGTTGTATTCGCTGGCCTCACGGTTGTCCCATGATTTAAGCACCTCGATAACCGAGCGGTCCAGCAGCCCGCCGACAACGTACTGCAATCCGTTCAGGTTATTTCCAGCTGCGTTTCCAGCCCTTGCCGACTCGGTTCGTGCATTCAACGGCCGCCATGGAAAGGTTTTCCAGCTTGCGTGTAACCTTTGTCATGCGTGTATCCCGGTAACCGCTGCCGGGGAAATACTCTTCGCTGAGCAGCTTACCGACTGTCCCAGCCGCAGAGGGACGGAGTGCTTCTCAATATAGGTGTAATCGGTATCGCCGCCGTACTTGGTGGTGTCTTCGCTGTATGACGAGAGAAAGTCATCAACGGCCGCCTTGTAATCCTGCTCGGCCTGTTTTTCGTAAGCTTCGGGCATACGGAAATTCCAGGGGATATATTTGTCACCAGCATGCGGTATAAGGTTTCCCCCGGGCAATTGCGTATCTTCATCCGGGTAGGTATTGATGATTTCCCATTCCTTGCTTTCCGAATGATAGTTTGCCTCGAAATCACGCCCGTTCAGCTCACCGCTCTGGAAAGACAATTGTTTGACAAGTCCCGCAATCTCATAATCACATGGGTCAAACTCCATACCTTCGTCCTTGAAATAATAGACTGTAAAGGGTTTGCCGTCATTCCCGGTCCTTTCCTGTGAACGTACGGAGGACACAGTTCCCGTATAATGAGGAAAGATACCCGCAAAGGCATCCTCTTCCACATGTTCATACAGTCCGTAGTCCGTATTTCTGTCCACATACTTGGCGCGATCGGGCAGTTGCAGACGGGAGAAACCGTAGCGGCTTCGGTCTATATTCCTGGTACTTCCCAGCGGAATAAGCCGGGTGAAGAATTTTACGTCATCGCTATTCTCCGTTTGTGTAAGTGAGGCAAGGCCCTGCATGTATCCCAGTTCCACACGTTCCCCGCGCTCACAACGGCACAGGTTGATATAGAAGCCGTCCGACCACCATTCGGTCGAAAAGGTCTCGGCCATGGATGCCAGTGCGTCCCAGCAGGTGGTATTGTTATACTCTATATTTCCGTCCGGTGCATCTATCACGTCACCGATACGCCAGCGTTCCTCACCGTAAATACGGTTCATGTTGTCCACCCATTTCTGCAGGTGCTCCCGGGGACTGCCGTCAAGGCTGAACTGCGGCTCATACTGACCGTCAGTCAGGTGGAGGTATATCACTTGCTGGGCGTCATGTATGGGAGCATAGAATTTCACGGAATAGCGGTATTCCTGGCTGTTCTTTTTCCTGGGCTTGTACTCTTTCTTCACACTGAACCTCACACCCTCCAGTGTTATGTAGTCATTCACCTGCAGTGGCACACAGGCCGGAACCGTAAAGGAGAGCGAGAGCGCATTCTCACTCATCAACTCAAGGTTCCATGTTGAGGACGAAGTGACCGGGACCGTCAGCTTCAGTCCGCCGGATTGATTATAGATTTTGAGTTCCATTCGAGCAGTCTTTAAACATCATTTAAAAGGGTTCCGGTTTCGGTTCCCTGAACTTCATTTTCCATCTGGCTACGGTACTTCCGTCAAAAGCATCGGTCAGGATATCGGCCGGTGTGGCGGACTTGTAGTAAAGCTGTATTCTATGGATATCCCTTTTACCCGGAGTTACCCAGCCTTGTATGAGCGCCTGCATCAGGGCAAGCCGCCTTGCCTCACATCCGGAAAGTGAAGGGGCGTATACAGCCAGATACAGTGTAAGGTCGCGGGGCTTGCAGCGTGGAAGCGGGAGCTGCTGCGGCAATTCCTCACCGTTACGCTCCCTGAAATCCACAGCCGTATATTCCTTCATCTCGGGCGGTTTGAGCAGTTCGGTCACGTTCGTACTGTCTTCCGGCCTGTCCTCGCAGAGGAAGGCCGAATACTCCGTCCAGGCATCCTTGCCGTTAATCACCATATATCCTGTCAGGTCGTACATCATGACACTTCTATTCCATTGTTTCTAAAATATTCCATAATCTCGTTGATACTTTCCAGATACCGGCAGTAGGCTGTATTCTCAGTAATGCTGACGAGCAGGTCGTGGTCTTCCTTCCTTGATTTGGCGAGCTCTTCCAGAAGTTTGTGCATGCCGCTGGCATGATCCTGCAAGGAAGTAAACAGCCCTTCCAGAAGTGTGCCCTGTTCCTGTGTCATGGCAGTGAAGGCTCCGCTGCGTCCGGACTGTGAGCTTGCCGGATCACCCTTCCAGCCGAATATCTCCTTCATCGCGTCACGTTCAGCCAGCGCATCATTCACTATCGAATCCCAGGAATCCTTCAGCATGTCATGTTCCGTCTGGCTCAGCACGCCCGCGGCTTCGGTGGTAACTTTATACCTGTTACGTCCGCGTCTGCCCTGGCCCGTCCGCCATTCCGTCTTCTCCTCCATGGCTTCGGCGAACGAGTCATACCACTTCCTAAGGCGTTCATTGTAGCTTTCCGAAAGCATGCTGTTCAGCATGGCCCTCTGCATGTACTTCTCGAAGTTGTCGGCAAAGTCCGCCGTACTGCTGTCCATATCCATGAGCATGTCCAGAAAGCTGCTGCGCACGCTCTCGAAGGAGATGCCCGTCATGGCTTCCTTGCGCGTCTCCTGCACCTCCTGCCATGCCTCCTCGCTCTCGATGACCTGTTCCAGATATTTGCGTGTATCCTCATGCAGTTCGCTCCAGAAGCCGGTGGCTTCATCACGCAGCTTTACCAGCTTTTCGTAACTCAGGTCAAAGAGGCCGGTCATACGGCCGTCGGATACCTTGTAAAAGTCATTTCCCAATACCTGGCGCGCCTGGTCCCAGGCTGTGAGGATATGCTTTCCCTCTGTTTCGTTCCATGGGAAGCTTTGGAACCGATGCCGAGAAACCCCTTGCTCGCCCCGGCATTCAGGTAAGCCTTTCCCATTTCGCGGGCATATTCTCCCTGTTGTTGCAGGAGCTCGCCGGCTTTCTTGTAGGAATTATTGGCATTCGCCAGCGTATCGGTCTCCATGGATGCCACCAGTTCCTTTTGTTTGGCGATGACTTTGTCAAGCACCGCCATATAGCTTTCATAACGCTCCTTTGCCTGCTGGTAACGTCTTTCGGAACGCTGGCGCCCCAATCCGTACCGAAAAGGCTGCCCAATGTCTTGACAAAACCACCGGCTGTATTCACCACGCCGCTTATCATGCCGCCGATGTCACCCGAAAGCATGGAGTTCGCAAATTGGCTGATACCTTCCGACATGGTATTGAAACCCTCTATCACCCGCTTGGCATTCTCGTCCACCGACACTCCGAACCCTTCCAGCATACTGACGACATCATCGGCGCCTGTGTGTAGGATGACATTTCGCCCGCAACCCCCTGCAGGCTCTGAGCCATTGCCGTACGTTTCCTGCGGCGGTTTTCCTGGGCCTCAGTCAGTTTCTTCTCCGCCTGTTCCTGTGTCAGCAGTCCGGTGACGAGCTTGCCCGTCTCATCCCTGTACAGACCGGTGATAACCTTTCCGCCCGCCATGACGGTGTTCAGATCCTCCTGCGCCTTTTGGACAGTTTCCTGGGCCTTGGCGTATTCATCCATAGACCGTTTCAGTTCCCGGAAGCTTGCGGTCGGCAAGCTTCAGGTCAATATTCGTCAGTGCGTCCTGCAGCTGCTTCAAGTCCGAGGGGCGTAATTCTTTGGCCGCCCCGCTGATGTATTCCTTCAGCTTGTCGCGAAGTGCGGAGAGCGACTCCGTACTTTGAGTGTCCAGATTGCCGAATACGTCGGCGAGGTTGACGGTCTTCTTGAACTCCCCGAAATCAAGCTCTTTCAGTTCGTCCTCGCGCCGTCTTTTCAGCATGGCCTTTTCACCTTCGGTTTCGGCTGCGGCAATCTTCAGGGCATAATCCTGTGTGATTGCCAGCCGTTTCTCCTGGTAGCTGCCGTACTCCCTGTTGTAGTCTATCCACGCCTGCCGGTCCTTTTCCCGGAACTGCTTCTCCTCGTCGTAGAGATCCTGCATATACTGCACGCCGGCAACCACACGCTGTGAGGAAGCTCCTGCCTTATCCGGTCAGCCTCCCCGGGGGCTATCGGATTGCCGGCCTTTTTCGATTTCTCCAGCCTGGAGAGCAGCTCCCGTTCTTCCTTGTCGATGGCGGCAAGCGTCTGCTCGTATTCCTGACGGAGCAGTGCCTTGCGTTTGGCGCTGCCTTCCGCCATCAGGGCGATACGGGCATCCTCCAGCTTACGTTGTGCACGCAGGCGGGCATCGGAAAGAGCATCCTGATAGTCGGAAGCATTCCTGCCACCGTCCTTGTTTTTCTTTCCCGTAATGGTTTCCAGCTTTTTCTCCTCGGCTTCTATTACTTTCATGGCCGCCTCATAATCCTCCTTGTTTGTGAGTTTCTTCAGCGCCTTGCGTTTCTCCGCTATGCTGTTTTCCAATTCTTCCACCGAACCGGAAACTACGGTATTGATATTTGTTCCCTCCTTGATACGGGCGGCTTTATCCTGAAACTCTTCCGCACGTTTGAGGGCATCCTCTTCCGCATCATAGATGTCCTTGAGCTTTTTGTTGTAAGCTACGGAAGCAGGGTCGCTACCGAACTGGTCGGTGGAACCTCCGCCGAAGAACTTGTGGATTTTACCGCCGGCACCGAACCATGGACGGTGGGATTCCGCACCTTCCGCTTTCAGCTTGTCGGCCTTATCGCTCTCCTCTACGGCCTTGTCAAGCCATTTCCGGGCCTTCTGTTCCAGTACGAGCACCTCGATATAGTCGGAACTTTTTTTTCATAAGCGTATCGTACCATTCGCTCAATGTCTGGTAGTAGCCGAACGTTTCGCCGTATGTACGGTTGAGTTCGGTTACCTTTTTGCGTTCCTCCTCCTTGCTTCCCTTGAACTCCTTTACGGACTTGATTACCCTGTCCATCTCAAACCGGCTTTTCACGAATGTGGCATTCGCCTCTTTTTCCACCTCATAGGTTTCCCGCATGGATTCACGCAGTTCATCCATAGCGTTTTTCCCGCCAAAGAGCCCCTTTATCCATTCTCCTATTTCTTTACCGTATACCACCGTCAGCGTAATAAGCGCCGCCAGTGCCGTTTGCGGGGAGAACAGCGAAGCTGCCACCTGTTTCCATACCGGGGTCGCCTTCTTTCCTGCGGCCGTCATGAGCTCGTATTCCTTGCGGGCATTGCTCACGCGTCCGTAAACATCGGGATGTTGTTGGATATGGCCAGGAAGAACATCTGCGGCCCCATGGCCAGCGAGGGAAGCTCCCGGGCGATCTGTGCCATGGTCATTCTGACCTGGTTCAGCTTCGGTGCCGGGTCATGCGCCACAAGGGGCGTCTCTCCGGCCTGTCTCTTGGCGGCCTCGTATGCCTTTATCTCATCCTTCAGGCCGCCGATGACACCTTTGAGCGCCTGTATGTCGGCGAGTTCCCTGTCACCGGCAAGGCCCTGCTTCTGCAGCTGCCTGTACTGTCTCTCCAGCTGCTTGAGCTCGCCCTGCAGACGTTCGACCATCTGCCTGTTGAAGCTCTCCAGGGCGGCTATGTTGCCCTCGGCCGACTTCATGCCGGCAAGCGTCCTGTCATCCAGAAATATTTCAAGCTTGATAGGCTGCATTTCTTATAGCGGTTTATTATGTGACAAACAGTTTTCATTCCTCTTCCTCCATGCTCCTGAAGAACTCCAGGGGCGACATGTTTTCCGGGGTACCGCCGCTGCGGGCGGACATCTCCCGGGAAAGTTCGGCGGGCGTCTTTCTGCGTGCGGGAATATGCCTGGGACAGTCCCGCCACATCAGCATGAGCGTCGGATAGTTCACCCCGTGCAGGATATACCTTATGCTCCAGCCCGTATCGCGGGCTATCTGTCCTATCAGTCCGAACGGGCTATGTGAAGGCTCCATATAGCCCTTTAACTCCCGTTCTATCCTTTTCCGTGGCTCAGCAGGGGCGACATCGGGTTGATTGTCTCCGCCAATCTGATAATATTTCCGAAAGGGACAGTACCAAACATGCGCACGACTATTATCCAGGCTTCCTCAAGGGCGGCCGGGTGCATCCAGTGCCGGAGCATCCAGGCTACGGGGCGGTTCAGCAACGGGGAGAGGATACGCCCCCGGACGATACCGCAGGCCACCATGCGGCTCACGCCCACCCCGTGGCGGTGATGAACTCCACTTCTGCTCGAAGTCATATTCCTTCACCTCGTCATACCGGACTCCCAGTTTCAGGTACATCCGGCCGATATTCAGCAGGCTCGCATAAGTGGGGACACGCATCACCCAGCGGATATGCCTTCCGCCGGGAAGCGCAAGGGAAGCGAGATGCCCCCGTCCTGCATTACCCTTTCCGAGAGGATTTCCATTTCAAGGCGCTCCATACGCGTCAGGCTTCTTCAGACGGTTTCGGTTTGCCGGTTTCAGGATCGATGCCGGGGGCGAATATCTTCATCCGCTTGCCGTTCTCATCCTTCATAACCTCGATGTTGAGCTGGACGGAGAGTACGCCCTGGGAGTTCACGCCGCCGCCGAAGTCATTGCCGGTGACTTTCGCCTTGTAAAGGCGGATGGTATGGCCGCTGTCACAGACAATATCCATAACACCCGTCTTCTCCCATTTCTCGGGCGGCTCCCAGTTGCCTGGTCATCCTTGCTCCCTCCGATTGTATTCACAAGGTTTTCAGCCGACATGTCAATCAGGTTGCCCGTAAAGGCCTTCTTTCCCGGATTGCTCGTGATTGTCGCCACAGGGCCGTCCTTTACCTGGGCGGCGTAGATGTCCACCTGGGTAGCGGCGGTACCCGCAGGGGTGACTCCCTGTTCGTCGAACCAGCCGATTTCAAGGCCGCAGAATTTGACCTGCGACATTCCGAATATTAATTTATCCATGTTTATTCCAAGTTTAAGGGTTAATAAATCGCCGTCTGAGTATTCCCAGCAGAAGGGCGGCGACGGCCGTACGCCCGATCCATATCTGGAACCACTGGAAGCCGGTAGGTTCATGTACCGTTTCAGGTGGTGGTTTCTCCTTCTCCCTGAAAAGCTCGTTACGGATGCGTATGTTCTCTTCGGTAAGGATGAGTATCTGCCGGGCCAGGCTGTCGCAGGCAGCCGTCACTTCCAGCTGTCTTCCGATATGCGGGTGACATTCACCGTAGCCTGCCCGCTGCGGCGGCTAAAGCCTGTGCCCACCGGAATCAGTTCCAGCATATCCGTCGGGAATTTCGTCTTCGCCATGCTGGGCGGAACAGGCTGCTGCAGGAGAGCGAACCCGCTTCTGCCCGAGAGGCTGTCTTTTGGCTGTGCTCGTTCCGCACCAATGGCTCCGGACTTCTGCAGCTCGCCACGGATAGGGCAGTCAGCATAATGCCGGCAAGTAGAAGCCCTCTGAATGGTACGGTTAAGTTCCCGCACTGCCTTGTAGAGTTTAATATTCTCATTCTGTAAGTCTATTAATGTTCCTGACAGGTTGTCGTACATTTCCTTATAGGCGTCGTTCCGCTCCTTGGCGGCGAGTACCTTGTTGTTCTCCCGATGTCTCAGCCATGCCCAGAGGAACCGGCAATGCCGCTCGGCACAAGCCATTGGAGAATCTGCATTATCAGGTCTGAATTCATGGCTGGAAATCATTAAGGGTTATCAATCATCAGACGCAGTTCCCATCCCGCTTCCACGTCCGCCGTTACTGTCCGGCACTCCGTTTTCCACCTGGTGAGATGGCGGCGGCAAAAGCGCACATGGTTACCCGGTCGTTCACATCGGCACATACGTGTTCGGAACCTGCATCTCCCGGCACACCCGGCTGATATAGCCGGAAGTGTTGTTTTCCACAGGAGGCGCCCAGCGGTTGATGAAGTCCGCTATCGTACGGCAGCCGTTGTTACGGCGGTAGTTCTGCAGTAACTTTATCAGGGCACGATAACCGTAGGCCATCGTACGGAACTGGCAGAAAGACCTGTCACGCGAGGGGCGGATTTCCCCCTGCCACACAGTACGTGACAGGCGGATGTTACCCGGATTATTGTTGCGTAAACCTCGTGCTGCCATCATTCTCCGATTTCTGAGGTTCCGATACTGATGTAAGCATTTCCGTCATACATCAACGTAGTCACTTTGCTTGCCGCACAGGCAACCTTGCCGATGGTCTGGGCATTGGTGCTGGCATTCCTGACGATGAGCAACGAACCGGCCTGCACCCGGGTGTCCAGTTCAAAAGTGGTTGCTGCGGTTTCGGCGGCAATATCCACTATTTGCGGATTGCAGTCGTGCACCAGCGACTTACCTTCAGTTTTACGGGTTACAGCGACCGGGAACGGTATCTGTACACAGCGGTCACCTTCTTCTGTATAGGGGGCGAAGAAGTCAAAGCTTCTCCGCGATTTCATATTGATATAGCTCATTGTTCTTTAATTTTTAGGGTTAGGATTTCTTGGTGGTAAACATGGCACCCAGATACTTGCCTGTAATAGGCAATGCGATGCCGCGCATATTGAAGCCCAGGACATCACCACGGTATTCCGGATCATTCAGGCGGTAGTACATGTCTCCATGCTCTTGGCACGACAAACTGCATCACGGTACCATACTGTGGAGGCGATAGCGTCCGTATCGCGGACAGGAGCACCCCATTCCACCTTCTCACCCGTAGTACCGTTGTATTTAGGCACCATGGAAGTGACGTGAATTTTGAAGCCGAACATGGAACCGGTAGAGAAGAACGTCTTGAACATCTCCAGGTCTTGAAGCTGCAAGTCGGTAGCATGGTACGGATGCAGTGCCAGGATACGCCCTTCTTTTGGAACCAGCATCATGTCGAGCTGGGTGGAGAGCGCCAGAACCTTTTCATAGGTCATGGCCACATAACCGGTACCCTGTTTGCTGGCATTGCCGTCGTTGATTTTTATAACCGGGGTAGTTTCACTATCCTTCTTGGGCGCCCAGTTGTAGATGGCCAGCTCGGAAAACTGCATCTGCAGTGACTTCTGGTGTCCGGCGGCCACGCTTCTACGTTTTTCGGCGGATTCTTCGATTTCGATGGCGTTGATATGTACGGTGTTTTCCGTATCGAAACGTTTCATCGGAATCTTGTAGGGTTTGTCACCACGGGCGACTACCGGTATCGGATATACCTCATTGTCGATGAATACTCTGGGGTCGATACCCGCTTCCTGCAGGTTCAGGTACTCGTTATCGGTCCACATGCTGAAATCACGCGAGTCGGAAACGAACGAGGTTTCCGGATAGAACTTCTCGATAATCTCGGGAATCCAGATTTCCTTGTTAAGGCCCTCCGCCAGGCAGCCGGTAAGTTGCAACGGAACCAGCGAAAGCCCCATCTGGATGCCGAACATCAGGTTGTGGTCGATGCCGATACTCTGGGCAAACAAGCCTGAGGTGGCGAAATTGAACAGCAACGCTGTGAGCAGTGAAAAGATGAATTTTGTCTTCATTGTCTTTTTATCTTTATGTTTATAAAATGATTATTCCGGGTATTTACCGTAGGCTTCACGGAACTTCTCCCGGTAGAGGTCCCTGTCCTTTTTAAGTTCCTTGAGCATATCCTTCTCCAGGATCTCCTTGAAAGACATGTCTGCCAGCTGCACGTTTCCTCCGGCCTTTCCCCCGGTCTGTACCTGGGAACTGACGGACTGACGTACGGAAATGGAACTGAGGCGTACTTCGGCCTTTGCAAAATCAACGGCAAAGTCCTCCAGCCAACTGTCACGTCCTTTGGCGTCAATGCGCCCGTCTTTCACTGCCGCGTCCACCAGTGCGACGGCTTTCTGTTTATTGGCTTCCTTCTCCTTCGTCTCAAAGGCTGTCACACGTTCCTGCAGTGTCTGTTTTTCGCTCTTGAGCGTGGCGTTCTCGACCTGCAGGTTGTCACGCAGGGTAATCAAGTCCTGTACGGCTTCCCGGACAGCCTGGTCGGATGCGGAATCCGACAGTTTCAACATCTGTGTCAAATAACTCATATTGTTCTCTCTTTTATGGTTAATACTGAATTCCTTATCCATCAGCCTGACAAGCGCCTGCCTGTCAGACAAGTCTATACGTTTGTTTGTCGCGCGGTCATACATGGCAAGGGCATTGTGGTTGGAACCTATGGGGCAGACAGACACCTCCCGCATGGTCCACCTTGTGGCGGTGGGTCCCGTCTGTCCCGGAAGTTTCAATGCGGGATCATCGCTGATCTCTTCAGGCGGCCAGGTGCCGATACTGGCCATGCGCAGGAAGTCGCGCTCCACCTTGCCGGCTATCGTACGTCCTTTTTCGTCTTCCTCGTCGAATACAACGTCCACCAGAATCCTGCCGTCCTCCACACGCACGTTCTCACCGCGCCCTATCGGGGTTTCCCAGTCATTATGGTTATAGAGTACCACGGGATTCTTTTTGAATTCTTCCAGGTTGGCCCCCGAAGTCAGCATGCGGAAACCGTAAGTGTTTACGGATTCGTCATGTACACAGAATGTATATGCTTTGCCCATTGCTTTTCTCATTTTGTTTGCTGCAAAATTCAGGGATAAAAAGAAGGTGTGCAAATCGCCCTGTAACAGTTTCCTACCGAGTGGAAACTGTTTACCTGTAGACGGAAACTGTTGCAGGCGGATTATTTTAATCGGTATGCGCTGCCTAACTTTGTACTGTAATAATCAAGAGAATAAATATGTCCAAGACACTAACGAATCAACAGAAAAAGGACTGGGCGAAGATGCTCTACATGCAGGGAGAACTGCAAAGCAGGCAGATAGCGAAAAGGTGGGTGTCAGCCCTGTCACCATGAGTAAGTGGAGCAAGGAGGGTAACTGGGAAATGCTGCGGGCGGCCGTCACCACCACGCGGGAGGAACAGATACGCAATCTCTACATGCAGATAGCG
>ENA-OQCX01000957-OQCX01000957.1-human-gut-metagenome-genome-assembly--contig:-NODE-957-length-14250-cov-1.426680_pt1 | contig 14250 bp, 22 predicted proteins | sample MGYA00242762_ERZ504587 | MGnify/ENA primary metagenome ERZ504587 (study PRJEB26092, sample SAMD00036337) | human gut metagenome | host: Homo sapiens | study: EMG produced TPA metagenomics assembly of...
GAACCTTGTTTTTTAAAATTTATAGGAAAGTCCTATAAAATTTAAAAATATTGGATTATAATAAGAGTCGAGGTTAAGTTAAATTATATGGATGATGTGAATTAAGAGTTAATGATCGTAACTAATTCAGCTGCTTTTTCACTTACGTTTTCAACAGCTTCGATACTTAATTCGATAACGCTGCATGCATTATGGTTTGCTTCATAAGCTCTACCAAATGTAGAAACAAATGCTTTTCTAAGATCAGAACCATAGTTTACTTTTAATAAGTTAAATTCTTCTTGCTTTCTGAATGATATCAAAAGGAATTCCTGATCCACCATGCATTACAAGTGGTACTGGAGAGATTTTTGAAATCTGCTCTAATAATGGAAGATCTACTTTAGGTTCAATATCAAGTCCGTGAACATTTCCAACGGCAACAGCTAGTAAGTCACATCCTGTCTGTGCAACGAAATCAGCAACCATATCAGGATCTGTTTTTGCATCTGCTTCATTTACGATATCTTCTTCTTTTCCCTGTAAACATCCAAGTTCAGCTTCTACAGGTACATTATAGAAATGACAGTATTCTACAGCTCTTTTTACTTCTTCGATATTTTCTTCAAATGGAAGATGAGAAGCATCGATCATAATAGAAGTAAACCCGGCATTTACACAAGCCTTTACATCTTCATATGATTTTCCATGGTCTAAATGAAGACCAATTGGAACATCACTGTCAGCAAGGGCTTTCTTTGTTAAATATACGATAGCTTCAGGATCAGATAATCTTAAGTTATTAGAAGAAATTCTGAATGTAACCTTGGAAGTTTTGCTTTATTTAATCCTTTTGCAATGGCATAAGTCATCTCAAGGTTTGTTGTGTTAAATGCAGGAAGCATATAATGATGGTCCTGTGCGTATTTCATAAGATCAAAACCGTTTACTATTTTCATTTTTTTATTGCAGTTTCTATGATATAGATGAAACTGCTTCCTCCTATTCTATAAAACAATATGTTTAGCAATTCATTTCTAAGCTGTAGCTACCAAGCTTGGCTTCATTATATACAGAAATACTTCCAAACGAATTTTTTTTATTGCGCAAATCATGATGCAACAATGAACAAATAAATTACATGAAGTTACGTAGATTATTACGCAGAATTGATGTAGAAAAAATAAAAACTGCACAATAAATTGCGTAATATATCATGCAATCCATTCATGCAGTCTGCACAAAGTATTGTGCAAATGTTTATGCGAAAATACTTCGTGCACATGCTATACTTTAGTCACATCAAAGATAGCCGAACAAAAAAAGGTCAAAAAGAAAAACAACATATAAAGGAGGAAACGTGATGAAAGTAATCGCAGTATCGCATGGAAGCTATTCCAAAGGACTTGTAGACAGTGTGCAGATGCTGGTAGGAGAGCAGGAAAATCTTGTAGCATATGGATTATTTCCAGAACAGACAGTTGCAACATTAACAGAACAATTAGAAAGGGAAGTAAATGATACACCAGAAGGAGAAGAAATCCTTTTCTTAACAGATCTTTTCCATGGAAGTCCGTTTAATGCAGTTGTTTCATTAATGAGAGATCATGAGTTCCATCATATTACAGGAATCAATATTCCGCTGGCAGTTGAAGTTATGATGGGAAGATATGCAGACAAGAGTGCTGAAGAAATCTGCAGAGGAATCATGGAAGCTGCACCAGATACAGTAAAATATGTAAATGATTTATTTGATGATGAGGAGGAAGAAGAATGAAGAACATTGTATTAGCAAGAGTTGATGACAGGTTGATTCATGGAGAAGTTGTTTCTGTATGGACTCCAAGTTTAAATGTAAACAGAATCATTGTAGTAGATGATGAAGTTGCAGCAGATAAATTTAATAAACGTGTTATCAAAGCATTAGCTCCAAACGGAGTAAAGGTTAATGTATACGGAACAGAAAAAGGGGCAGACATCTTACAGAGAGATTCCAAAGATCCAAATGAAAGAGTTATGATCCTCACAAAAACACCAATTACTTACGACAGAATGGCAGATATGGGATTAAAACTTAGTGATGTAAATCTTGGTGGTATGGGACTTCGTGGAGAAAGAACTCCATTTATCAAAAATGTAGCGTGTTCTCCAGATGAAATTACATCGATCAAAAATTTAAGGACCAAGGGTGTTCATGTGTATTATCAGTTGGTACCAGAACAGACAAGTAATTGAAGTTGATGGATATTTAAATGAGTAATGTGATTCAAAGGAGGAAAAAAATATGGAAATGACGATTTTACAGGCAGTGTTATGCGGAGTCGTTTACTGGCTTGCAGTTTGGTAACTTGCCTTTCGTAGGACTTTGGTCTTTACAAAGACCATTGGTATGTGGAGCAATCACAGGTTTGATCCTTGGACATCCAGTACAGGGTGCAGTGATCGGAGCAACGATCAACTTGGTTTATTTAGGGTTTATGTCAGCTGGAGGAAGTATGCCGGCAGATATGGGGCTTGCAGGGGTATTAGGTACAGCGTATGCGATCGTTGGTGGACTTGATACAGATACAGCCTTAGCACTTGCAGTACCGATCGGTATCTTAGGAACGATCGTGTGGGCAGGACGTATGACATTTGACTGCTTCTTCGTACATATGGCAGATAAATACATTGAAGAAGAAAAATATAACAAAATCTGGATTGCAAACGTATTGCTTCCACAGATCTTATGCTTCTGTATGACAGCGATTCCTTGTGCCCTGGCAGCATATTTTGGATCTAGCTATATTCAGGGAATCTTAGCGATGTTAAGTGGTAAAGTCTTAACAGTATTCCAGATCATCGGTGGATTAATGCCTGCATTAGGAATTGCGATCACATTACAGTATATCTTTAAAGGAGAATCCAAAGTATTCTTATTTATCGGATTCTTATTAGCAGTATATTCTAAGTTACCATTATTAACATTAGGTATCATTGCATTATTAGTAGCAGTTGTATACGTACAGGTAACTTCAGCAGTACAGCCAGCGACAGCAGGCACAGATTATGATGATGAAGATGATGAGGAGGACGATTAAGATGGAAAACAATAAAAAGAAAAGTTTAATCCCGAGGCCGCCCTGATCAAAGCCTGGCTGATCTGGGAGACATTTCCACAGACATGTTACAACTATGAGAGAATGATGGGACAGGTTGTTGCCCATATGTTCTCAGCGATCATTGGTTTCTTATATAAAGATGACCCTTCAAAACGTAAAGAGGTTATGAAACGTGAGATTGAATTCTTTAACGTACATATCGAATTTGGGTCTTGTATCTTAGGTATGGCAGTCGCATTGGAAGAGCAAAAAGCGATGGGCGAGAATATACCAGGTGAATTTATTACAAACTTAAAGACCTCTTTAATGGGACCTTTAGCTGGTATGGGTGATACGATCTGGCAGGGTGTAGTTATCCCTATCTTATTAGCAGTATGTATCGATTTAACACGTTCCGGAAGTGGAAATGTATGGGGAGCTGTGATCTATGCAGTTGTCATCGTAGTAGCAGCATACGCATTAAGTTACTGGAACTTCATGTTTGGTTACAAAGCCGGAAGTGAAGCGATCATGGACTTCCTTGAAAAAGGAATCCTAAATAAACTGATCAAAGGTGCCTCTATCATGGGTTGTATGGTAATGGGTGGTCTGATTGTTAACTATGTAAAAGCTGTATGTGGATTAAAGATCGTAAGTTCTACAACAACTTACAGCATTCAGACAAACTTCTTAGATCAGGTTTGTCCAAGTATTTTACCATTAGCGGTAACATTATTAGTTTACTATCTGATGAACAAAAAAACGTTGGTCTTCCTTAAAGATCATTGGACTGATCGTAGTGATCGGTATCGTTGGTGGTGTCACAGGAATCTTAGCATATTAGAAATTACGAGAAGGGAAGCATTTGCTTCCCTTCGATACTAAAAAAGAAAGTGTGGGAGAGCTATGAAAGCAATTATTTTAAATCAGCCAAAAGATTTTTCAATTAAAGAAATCGATAAACCACAGATTAAAGATGATGAAGTATTGATTCGTGTCAAAGCATCTGGAATCTGTACAAATGATGTCAGAGATTTTAATGGAGATTGTAATTACAGTTATCCAAGAATCGGTGGACATGAATATGGTGGAGTGATCGAAGAAATTGGAGCAGCAGTTAATAAAGCACATTTCAAAAAAGGTGATAAAGTTGTTCCATATATCATTGATGATTGTAAAGAATGTTATTATTGCAAACATGGAGATGAAAATATCTGTGAACATCATGCCCATAGTCATATCTTCCATAATCCAGAAGGATTGTCAGGATACGGTGGATTTGGTGAATTTGTCGTTGCAAAAGCAGATGATCTGTTTGTATATGCCAAAGATACACCATTTGAAAAAATGGCATTTACAGAGCCAGTAGCATGTGTGATCAACAGTATTAACCGCACAGATATTAAATTTGGAGATGATGTTGTAGTGATCGGCGGTGGAACTATGGGATTGTTACATGTCATGTTATTAAGACAGAGAGGTGCAAGAGTTATCCTGAGTGAGCCATTAGCAGAAAGAAGAGAAAAAGCATTATCTCTTGGATGCAGTGATGTGATAGATCCAATGGCAGGAGATGCTGTTGAAGCAGTTAAAGCATTGACTGGCGGCAGGGGGGCGAATTTTGTATTCAATACAACAGCAATTCCGGTGATCGCAGGTCAGGCAGTTGAGATGACAGCTCCAACAGGAACAACGATCATGTTTAGCTCTATTCATCCAAATGAGAAGTACCAGTAGATATGGGAGCTATCCATTCTTATCAAAAAACGATCACAGGAGCAGTCAGTCCAACCGTTCTTTCATTTCATGAGGCGGTTCAGATGATAGGGAAAGGACTTCTTGATCCAACCGTTTTAACAGAGAAAATCTATGATTATCAGGAATTTGATGAAGCAATCAAAACAGCATCAAGACCAGATACCTATAAAGTAATCTTAAAATTTGGAGAGTAAGTTTATGAAGTATTATATTGGAATTGATATAGGAACTTCTTCTGTCAAACTAACATGCATTGATGAAAATGCGAAGGTAGCAGGAGAAAGTAGTAGGGAATATAAAATTGAAGAGCCAAAGTCTGGATGGAAGGAAATTGATCCGGAAAAATGGATTAAAGGGATGGAAGAAGCGTTTGCTGAATTGTTTGAAACAATTGATTCAAAGAAGTCGAAGCAATTGGTGTAACCGGACAGATGCATACAGTGATTTTTGTTGATAGAGAAGGAAAATCTATTCGTCCAGCACTGATGTGGAATGATACGAGAACAGCGAACCTCATCCCAAAACTTCGAGAAAAAATTCAAATGATCAATGAAGTTTCTTATATCTCCAATATAATTTCCACAGGAAGTCCAGCAGCAAATCTTTTCTGGCTCTCTCAATATGAGGAAGAGAATTTTGCAAAGATTCATAAATTTCTGATTGGACCAGATTATATCGCATATCGCTTAACAGGAAAGATTCAAACAGACTATTGTGAAGCATCAACGTCATCCCTTTGTGATCTCAAAACAGGTACATGGTCAGAGGAAATAAGACGATTATTTAAATTTCCGAGAGATATTTATCCAGAGATTAAAGGAACTGCGAAGTTTGTGGAACTGTGAACAAAACAGTGGCAGGAAAAATTTCATTTCAAACAAGATGTAAAAGTGCTAACAGGAACAGGAGACAACCCAGCGGCAGCCATCGCAACAGGTTGTTTCGCAAAAGGATATCCAGTACTTTCTTTAGGTACATCTGGGGTTTTTAATGTATCCAAAAAAGAAAATAAACTTTGAAGTTAAAGGAAAGAATATATTATTTTCCATGGATGGAAGGATGTTTTGATTTTGGTACAAGGTGTGGTACAATCAACAGGAAGCAGTCTTGCCTGGTGGGTGAAAAATACGTTACAGGCAGATGATTTTATGGAAGAAACTACAGGCGTTGATCTCAAACATCTAGGAGAGAATGAATTAATGTTTTACCCTCATCTTGTAGGTGACAAAACAATCTATCAAGATCCTGAATTAAGAGGATCCTTTGTAGGGATTGGAACAGACACAACAAGAAAAGAAAATGACTATTGCAGTTATGGAAGGAATTGCATTTGCAGTGAAGCAGCTAGTCAGTGTGATGGGAGTGTCTAAGGAAGAGCTGGCAAGATTGAAGTAACAGGTGGCGGGTCAAAGAATGAAGTCTGGATGCAGATTCTTGCGGATGTATTAAATACGAAGTTGAACAGTTGGAAAGTGGAGCTGGAGCAGGTTATGGAATTGCGCTTTGTGCGGCAGCAGCCGGGGATGAGAATCTATCTATGAATGATTTGATCGAGCAGACAGTAAGTATTAAGAATACATTTATCCCAAGACAATATAACAGAGAGCTTTACGAACAGAAATATCAGAAGTATTTAAGAGTCTATGATGCATTAAAGCATATATATCAAGAATGATCGGAGGAAGCAAAATGAGAACTTGTGATGTTTGTCAAAAAACTTTAGGAGTATTTAATAAATTTCGATACGCAGATGGTTATATTTGCAAGGAATGCTATAAGAAAGCAAGTAATCATTCGCAGAAACCATTGTAAAGAAGAATTTATCTGAGATCAAAGCATTATGCGAAAAGTATGAAGAAACACCGACAGATGAATTTAAGATTACAGGGAAGATTGGTAATTTCCTTTTGATTGATAAAGAAAATCAAAAAATCTGTCTGCCAAATAATCGTATGGTAAAAAAAGAGGCGGCGCTCCCAGAATTTTATGCGATTGAAGATATTGAACAATGCGAGATTGAAGTAGATCCAAAACAGCCGATTGATGAATTGGAACATAAAGCAGAAAAAAGGCAAGATGGAACAGTGAATTATCTGAAGGTAAAACTTTGGATCACAGGAAGCAAGAAAATTGCTGAGATTTCGTTAATATCAAATCCTGTAAGGATCAAAAGTTATGCATTCAGACAATCACTCCAATTTGCAAAGAAGATTGAACAAGAGATAAAACGTTTGACATCATGTGAAGGGACAGAAGGAGGCGGTCATGAAGCAATTTGATTTTGTAGTGCAAACTTCAGTGGGAATTCACGCAAGACCAGCGATGCAGCTGGTAAATATGACGAAGAAGTTTCAAAGTGATATTAAATTGTCTTATAATGGAAATAGTGCAAATGCAAAGAATATCGTAAGTGTTTTGATGTTACATGCGAATCAGGGTGCAGAAGTGGTATTTTTAATTAATGGACCGGATGAAGAAGAGGCGTATAAACAGTTGCGGAAGTTTTGTAAAACAAACTTATAAAAAAATAATGATCCAGTAAGACAGATCAAAACAAATCTGCATTACTGGATCATTTTCAGATTATAATACAGGATCTTCGCCGTAAGTCCCCATATGATATGTCCATCATATTCATAGAATAAAACCTCATATTCCCCACGTGCCCAAGGTACTCTCTTCCACCAGGTACTTTATCAAATGGAAAGTTATCTGTTGGATACATAGTTACTTTGTTATAATAACATTTCGGCGGGGTATTCTGAAAGAATGCTAATGGAACAGTGAAAATCTCAGAAACTTCATCATTACTATACTGACCATCATAATTTACTAATTCCCCAAGATAAGGATCGATCCGCAGACCAGCAGGAGATAAAAAGTAATCTAAAGGTCCATATAATTTAATATTAGATTCAGAAATCAGTAATTCTTCACAAGTTTCACGGATCGAAGCCTCCATGGATGTTTCATCACGTTCTCTCCGGCCGCCCGGGAAACAGATTTCCCCAGCTGTTGTGAGAGTTTATTGGAACGGACTTCAAATAGGATATGGTATCCATCATTTTTCTTGATCAGAGGGATCAGAACGGCAGATACCTTGTCCTTTTCTTGTTCAATTCTTTTTGGAATTCGGGTGTTTAAGTGCTTGAACATAAAAATCTCCTAGAATCTGAAATCACGTTTTCCTTCATGAATATTTTCGATATATTCGGTAGCTTTCTGTTTGACAACAGGATTTGGAATCTTCTCAAGTTCCTGTTTGATCAATACCTCACCTTTGGCTTTGACTTCATCAGAAGCGTAATCTTCTAAGTATTCTTTTAAGGTCATTAAAGCATTAGGTGCACAGCAGTTTGCGATCTGACCGGATTTGACAAGAGTCATGAAACGATCACCAGTACGTCCTTCACGGTAACATGCTGTACAGAAACTTGGAATATGACCAAGATCCATCAGCATCCGATGATCTCATCTAAGGTACGGTTATCATTTTCTCAAACTGTGCAGAGTTATCTTCTGGTTTTTCTTTTTCAGCGTATCCACCGACACTTGTAGAAGAAGCACCACTGATCTGGGATACTCCGACTTTTAATACACGTTCTCTTGATTCCTGTGTCTCACGAGTAGATACGATGATCTGTATAGGGAACTGCGATACGGAGGATTGCAACAATCTTCTCAAAGATATCATCATTGATTGCATTTTCGAAATCGTCAGGATCAATATCCTCAGCAGGACGGATTCTTGGAACACTGATCGTATGAGGTCCAACACCGAATTTGCTTCCAGATGTTCTGCATGCATTAACAGACCGGCAAAGTCATAACGATACATATCAAGACCGAATAAAACACCGATACCAACATCATCGATACCAGCTGTCATCGCACGGTCCATAGCTTCTGTATGGTAAGCATAATCATGTTTTGGCCCTGTTGGATGAAGAACTTCGTAACTGTCTTTGTGGTATGTTTCCTGGAATAAAATATATGTTCCGATACCGACATCTTTTAATTTCTTATAATTTTCAATTGTTGTAGCAGCGATGTTTACGTTCACACGACGGATCGCCCCGTTTTTGTGTTTGATGCTGTAAATAGTTTTAATACTCTCTAATACATATTCAATTGGAATATTCACAGGATCTTCTCCTGTTTCAAGAGCCAGTCTCTTATGTCCCATATCCTGAAGAGCGATAACTTCTTTCTTGATCTCTTCCTGAGTTAATTTCTTTCTGCGAATATGTTTGTTCTTATAATGATAAGGACAGTAAGTACATCCGTTGACACAATAGTTTGCAAGATATAATGGAGCAAACATAACGATACGATTTCCATAGAATTCTTCCTTGATCTTGATCGCAAGATCAAAAACTTTCTGGATAAGTTCTTTATCTTCACATGCAAGAAGTACGGAAGCTTCTCTGTGGGAAATACCTTTTAATTTCTTTGCTTTTTCAATGATAGACAGGATCAGTTCCTTATTGTCTTTGTTGGCATCTGCATAAGCAAGTGTATCTTTGATCTCCTGGTCATTGATAAATTCTTCTGCGATACCGGATTCTGGTCTGTACATAGTTTTCTCCTTCTATTAAATTAGTTAATACGTAATATTTTTATTGCATAGGAGATTTTATCGATATTTTCTATGCAATAAAAGCATATTCGGAAATGAATATGCAGATAGTCGAATAAAAAAGTACGTAAGATCCCCAAGGGAACAGGTACTTTGTAAGCTCAATCTTGGCATCAGGAAATCCTTGGCTTCAGAATGAATATGCACTTATACATTCATTATAAAATAAATGAAACAAAAAGTCAATAAAAGAAAAAAAGGGAATGATTAAGATTGTGTTTCCAAGCGTTTCATTGTATAATTTGAGTAATAGGGAAATAGCAATACAATGGGAGAAATAATTGGATATGGAAATACCAAAAGTCGATAGAAAACAAATAGAGAAACTGGCAATAGTTTTAAAGAATTCTCGGATTAAGATATTTGAATATCTTGTGGATGAAGATACACTTGTAGTCTATGATGAAAAATTCCATAATCGAGAAAACGATAGCTGGATATATGGATACATAGACGACAAAAGCAAGATTTATCCAGAAGACCGAGAAAAGGTAAAACAGCTTTATAAGGAAGCAAAAGAAGCAACGATAGAGATCCGTGAGTTCGGGGAAGATGGGGATATTAAATATTCGGTACTCGAGTTTATGAAGATCGTGAATGAAGATGGAAAGCTGACTTTGATAGGAAGTACAAGGGATATCACAGAACAAAGAAAACAAGAGAAGAAGCTCAAAGAAAGAGCGAGGAAAGACTCTTTGACAGGGCTTTATAATCAGGTGTATGGGAAAAAATGTATTAACAAATATCTGAATCATAAGAAGCCTTTCGATTCGTGTGGAATGATCGTATTAGATGTGGATAGTTTTAAATTGGTGAATGACAATTATGGCCATTTATTTGGAGATAAAGTTCTACCCGTTTGGCGATGCTGTTGAAAGAAGTATTTAGAGATAACGATAGTATTTTAATGAGAGCTGGTGGGGATGAATTCGTTATTTTTGTAAAAGATATCTTGAACATTGAGTTGGTTAGGAAGAATGTGGAGCTGATGCAGAAGATCAGGAATCTTCAATTCGGGAAGACAGGTTGTACGATCACATGTAGTGCAGGATGTTGTTATCTTCCAGAGAATGTATCAGGTTATACCTATGACCAACTGTTTGAGAATGCGGACATTGCCTTATATAAAGCAAAAGAGCGGGGAAAGAACTGTTATGTTTACTGTGACGGCCTGCAGCATTTTTCATCCATGATCGCTGAACAAGAGAAACAGGAAGAGATGCTGGAAGCAAGATATTTTCAGAATGATATTGTTGCTACAGCTTTTGAAATCTTCGAGAGAACCAGCAATTTTGAAGTGGCGATACATTTATTACTGAAAGTGATCGGAGTTCGTCTGGAACTTGATCGTATCACGATCGTGCAGACAGATATCAAGGCTCGAGAGATATATTCTGATTATCAATGGAACAGAGAAGGAATTCCGAAGGTTTTAGAGACGGTCAGGAACATTTTGATAAAGAGGATTTTCTCACAGTATTTAATGATTTTGATGAGAATGGGGTGCTTGTTTTACAGCATGATCATATGCAACGATATTCCGAATCAGCAACGAAGATCCTGATACAGGGAGAGGCAAAGACAATCGTAAGTGTTGCAATGTATTGTGAAGGACGCTATACGGGAGCGATCACATATGCTGTGTGTAAGGAGAAGAGAAGCTGGTCAAACGAGATGTTGAAGCAGTTATCCGAAGTAACGAAGATTATCTCCGCACATTTTGCCAAGAATCAGGTGATGAATCATGTCTATCAGGGAGCGATCACACGAATGGAGCATGATACGCTGACAGGTTTGATCTCATTTGGAAGATTTCATGAGGAAGTGGAACGTATCATTCTTGCAAATAAGACAAGTGATTACATGATGATATATATGGATTTTGAAAATTTTAAATATTTTAATTATAAGTATGGATATATCTAGGAGATCAGGTATTAAAGGATTTTTGCAGTTTCATTATTGGAAAAACAGAAGAAAAACATAATCTGTACTTTACAAGAGTTGTATCGGATCAGTTTTTAATGTTTCGTACAGCTAGCCATGAGAAGGATGAATATCAAGCGATCATTGAAGAAACAGAAAAGATCAATGAAGAATTTATGCTGCGGCAGAAGGAGAAGTTCCCAAATCCAACGTGGTATTGAGAACAGGAATCTATTATGTGACACCAGAATGCAGGAGCACTTCCTATGCGATCGATGCGGCAAACTATGTGAGACAGAAAGTGAAAGGTGGAGAAAAAGGCAGCGTAAGATTTTATGACGATGAGATGCAGAAACAACGTGAGTTGGAAAATGAGATCGTCAATGATATGAAGGAAGCGATGGAACAAAAACAGTTCAAAGTATATTTTCAGCCCCAATATTCCATAAAAAGTCATGAGATCATAGGTGCGGAAGCATTGGTGCGCTGGGAGAGAGATAACGGAACCGTTTTAAGTCCCAATGCATTTATTCCAGTTTATGAAAATAATAGAAAGATCATAGAACTTGACTTCTATGTCTTTTGAGACAGTTGTAGAATTCATTGCAGAGAATCTAAAAGCAGGAAGAGAACAGGTGCCGATATCGATCAATGCATCTATCTCCATGCATCTGATCCGCAGACGATCAACACTTATATAAATATTTTGAAGAAATATAGTGTTGATCCAACAATGGTTGAGATTGAACTTACTGAGACAGCAGTTGTGTCTGAATATGAAAGTGTTAGAAAATTATTTGACTCTTTTCAGTTACATGGGATTAAGACAGCGATGGATGATTTTGGAAGCGGATATTCTGTCCTGAATACGATCGTTGATATCCCAGTTTATGTGATCAAGATCGATCGAGGATTTATTACCAGCTGCTTAGAAACAGACCGTGGAATCTATTTCCTGAAACATTTGATCGATATGATTCGGAATCTAGGATATCAGATAATCTGTGAAGGTGTAGAAACAGATGAGCAGATTGAAATATTAAGACAGATCGGCTGTGATGAGATTCAGGGATATTGGTATTCGAAACCATTGTCGATGGAAGACTACAAAGAACTTCTTCAGTCGGAAAAAATTTCCAAGGGGGGGGCAAAACACCCAAACAGGCAAAAAGTCCTAAGATATACTTTAGGCAATGAAAATTTGAAAGAGAGGAAAATACAATGAGTGGCAGAAAGAGCCAAGAATTAGAAGGAATTACGTTATTAGGAAACCAGAAAACAAAATACCCAGATGATTATGCACCGGAGGTGTTAGAAACATTTGAGAATAAACATCCAGAGAATGATTATTTTGTCAAATTTAATGCACCAGAATTCACAAGTCTATGTCCGATCACAGGACAGCCGGATTTGCAACGATTTACATTTCTTATGTGCCAGGAGAGCGCATGGTAGAAAGTAAATCATTAAAATTGTATTTATACAGCTTCCGAAATCATGGAGATTTTCACGAAGACTGCATGAATATCATTATGAAAGATCTGATCAAGCTGATGGATCCAAAATACATTGAAGTATGGGGTAAATTCACTCCAAGAGGAGGAATCTCCATTGATCCATACTGCAACTACGGAAGACCAGGAACAAAATGGGAAGATGTTGCATGGAACAGACTTTCAAATCATGATCTTTATCCAGAGAAGGTGGATAATAGATAAGTAATCACATACGAAAAAAGTAATCACATACGAAAAGGAGGAAAAAGTATGGGAAAGAATTTGAAAAAAGTAATATTTAGTGTTTTATTGCTGGCAGCAGTGATCATTGTATCGCCTAAGGATGCAAAGGCAGCAGGAAAGGTATGGATGGCTGGATTTAATGATAACAGCATTACGATTCAGTGGACTCCACAGAGTTTGAATGGATATAGAGTGGATGGCTATTATCTTGAGGAAATTGGAACTCAGAGAAGCATTTGGCAGGGTTCTGCAAATACAACGCAGGTAACAGTTCAGGCAACAAAAGGATATTCAGGATATATCAGACTGGGATACAGACTTACAAGTCTTGCCACAGGAAAAACATATAACTGGTCAGTTGACAGTGTTTATGTTAACACAACGCCTGCCGATGTAGCGAAGAATAATTTTGGGATCACAGCAGCATACGCTAATATTAAGAAGGTAGCATTTAAGGTTAATAAACCTGAGATGGCAACAGGAGTACAGCTGGAAGTATACAATGCAAAGAATAAAAGAGTACTATCTAAGACATCAACATCTATGGGTTATGAGTCTATGAACGTGTCAAAAAATATGGCGTATAAATATCGTGCAAGATACTACTATACAAACAGAAGCAACAATCAGACATACTATGGAAGATGGAGTAATTATCGCTACTTCGCAATGCCATCTATTTCAGGAAAGACAACAAACAAGAAAAAAGGGATCAAAGTAGTTCTGAAAAAGGGAACGGGAATTAAACAGTATACAGTTTCTGTATCAAAGAAGTCAAAATCCGGATTTAAAAAGTAAAAACAGTCAAGGTTTCTAAAAAGAAGAGCTATTCTTTCCAGATTACAAAAAACGGAAAGAAAAAATTTAAAAAAGGAACATATTATGTTCAGGTGGCTCCAAAAGTTAAATTTGGAAACAAAACATATTCCAGTGACGTATCAACTGTAGCAAGTGCATATGTATACAAATAGTCCAGCGGTGTGATGTCAAGAGATAAATAACACAAAAAAACATATATTTTTTGTATATATCTCATGAAAGACAAAAAAAACATCCCACCTAAGCCCTGTCGTTTCAAAATTTTAAAAAATGAACAGGGGCGTAGCTCATCAGCAAGTAGATGGAATCT
>ENA-OQCX01000958-OQCX01000958.1-human-gut-metagenome-genome-assembly--contig:-NODE-958-length-14229-cov-2.041980_pt1 | contig 14229 bp, 16 predicted proteins | sample MGYA00242762_ERZ504587 | MGnify/ENA primary metagenome ERZ504587 (study PRJEB26092, sample SAMD00036337) | human gut metagenome | host: Homo sapiens | study: EMG produced TPA metagenomics assembly of...
TGATAAAGTAGAGCAGTATGAAGACAAAGACATGATTAAAGGTCTGTTGGCTGAATTGGATGAAAATGGAAATACTAAAGAAGGCGGTATTCAGGTAGAAGGTGCGGTAATGATGCCGGCTTATATGAAGAATGATGAGCAAAAGGCTATATTTAACGGTGCTAAAGTAAATGATGTGCTGGTATTTAATCCTGCTGTAGCATTTGATAATAATGAAGCTGAACTTTCTTCTTTATTGAAGATAAAGAAAGAGGAAGTTGCCGGTGTGAAAGGTAACTTCAGCTTCCAGGTGGAAGAGATCACCCGTATGGTTCCCGCTGAGTTGAACCAGGAATTGTTCGACAATGTATTTGGCGAAGGCACTGTAAGCAGTGAGGAAGAATTCCGCGCTAAGATCAAAGAAGGAATTGCAAAGCAGTTCGAATCAGATAGCGATTATAAATTCTTGATCGATGTTCGTGAATATTTGGTTAATAAGATTGGTAAGTTGGAATTCCCGATGCGTTACTGAAGCGTATCATGTTGCTGAATAATGAAGAGAAGGGTGAAGCTTTTGTCGCTGAAAACTATGACAAGAGTATCGAAGAACTGACTTGGCATCTGATTAAAGAGCAATTGCTCAAGAATAATGAGATTAAAGTGGAACAAGCCGATGTGATGAATATGGCCAAGGAAGCAACTCGCATTCAGTTTGCTCAATACGGAATGTTGAATATCCCTGAAGAAGTTCTAGAGAACTATGCAAAAGAAATGTTGAAGAAGCAGGAATCTGTAGAAGGTTTGGTAAACCGTGCTGCTGAAAGCAAACTTCTGCCGCATTGAAAGCTAAGGCTACTTTAAACCACAAAACGGTTTCTATGGAAGAATTCAACAAAATGTTTGAATAATAACTTAGTAAGTCGAAGTAAGTGATTGCTAAAACTTTCTAAAAAAGGGGTTTTTGACCATAAATTTTCGTTATAGATAAGAGTATTGGATACGTTAACCGTATTTTTTTGTACTTTTGTTTGTTTGAAAAATAGAGGTTGAAAACCCTTTTTTGTTACTAATAACTAAACCATTAGATTATGGATTGATTTTAGAAAATTTGCTACCAAGCATTTGGGGATGAACAGTATGGTGCTGGATGATGTCATCAAGTCGCAAGGATATCTGAATCCTTACATTTTGGAGGAGCGTCAGTTGAATGTGACTCAGTTGGATGTGTTTTCCCGACTGATGATGGACAGAATTATTTTTCTGGGTACACAGATTGATGATTATACAGCCAATACACTCCAGGCGCAGCTTTTATATTTGGACTCAGTAGAGTCTGGTAAAGATATATCTATTTATATCAATTCTCCCGGAGGATCTGTTTACGCCGGATTAGGTATTTATGATACCATGCAGTTCATTAATAGTGATGTTGCCACGATCTGTACAGGTATGGCCGCTTCGATGGCAGCCGTGCTGTTGGTTGCGGGAACAGAAGGTAAACGTTCTGCGTTGACTCATTCACGTGTGATGATTCATCAGCCGATGGGAGGCGCGCAAGGACAAGCTTCGGATATTGAGATCACGGCCCGTGAAATCCAAAAGTTGAAGAAAGAACTGTATACCATTATTGCAGACCACTCTCATACGGATTTTGACAAAGTATGGGCAGACTCTGACCGTGACTACTGGATGACAGCTCAGGAAGCTAAGGAATATGGTATGATTGATGAGGTGCTGTCACGCAAACCGGCTGCTCTATAATGTATTTATTTCCATTCGATAAGAATAACAGTACTAAAAACAACCCAGGTTTCCGCTATCATTTCATGCAGGCTTCTTTCTTAAAGACGCATTAGGAAACTTGGATATTTAAAGGAATAAACATTGGAAGATAATAAAACACCTAGAAACAGTAGAAGGAAATGTAGTTTCTGCGGACGTTCGGAAAATGAAGTCGGATTTCTGATAACCGGAATGAACGGCTGCATTTGTGACAGTTGCTCGGAGCAGGCATATGAAATTATGCAGGAAGCCATGCATCAAAAAAAAGGTGCACCGGGTGAGTTGAACTTGAAGGAACTTCCGAAGCCAAAGGAAATCAAGGAATTTCTTGACCAATACATTATTGGTCAGGATGACGCCAAACGCTATCTTTCCGTTGCCGTTTACAATCATTACAAGCGTCTGCTCCAAAAAGTGGATAAGGATGATATAGAGATTGAAAAGTCCAATATCATTATGGTAGGTAGTACGGGAACGGGAAAAACCTTGCTGGCACGCACTATTGCCAAATTATTGCATGTGCCGTTTACCATTGTTGACGCCACCGTGCTGACAGAGGCCGGATATGTGGGTGAAGATATTGAGAGTCTTTTAACCCGTCTGCTTCAAGTAGCGGATTATAATGTGGCGGAAGCTGAAAGAGGCATCGTATTTATTGATGAGATTGACAAGATTGCCCGTAAAGGAGATAACCCCTCCATTACTCGTGATGTAAGTGGTGAAGGTGTACAACAAGGTCTGTTGAAACTGCTGGAAGGATCTATCGTGAATGTGCCACCTCAGGGAGGACGTAAACACCCCGACCAGAAAATGATTCCGGTCAATACGAAAAACATTCTGTTTATTTGTGGTGGGGCATTTGATGGTATTGAACGCAAAATTGCGCAACGTTTGAATACGCATGTGGTAGGTTATAGCGCGGCAAAGGACGTGGTGAAGATAGATCGCGGCAACTTGATGCAATATATTGCCCCTCAGGATTTGAAATCATTCGGGCTGATTCCTGAAATCATAGGCCGTCTGCCCATCTTGACTTATCTGAATCCGTTGGATAGAACCGCTTTGCGCAATATCTTGACGGAACCGAAGAATTCCATTATCAAACAGTATGTTAAATTATTTGAGATGGATGGGGTCAAGCTGGAGTTTCAACCCGAAGTATTCGAGTATATTGTAGACAAAGCTATTGAGTATAAGTTAGGAGCACGCGGATTACGTTCCATTGTGGAAACGATCATGATGGACGTTATGTTTGAAATTCCCTCTCAGAAAGCGAAAAAGTACGAAGTGACACTTGATTTGCAAAACAGCAGATGGGAAAGGCAAATATTTCGCGAATGCAAACAGCTTAGTATCAAGATATAAAGGGAGAGAGAAAGAAAAAATGCAATTCTTCTGAAAAATATTACCCGAAATATTCGTGTAATTTGAGAACTTGTTTATAACTTTGTTAGGCAACAAAAGATGTAAAACAAGAAATCGGGAAAACCGTGAAAAACTATTGATACAATGACGGAGAATATAAATTTAACGGACGCATTAAAAAAGTATTTTGGATTTGATACTTTCAAAGGTAATCAGGAAGCGATTATCCGTAATCTGCTTGCCGGAAATGATACATTTGTTTTGATGCCTACGGGCGGTGGTAAATCGTTATGCTATCAGTTGCCATCCCTTATCATGGATGGAACAGCAATCGTTATATCTCCTTTAATTGCATTGATGAAGAACCAGGTGGATGCCATGCGTAATTTCAGTGAGGAAGACGGAGTAGCACACTTTATAAATTCGTCATTGAACAAATCGGCTATAGACCAGGTTAAATCGGATATCCTGAGCGGCAAAACCAAATTGCTCTACGTAGCTCCCGAATCCTTGACAAAGGAGGAGAATGTAGATTTCCTGAAAGGAGTGAAGATCTCATTTTATGCGGTGGATGAAGCACACTGTATTTCGGAATGGGGGCATGACTTCCGTCCGGAGTACCGTCGCATCCGTCCTATTATTAATGAAATAGGAAAGGCGCCGGTGATTGCCCTTACTGCTACTGCAACTCCGAAAGTGCGTATGGATATTCAAAAAAATCTGGGTATGCAGGATGCGCAGGAGTTCAAGTCCTCTTTCAATCGCCCGAACCTGTATTACGAAGTGCGCTCGAAGACAAATAATATTGACAGGGATATTATCAAGTTTATCAAGCTAATCCTGGTAAATCAGGTATTATCTACTGTTTGAGCCGTAAGAAGGTGGAAGAATTGGCCGAAGTGCTTCAAGCTAACGGAATCAATGCGCGTGCTTATCATGCCGGCATGGATTCTGCTACACGCACAGCCAATCAAGACGGGTTTCTGAAAGAGGATATAGATGTGATTGTAGCTACCATCGCTTTTGGAATGGGAATTGATAAGCCCGATGTGCGCTTTGTGATACATTATGATATTCCGAAAAGTCTGGAAGGTTATTATCAGGAAACGGGGAGAGCCGGTCGTGACGGAGGGGAAGGTCAGTGTATTACGTTCTATTCCAACAAGGACTTGCAGAAGCTGGAGAAGTTTATGCAGGGAAAGCCCGTGGCAGAGCAGGAAATCGGCAAACAGTTGCTGTTGGAAACAGCTGCATACGCAGAGTCTTCTATATGCCGTCGTAAATCATTGTTACATTATTTTGGGGAAGAATATACAGAGGAGAATTGTGGAAATTGTGATAACTGTTTAAATCCTAAAAAGCAAGTGGAGGCTCAGGATTCATTATGCGCTGTGATTGAAGCAATCATAGCAGTGAAAGAAAACTTTAAAGCAGATTATATAATTGATATTCTTTTGGGTAAGGAAACGTCAGAAGTACTTGCTCATAAACATGAAGAACTGGAAGTATTCGGTTCAGGCATGGGAGAAGAAGAAAAAATGTGGAATGCTGTCATCCGTCAGGCTTTGATAGCGGGTTATTTAAGTAAAGACGTAGAGAATTACGGTCTGTTGAAGGTTACCCCCGAAGGACATAAATTCTTGAAAAAACCGAAATCCTTCAAGATTGTTGAAGACAATGATTTTGAGGAAGAGGAAGAAGAAACTCCGGTTCGGGGAGGTGCCTCTTGTGCAGTAGACCCCGTGCTTTACTCTATGTTGAAGGATTTGCGCAAGAAGCTGTCCAAGAAACTGGATGTGCCGCCGTATGTTATTTTCCAGGATCCTTCTTTGGAGGCGATGGCTACCATTTATCCGGTGACTTTGGAAGAATTGCAGAATATTCCGGGCGTAGGTGCCGGAAAGGCAAAACGTTATGGCCAGGAGTTCTGTGTATTGATAAAGAAGCATTGTGAGGAAAATGAAATAGAGCGTCCGGAGGATTTGCGTGTCCGTACGGTGGCCAATAAATCCAAACTGAAGGTATCCATCATTCAGGCTATTGACCGGAAGGTAGCCTTGGACGACATTGCAGTGTCAAAGGGGTTGGAGTTCGGTGAATTATTGGATGAAGTGGAGGCTATTGTTTATTCAGGAACCAAGTTGAATATTGATTACTTTCTGGAGGAAATTATGGATGAAGACCATTTGAACGATATTTATGATTACTTCAAGGAGTCTACAACAGACAAAATAGATGACGCGATGGATGAATTGGGTGATGACTATACGGAGGATGAAATCCGGTTGGTCCGCATCAAGTTTATTTCTGAAATGGCAAATTGATGCTTCTTTGATTGTTTTGATAATTAAGAAAGCCGGGCGACAGAGATGTTTGTCCGGCTTTTCATATGTTTTTATAGCATATTCTTGTTTAGGGAAAAAATATTCCGTTATATTTGCATAAACCTTAAATTTTGTATTATGAGAAATCTAATTTTTATTTGTTGGATTATTCTTATCGGTTTCTTGTGTCAACCGGCATTCCATTCATCAGGACTATTTAAGAGAGGCTGAGGCGTATATGGAGAGACATCCTGATAGTGCTTTACTTTTTTTACAGCAATTTTCTGTCGATGATTGCAGAGACAGGGAGCAGAAAGCATACTACAACCTTTTGCTGACGCAGGCTTTGGATAAAACGTATCGTTCTATAACCGATGCTCCTATCACATCGGCTTTGGCATTCTATCGGCATAGTGAAGACTCATTGAAAAAGCAAAAGCCTTCTTCTATCAGGGAGGCAATATAGTGAGGCGAAAGAATATGACGCGGCTGTTCGTTGCTATCTGTGTGCGCTGACGGCTATGAAGCAACTGGATGAGCCTAAATACAAGGCCTTGTGCTATTCGCATCTAGGAAATGCCAATTTCAGACAAGGCTTGTATGCCAAGGGTTTGAGGTATTATAAAGATGCCGTCCGCACTTTTGAGGAAATAAAGGACAGTACCAATTATGCCATATCTTTATTGGATGCCGGATATAGTTTTTTATTGCTGGCAAAACTTGATAGTGCGGAACACTATACCCTGCAAGGATTACGAATGGCTGAGTTGATTGATTCAAAGGAGGAGAAGCAGACTGCTGTCCGTAATTTGGGCATTATCTATTCGGAGCGGAAAGAATATCAAAAAGCCTTGGGACTATTATTATCGGTAAAAGATAATATAGAGAAGGATGATTATTCTTATTTTTATTCTTTGTCTAACGTATATGTACAACAAGAACAATATGATTCCGCTATATATTATGCAGAATATATAATCAAGAATGATAGCGATTTGTATGGGCAGGCCAGTGCTTATCTTTCTTTGTATGAAGTGGCAAAAAAACGTGAGGATTGGAAGAAAGCTTTGGCTTATAGAGAGAAATATGACCTATATGCTGACAGTATACATGAGCATACGCAAACGGTGAAACTGGAAGAAATCCAGGTGAAATACAACAATCAAGAACTTGCCCACGAAAAGGAACTGCTTGCCATAAACAAGCAGCGCAATGAATGGCGGCTGGTGGGTGCTATATTGCTTGTCGTTCTGCTCTTGCTCTACCTCCTGTCGGTCTACAAGCGTGAGAGAGTGAAGAAAGAGCGGCGTATTCTGTTGCTGCAACAGCAGATACAGGAGAATGAAAACGTTTTGACCACCTTGCAGCACGATTATATCAAGCGGAATAAAGAGATAGAGGACTTGTCTTTCCGCTATGCGCAAAACAATGAAAGTCTGTCTGTGGAAAATGAGGTAATGAGGCGGCATCTGCTGGAATTGCAACAGAAGAATAAGGAAGAGAATCTCAAGTTGGCGGATAAAAATAAGATTTTGCTGGACGAACTGAAGAAATACAAGGATATAAAGACCGAGAGTGGAAGGCATTATGAAACCGTTACTTTCATTATTCAACTTTTAGATAATCCCGATACAGCTCATGCATTAACTCCAAAGGAATTGGATGCTATAGAGTATTTTGTCATCCGTTTGTTCGGTCCCATGTTTCAAAGCCGTGTCGAGGCTGTGGGTCTGAGTGCCACCGAACGGAAGTTGTGGTGCTTGTTACAGTTGGGCTTTCCTCATGCTTCAATTGCCACTTTTCTGTGCATAACTCCTCAATCTGTTTCAAGAGCCAAACTCAGAATGAAGAAAAAGATACAGGAATTTATGGCGAATGATGCGGATAAACTTTATTTGTGATGTATACTTGTTGATGTTCTTGTCTATATCAGTGGTCGGAACTAGATGAATTATGGCTTGTAATATATTGATATGCAGCTGTTTGTAAAATATGTATCAAGTCACTATTTGTCTATTTTGCTTTTTTTGTGGTTAATTGCATTATTCCTAATTTTGTTGATGTAAACCAAACGAATAATGTAGCTATGAAAAACAAATTAGTATTGTATTTATTGGTAAGCCTTGTTGCAAGTTGTATCTATCCTGTAACTGTATGGGCTAAGGTTAATGAGAGATTCTCTTTGAAAAATGAATCTGTATCAGAGCAAATACCATTAACAAAAAAAAGTTAGTAGAAAAACAAGAAGTATTCTTATCCCTCCTTGTTCAGTTGCGTTGCTGGAATCTTCTTTAATTTTTTCCTTTCATTCCCTATCAGAGGATGCGGAAATCATCCTCTATAATAGTGCAAATAGTGAAATGTTGCGTATCCCCATATCTCGATATCAGCGAGGTAGTGAGATGAATATACCTATTGATTATTTGGAAATGGGGAGCTATACATTGGAAATTGTTACAGCATCCGGCGAACATTGGTATGGTTATTTTGAGTACGTAGCATCCGATACGCTCTCTTTATAATAAATGCTATCTTGTATGTTCATGGATTTTTGGTGCGAAATATACGAGTCTGTAAAAAGAAAGCCTTCACGTACTATTCTGACCGGTATAGGCATATCATGGGGGATTTTTATCCTGATAGTCTTGGTTGGAATAGGTTCAGGTTTTGAACGGGGAGTGTTCAAACTCTTCAATGGATTCTCTAAAAGCACGACTTATGTATATGCGTCAGAAACATCAATGGGATATAAAGGAGCGGCTAGTGGAAGAAAAATACAATTTCAAAAAGAAGATTTGAATATGTTGAAATCAAGAATACCCGAGATAACCCATCTGTCGCCCGAAACGGGGCGTTGGAACGCTGTCTATGCCGGCACGAAGAATGGCTGGTTTGAGGTGCGAGGGGTATATCCTGATTACTTCTTGATAAAATTGTTGGAGGTGGAGCATGGTAGAATGTTGAATGCCTTGGATATGAATGAAGCTCGAAAAGTGGTATTGATAGGTGAAAATGTGGTGGATATGCTTTTCAGAAAAGAAAATCCCATTGGCAAGTATATCCGTATGGGGCAGGAGATGTTCCGGGTGATTGGAACAATAAAGAATACGATGCTTAATTCGTATGAGGCAAGAGTCATTTATATGCCTTACTCGGTCTATGAACAAGTTGATGCCACTGCCGGGCGGTTTGGCACAGTTGTATTCTCTACAGTGAAAGGAGCCAAAATAAAGGAGGTGAATACCATGTGCGGAATGTGATGGCCAGAAAATATCAATTTGCCCCAAGTCGATGATAAAGTCTTTTACTTTAATAGCATGGAGGAACAGGTAAAGGCATTTACTGACTTGTTTGTCATGATTCGCAAGTTCCTGTGGTTTATGGGAATCAGCACTTTGGTCAGTGGCGTAATAGGAGTAGGCAATATCATGTATTCGTCGGCAAAGGAACGTACCCGTGAAATAGGTATCCGCAAGTCTGTAGGTGCCAAGCACAGCAGATAAAGGCTATGTTTTTATGGGAATCCATAGCTCTTACTTCTTTAGCCGGATATGTAGGGTTGGTTTTGGGATGGGGGATACTGAAGGTTGTAGCACTTTTCATCTCAGAAGACACTCCGATGATGAAAACCGGGACTGGATTTCGACAGCTGTTGCCGCCATATTTATCTTAGTGATAGCGGGAACATTGGCCGGGCTGAGGCCGGCGATATATGCGGCGGAACTGAACCCTATAGAAGCTCTAAAAGAAGAAAATTGAAATGAAAGTAGTAAGAACTGTTATATTATCCTTGATCCTGGTATTCTTGGCATTTGTCATTTACCGGGCGGCAAAGGGAGGTAGAAAGATACCCGCTTCTACTATCCGTGCCGAGTATCGGGATATTGAGAGCAAACTTACTATTCCGGGGGTGATACAGCCCTCAAAAGAAATAGATATAAAATCGACTATCTCCGGTGTGTTGGAAAAATTGTTGGTGCAGGTTGGAGATGAAGTGGTGGGAGGACAGCCATTGGCGCAAATACGATATGTAAAAGATCCGTTGGAATACAGGCGGCTATTAAAGGAATTGGAAATAGCGGAAACCAGGTATTTGACTGCTGAAGCTAGTTTTGAGAGGACGGAAAAGTTATATGTAAAAAAGTTGATAGCGCAAGAGGTGTATGAGGGCGAGAAAAGTAATTTGGCTGTTCTTCTGTCCGAATATGAATCCGTAGAATCGGAGTTGGATATGTTGAAAGGGCAATATAATCAAAAGGGAATATCCAATATTATAACGGCGACTGACGCAGGTACTATATTGGAGCTTCCGATAAAAGAGGGTGGGTCTGTGATGGCAAGAGGTACATTGAATGAAGGAACAACCGTGGCTAGAGTGGCAGATCTGCAATCGTTAGTATTTAAAGGAAACGTATTGGAATCTGATATATTGAAACTTGCTGTAGGGATGGAACTGTCATTATCGGTTCTTATGGATAAGAATATAACTATTGACGGAGCATTAAGTCTTGTCGCCCCCAAGGGAATTGTGCAGGATGGAGTCGCGCGTTTTGAAATAACTGCCGGTTTGTTTATACCTGAAGAATATAAGCAAATGATAAAAGCCGGTTGTACGGCTAATGCAGAAATAGTGGTGGAGCGGAAAAAGCACGTGCTGGCTTTGGAAGAGAAATATTTTCAGTTTAACTATGATTCTGTTTTTGTAGAAATAGTAGCTGATAAAAGTAAATATGAAAAACGGTTTCTGAAAACAGGTATCTCGGATGGAATATATACTGAGATAATTGAGGGAGTGGATAGTACGTCCTTAATAAAAAATATAAATGTAGAATAGTTTATGAATGGAGGTTTGATACATAACAAAAAGTTTAATTTAGTGGCATTTTTGTCAATGGGGTTATTCTTGCTGATAGGGTTTATCGATATCTTTTCATGGATATTTATTATGCTTCCTGTTGTTGTGTGTTTTTATGTTTATGATATTAGACATGGGGCTGTGTATTTGACAAGTGGGGAAATATCTTGCTTTGATTACATTCTGTATACAGTATGTGCCGTAGAGTTACTCTGTTGCCTGACTTCTGTTTATATTCCTAATAGTATTACTGCGACTCTGAAGATTCTTTTATCAATAGCATTTTACTTTTTTATTCGAACTTTTATTCGTTTTCGTAGTCAGTTCGCTTTTTTGTATAAAGTACTTTCCATAGTAGCAGGCATTTTATCATTGATTACGTTATTCTTTTTCTTGCTTCATCGTGATCGGTTTTATAGTGTAGGTTTTGAGAATCTTACTGACTTTAGGAGCCATTATCGGCCTTTTGGGCAATTGTCCAATAATTGGGCTACTATGTTGTTGTGCCTAGTACCTTTTCCTATTATATCTATCTTGGAGTTGGGTTATAGAAAAGAGCAGATATGCTATATCTGTATGGAAATTTTAATGTTGGTTGCTATATTGGTCAGTTTCTCACGTGGGGCATATATTGCTTTATTCGTATTTTTTGCTATGCTGATAACTTTCTTTTGCATTTATAAACGTGATATGCTGAAAAAGCTTGGCTATTTGTTTGTGTGTTTGGTTGCCCACTTTGTTGTGTATGTTACCAGAAAGGAAGTCTGTTCTTATTACTTGTTTTATGAATCATACCGTTTCACAGCAACGCAGTACGGCAGGGCGTTTTGTTAAATGGAAAGAAGCCATTAATATATTCGGACTTTTTCCGGCAACAGGAGTTGGAGGTGGTAACTATGCCCTTGCTTCGGATACTTATAGACAGGAAAGGCAAGGACTATTTACATCCTATGCTACCAATACCTATTTGCAGGTCGCGGCTGAAAAAGGCATTGTCGGAGTTATAGTATATGGCGCATTGGTTTTGTCGCTTATATACATTGGAATACACCAAATGAAAAAAGGAGAATTGAGATCAATTGTATTTTTCTCTATTTTGCTGGCATTAGGCGTAAGGGAAGTTACATTCTCTTCTTTTTTTCAGAAAGAGAATATGATGATACTTTGTTTCCTGATAATGGTTAGTTTGGTTCAACCGTTAGAAGATAATTATGAGTTGTTCAAGTAAACATAAAATTGCTGTACAGGGCGTGCTTGGTTGCATGATTTTGCTGTTGGGCTTTTGGCATATTCGTTATTCGTATGCTAATAAGCTTAACAATAAGGCTTGTACAATGGCGGATTCTGAGAAGGCGATGCGGACTATAGAAAAAGCTATAAAGTTAAATCCTATGAATCCTGTTTATTATGCCAATATGGGATTGCTTTATGCTGCTACGGATACGGCTATTAATTTACGTAATTATATGGCTTTGAGTAAAGTATCTTCAGAAGCATTGGATAAATCTTTAGCTTATTTTCACTTGGCAAACAACATGGCTCCTAAAAATCGTTTGTTCAGTCTTAATCTTGGTCTATTATATGCCCTAAATGGGAAATATTTAAAAGCTAAAAGTTTCTTTGAAAAAGCAGTGGAAAATTCCGATGAGGAAGAAAATGTTTTATTATGGGCCTTATTTTGTGAGAGCCATAAACAATTTGTTGAAGCAAAAAGGGCGTTTGTGAAAGCACTAATAATAGCACCTTATTTATTAGAGACGGATATATATGCTAAATTAGAGAAACATAATTATTGTTATTGGATAGAGATAGTGGAAAATGTGGTGAAGATCTTGTCTGTTAGGAAGGGTGATCCTATAAATATGGCTAAATTAGGAAGTGTATTATTATACAAGGGAGATAAAATTGAAGCTGAAAAATTATTTATTGAATCATTGGAAGTTATGTGTGGTTTAAGCCGTCCTTGGTATGCTTTAGGACAGTTGGCTGAGAATTAAGGAGATAGTATAAAAGCTTATATATTTTATTAAACGAGGAATGTCTTTAGATTAGTCCAATTACTCTATCTGATAGAAGAAATTTAATAAACAAGAATGAATTGACAGAATATTCAATTAAAGAGCAAAGCTTTAGACATAATTAATATATATGAAAATACATATAATACATCTTTGATAGATAAAAGAATTATTTTAATGGATACCCTTAGTATACATAAAAAGGCGGCATCCGAAAAGCCATAATAGAGTAGGATTTTTTTTAATATTATTATTTATGAAAGAACTAAATTTGAAACAGATGGAATCTGTCAATGGTGGTCTGGAAAGTGATTGCAAAGGAGCATTGGTAAGTTTAGGAATGGGAGTTGCAGGAGTTGTGTTGTCGGCTGCTTCATTAGGATCTGGACCTGTAGGATGGGTTTCTGGATTATCTTATGGATTATCATTAGCTGGCACATCATTTAGTGGAATTCAAACGATTGGAAGTTGTTTTTAGTAAAACAAACGGTTTATGAAAAAACAATATCTATTTCTTATACTTGTGATTTATTTGATTGGGTGTATCATGAATTTATGCTATTACATAGTAATATATGGAACTTTCTTTTCAATGCAGTATATGAATGCAATATTACTTTTAGTTGTAGCAATATTGCTTATATTTAATCAGTATTACAAGAAGTAAGAAATCATGAATAGAAGGAAGAATCTTGAAATCTAGAATTGCTTTATTCTTCCTTTTTTTGCTGTGTATAAATTATAAAAGATAATGAAAAGTAATCTACTTCAATATTACCTTAACTGGAATGTAAAATGTTATGTTTTAATCATATTGGGAATTTCTTGCCTGATAGTGTATGTACAACAAGAATATATTATTGTTCCTCAAATACATAATATGTTGGCCGTTGATATTAAAACGAAGGAATGGCTGCTTTCAAAGTTTGGTGAATACCGTTTTGCTTCTTTTGTCTTGACACCATTAGTGATACTTTTGCGTATCTATTTAGTTAGTATATGTTTTTATATTGGGAATATACTATTAGAAAGAGTCCATAAAACCACTACTTGGAAGACTTATTTTCATGTCTCTTTAAAGGCGGACTTTGCATTGATTTTGGCTCCACTTCTAAATTGTTGCCTGATTCTGTATGCAGGAACGGATTTTGCTGCGAACATAATGCAAAAAACTTCTTTATTATATTTTTTTGATGTAGATAGTTTAGATGCATGGATGGTCATTCCGATAAGTCTTTTTAATATATTTGAATTTTTATATTTCTTGTTTGTATCAATGCTGTTGTCTGTAGCTACAAATCGAACCTATCGTGATAGCATGAATTTTGTTACTTCAACGTATTGTACAGGATTGATTTTATACATTATCATTGTTGTATTTATAGTATTATGTATAGTAGAATGAATAATTATATAAATGCTTGCGAACGATGCTGCTATGTTTTATTGTGATATTGTTTATATGTGTTGGTTGTTGGTGTAATTAAATATTCTACAGCACTATTCTTGAAGCAAGAAAAAGACATTAAGTTATCTACGATTGATAATGAAAAATTTACAATGGAGAAGTATTATACAGATTCAAAGCCATTATTAATAATTTATTTCCATCCAGAATGCTATTTTTGTAGCATGGAAAATGTCTGAAATGTTAGAAATAAAAAGGATTGAAAATTTTAATGCACTTTTTATAACTAATGCATTAGAAAGTGAAGTGCAAGATTTCTTGTTACAATATCCTATAGATAAATTGAAAAACGCCACTATAGCAATAGACATTCATGGTGAATTTGCCCGAAAGATTCAAAATAAAGGCACCTCCTACTATTATTATATACGACAAGAAAGGGAAGCTTAAAAAAATATTTCGTGGAGCAGTGACTATAAAAAAGATAGTAAAATATTT
>ENA-OQCX01000960-OQCX01000960.1-human-gut-metagenome-genome-assembly--contig:-NODE-960-length-14208-cov-2.539734_pt1 | contig 14208 bp, 11 predicted proteins | sample MGYA00242762_ERZ504587 | MGnify/ENA primary metagenome ERZ504587 (study PRJEB26092, sample SAMD00036337) | human gut metagenome | host: Homo sapiens | study: EMG produced TPA metagenomics assembly of...
TTTCCTAATCTGGATTGGCGTATTCGGCGGTCATCGTATGCTGTCCTCCGGATCCGGAAGATATAGATACAGATTGTAATCACCGACTGCCAAATTCTGTCGGTAATGCGACTTTTGCATTTATTAGTTGCACTTTTGTAAGGTTGCCATTTGCGGGATCATCCGGTAAAGAAGCTACATAAGTGGTCTTTCCGTCTTTAGAGCGTAAGATTAATTCAACTTTTCTTGGATTGAACGGAGGAGCATAACCTAAGTTTTGTAGTGTGATGTTTGCATATAGTTCACTACCCGGAGCATGTTTTTCGGAGAATTCCCCTTTTTGCAGAACAAGCCGATAGCCCATTTCACGGATGATTCCGTCCATACATCCACCTGTAATCCAGGTATCATTAACTCCTTTATAATAATCTTCATTAAGATAAGACCAGCGGAGGTTACGCATTTCAGCTTGTGCTTTTTCACAGTCGGCGGGATCTACACCGTCAGGCGGACAAGTTTCTCCACCTATAGGTACATACAGTCCTTCTGTATTTAAATAGCTTTTGTCAACGGCTGCGTCTGTATAAGTTCCGTAATCATCTACGCTTGCCATAAAACAATCATTGTGGTGTCCGATGCGGGCTACAGCTTTGTTGCTGAATGCGTCTCCTGCTTGAATAGCTGTTTTTACTCCTATATAGTTGCGTTTGTAATTAGGAGTTCTTACTTGTATGGTACGTTCTACTGGCAATACTTCCAATATTTTGTCTATAATAGTTTTGCGGGCAGCATCGTTATTCAAATTATTGGTTGTATAGTACCATTCTCCCCATGAACCGATAAAACCGGCTTGCAGTACAGCTATCACATCTTTATTCTCTTGAAGTATAGGTTTAAGTTGGTCAAGATGTTGCAAGATGACTGAAAGCGGCGCATCTGGTTCATCCATGGCTATTGAATAAGCAAAACGAAGAATTATCTTTATTCCTGCTTTACGGGCTACTCCCATGTCTTGCCTAATTTGCGAGAGGAATGCGTCGCTGATCGGTGCATTCTTAAAATCTTTCAAATAGTAAAGACGGTAAATAAGTGAGGAGTTATTCTGTCTGTATTCACGTAATGTCTGTTCGGAGAGAGCAGGCGTACCTTTACTGTCAGTGTATCTATAGAAACCACGTTCCGGATTTGGAAACAAGTCATTCGTTGATATGTAACTTACTGTTTTTATGGGACCAATCATTGTTTCATTACCATCACTGCCGGAACCGTTGTCATCGGTGTTCGAATGGTTATCACCACCACATGCCGTCATGCCTAAAATAAATAGAAAAGGCAATAAGGCTGTTAAACTGCTTTTTTTAAGTATTCTATTTGTCATAGCCAGGATTTTGTTTAACTTGTCCTTTACCGTCTGTTATTACGGAAAGAGGCAATGGGTATAGTTCTTTATATTTGTTAGCATAAGGAGTTTGAGTAACGTCAATGGCACGTTGTACAAACTTGTCGTGACGAATCAGATCGGCACGGTATTGACCGTTTTCACACCAGAATTCGTGGCTTCTTTCCGTAAGAATACAGTCTATAAACTTTTCTTGAGTATTGACATCATTCATTTTTAAATCTTTAAGTTTGGCACGTGCACGAACTTTATTAACGTAGCTCAGCGCTTCAGTATAATTACTTGCACTTGCCCCAGGTTTCATAACAAGAGCTTCTGCCAATGAAAGATAAACGTCTGCATATCGATAAATGATAACATCAATATCAGAGTAACCGCCAGAACCTAGAACAGATGGGTCATATCCTATCTTCAACGGAATAGGGCCAGTTGCAAGAGGAGAGTTAGGTGTGTTTCTGTCTATCACTTCTCCGGCTGCATTGGTGTAATGGTCTAATAGGTAAGTTTTTCGGGTGTCACTTGGTTCAAATGTGTCATAGAACCACCATGTACTGGTACAAATGCCCCAACCGGCTCCCATACCATTTTGATTGAAATCTGTAGGAAGGGCTCCCATATGCCATTGATTCATATTAGGACCTTCGCTGGAAGAAGGAATTGCCCATATAATTTCTTTATTGGCACTGCCTTGTCCACCAAGTTCGAACATGGCGGGATAATCGCTCATTAATTGATAACCATATTTAGAATCCATTAATTCACGAGCCAAAGCTTCTACTTTTGTATAATATTCTTTATTGTTCACAGTTTCATGCAGATAGAGACGAATTAGTAACATTTTTGCTAATCCTTTACTAAATTTTCCATACTCTGTTGCTCCGGGATAAGGAAGGTTGTCCGCTGCAAATAGCAGGTCGTCTTCGATAAATTTAACCATTTCATCATAAGATAGGCGTGGTAGAGGTGTTTCTTCCAATGGGTTTAATAAAACTTCAATTGGTGCAATGACTAAAGGACCGTACATATCGAATAGAATATAAGAAAGGAAACCACGTGCACATCTTACTTCTGCTCCATATCTAGCTTTCAAATCATTAGACAACGCACTTTTTTCAATTTGATCAAGAACAAGTGTGCAACGGCTGATTTTGTTAGCAAATCCGTATGGCTCTTTGTTTTCGTAATAAAAGAATGTTACTCCTTCGGTTTCCGGAAAAAAATTTAATAACGAACAATCATATGCAGGTCCCCATGTTTGAGTCAGGATTTCTGTAGTTGCATCATTAACAAACATCACTCCGCGTTCTGAAGGAGAATGTATGCCATCCCACCAGTTACCACGGAGTGGATAGTAACAGGATAGTACTAAGGCTTTTAGATCTTCCTCACTTTGGGGGAAATTAGAAGGATTGATTTCGGAATAATCTACAGGATCGAGATCAACGCAACTGCTCAGACATGTACATATAAATACAATGGCTGTAAGATATGTTTTAATGTATCGTTTCATAATATTGTGTTTTGACGTTAGGAATATCAGAATGAGATATCGACTCCAAAGCTGAATGTTCTTGCATTAGGATATGAAGCGGCATAATAATCCGTTTCAGGATCTAAACCATCATATGGAGTAATGGTAAAAGCATTGTTGACGCTGGCGTGTATGCGGAGATTGGAAATAACTTTGGTTTTTGCCAGTAAATGTTTTGGCAGTGTATACCCTAAAGTGATGTTTTGCATACGAATAAACCATGCTTTTTGGTAGTAGAAGTCACCGGAACTATAAGTGTTTTCCCACCCTTGGAATGTACTAGGATTGGTTGTGGATGGATTGTCCCAAGTCCAGCGGTCTTTAACTGAGCGGAGAGCATTCAAGCCATATCGTGCAATCCCGTCACCGGATATTCCATATTCCATAGCGGTAGGGTCTTCCATTATGCGGTCAAACATTCCATTTAAATGGAAGCTGAGATCGAAATCTTTATATTTAAAAGTATTTGTCATACCTGCTAACCAACCGGGGTCACTGGTACCGATTAACTCCATATCGGCATCATCAATGATATTATCGGGATGTCCCAATAGTTGGAAACGGCCGTTTTCATCCACTACCGGGTCACCATTTGCATCACGTACATAACCATTGATATCTTTAATTACTAATTGTCCTGGGACTAGCAGCGGTTGTGCATCAGGTACTTTTTCGCCTATTTGCAGAATATGGTCGGCGCGGCGGGAGTAGATAGCTCTGATGGGTGCATCATATTGTTCGTATACGGCTGGTTTCCAATCAGGAGTACGTTCTTTCCAACGATCTTTGTATTTTGTAAAAGTAAGGTCGGTAGACCAAAAAAAGTCTTTTGTAACAATGTTTTTAGTATTCAATGTCACTTCTACACCGGTGCTTTGAGTTTTTCCGATATTTGCAATAACTTGGGTTATGGTTTGATAAGAATTCAAAGGTTTATAGTTCAGAAGGTCTGAGATAACCTTATAATAATATTCTACCGAACCACTGATACGGCTGTTGAAGAAACCAAAATCAAGTCCTACGTTCCATTCGGTAGTAGTTTCCCATTTTAGGTCAGGATTTTCAAGACGACCTTGGAATACACCTATCTGTTTGGATTTATCTTCTTTGTTATAAGCCTCTTGAGCATAATAGCTTGCAAAAGCATTGGTACTGATGTCTGCATTGCCAGTTTGTCCCCAGCTGAGTTCTCAGTTTCAGCATGCTCAACCAATCAGTGGTTTTCTTCATGAAGTTTTCTTCGCTGATAGTCCACCCTAAAGCTACAGAAGGAAAGTATCCCCATTTGTGGTTTTTTGCGAACACGCTGGCGCCGTCAGAGCGCAAAGTAGCTGTTAACAAATAGCGGTCTTTTAAAATGTAATTAGCACGGAAGAAGTAAGACAGCATCTTATTTTCTGAGCTACCTGAACCTACAATTTTGTTCCCTGCACCAGCACCCAGATTATTGTAAATAAATCCATCTGTCAGAAAATTATTGTTGCCGGCATTCACTCCTTCATAATTGAACTGTTCATAAGAAGTTCCTGCCAGTAAATTGACTTTATGGATTTTAGCGAAAGTTTTCAGATAAGTTGCTGTGGCTTCAAGCAAATACTGGTTGTTGTCCATACTGTATATGCTGGCTACTCCTTGCAGATTATATCCGTTTAATGTACTTTTGGTTGATACGTTTTTCTACTTTGTGCTGCACGGTCTATACCCGCATTAAGGCGTAATGTCAGTCCGTCCAATGGACGGGCTTCAATGAAGATATTTCCTAATAAGCGGTCTGTATTACCCCGGTCAACGTTATTCAACAATGAATAAGGATTAGGACGTGTACCAACTAGTGGGTTGGTTGGGTATTTACCGGTTACAGGATCATAGGCTTGGATTTGAGGACCCATTTCGACTGCAGAACGAATCAGACCTGAGTTTTCCCATTTATCCGAACCAAGCTGCGTATTGTCATTGATAATGCGGGTCATAGTAAGGTTTAACCCGGCTTTAAATATGTTTAGAAACTCTTGGTCAATATTGGCTTTCATTGTGTAACGGGTCATTCCCGAGTTACGTATAATACCTTCATGGTTGAAATAGTTGAATGACAGCATGTACTGAGTACCTTGATTTCCACCTTGCAGATTGATGTTATGTTCTTGAATGTGTCCGTTACGGGTAACTAGTCCTAACCAATCTGTACCTGCTCCAGCATTGGCTATTTCCTGTTCCGTATATGGGCGGCTATATTTGATACCGTTGACAGGTGATGCTAATGCTTCTTCCAGAGATTTATTACCCCAGGGTGCTACTTTGTTATTCCATACCCATAGTTCCCAAGTTGTTCTGTTTTTTTCTTCCATCCATTCCGGCAGTGAAAGTAAATCATAGGTATCTGAGTATTTCTGATAAGAATAGTTATAGGAGTAGCTGACTTTTGCTTTTCCTTCCTTTCCTCGTTTGGTAGTAATGATAACTACCCCGTTGGCTGCACGTGCTCCATAGATAGATGTTGCACTGGCATCTTTTAGGACTTCAATGGATTCTACATCATTAGGATTCAGAAAGTTGAGTACACCTTGCGTACCTGGATCCATTTTGCGGTCCGAAGAAGCTATTTGGTCTAATTTGGCTATTGGAAATCCATCTACAATATATAACGGGTCATTATTGGCATTGATGGAGCCGGCACCACGCACAAGGATATCAAGACCGCCGCCGGGCTGAGCACTGTTTTGGCGAACATATAAACCTGCTGCTTTTCCTTCCAAGGCATGACCAATAGAGGATACGCCAGTGAGACCCATTTCGTCTGCTTTTACAGTTGAAATAGCTCCTGTTAAGTCTCTCTTTTTCACTGTGCCATAGCCAACTACTACAACAGCGTCAAGCATATTGGCATCCTCTTTAAGGACTATTCTTTGCCAGTTATTGTTTTTCAATAAAATTTCTTGTGGCACGTAGCCTACATAGGTAACAACAATAGCATCGCTATTATTGGGAAGCACCAAACGGTAGTTACCGTCTATATTGGTTACGGTACCTACAGCTTTTCCTTTAACCTGAATGCTGACTCCTATCATAGGACTTCCGTCTTCTCCTATCACGTTTCCGCTGATTTCATGAGGAAGTGTTTTCCCTTTTTGAGGCTTTTGGCTTTCATGCTTTTTCAGAAGGATTTTCTTGTTAGCGATTGTGTAGGTAAGGTTTGTGCCGCCCAAGACTTTATCCAGCACTACTTTTATATCTTGATTCTGCGCTTTCACATTGACAAGCCGATCTACGTCTACGCTTTGTTCTTCAAAGAAGAATTTGTAGTTCTGTTTGTTGTTCTACCTGTTTGATGAAGGTAGAGAAAGGTTGATTCGTTAGATTGAGAGTAACTGCTTTTTGGGCATACATAGGTAAGGATGCCCACCCACCAAATAGAAGCAATAGGCTTAAACATAGTCTTCGTATCAGACTTGTTGATATAAGCCGCTCCTTTCGTGCTCTTTTCATACACATAGAATTTTAATTGTTTAACTAAGGTTTTATAATAATCTCATTATATATTCAAAGAGATGGTTAATCAAAAAAATACTCATGTTTTTTTATGTTGTAAAACATATGGTGGAGATTTGGAATATTGAGGTATGTTAAAATGAAGATTGGATAATAGAGCCTGTACCCAATGTGATTTTATACATCGGATACAGGCTTTTTTATAGAAATCCTAATTTATGCACATCTGTAATTTTACAGGTTTTATCCCAGCGGATTTTCTTCCTCTCCGCCATTGCCACTGCCGCCGTTACTGCCGCCACCTGTAGCAATCTCCTCGTCGTTGGTCGAGATACGCGTTATTCCGGCGCTCTTTACCATATCTTTCAGCCTTTTTCCCGGAGTGAGGATCAGTTTCTGCCGGTAGATGCTGTCGGCGGTTACATCTTTTGCCTCGCTCTGGCTTTTGCAGTTCAGTCCCGGACGGATAGTGCCGAAATCTCCTAATTTCACGGTCGCTCCGAGACTGACGTAAGTGCTGAGCGCATCAATCAGTCCGTCCATAACCATTTTTACAATGCCGCGCGGAGCCATACCCTCCTTCGTAACCTGGTCGCACAATCTGTCGTAGCTGATTTCTCCAATGGAGAACGAAGCGGCTACATACTTTTCCGACTTACTTTTATCGAAACCGAAAACTCTCTTTTTAACTACATAACGGAATGCCATAATCTTTTTTGTTTTAGATGGTTGTTACTTCGAAATCATATATCTTTGTGATCACAGTGCGAAGTTACAACATGCCGGAACGGACGGGTGCTTTAAAAGCGCTTTCGGTACTTTCCCTGTGCTCGGAAAACCCTATAAACGGCTGTTTAATATTTTGGCTTACAGTTGATTGAAACTTTTTTAAAATATTTTGGAAATATCGTAAAAGAATCGCTTCATGGAGAATTTTGCCGCTATAGATTTTGAAACGGCCAATGAACAGCGCACCAGTGTATGCAGTGTCGGTGTAGTCATTGTGCGGAATGGAGAAATTGCAGACAGCTATTACAGTCTGATTCGTCCCGAACCGGAGTATTATACTTATTGGAATACCCGTGTGCACGGTCTGACGCTGGCGGATACGTCCCGGTCGCCTGTCTTCCCGGCCGTATGGCAGGAAATAGCACCACGCATCGAGGGACTGACGTTAGTGGCGCATAATAAAGCGTTCGATGAGAGTTGCCTGAAAGCGGTATTCCGCATGTACGGCATGGATTATCCCGATTATGATTTCCGTTGTACTTTGCAGGCATCACGCCGTGCCATTAAGGGACTGCCCGATTATCAGCTGCATACGGTAGCGCATGGTGCGGTTACCGGTTAGAGCAACATCACCATGCGCTGGCCGATGCAGAAGCCTGTGCCTGGATAGCCAGGCAGATTATTTAGAATATCCGTTTAGCGCAGAAATTCGTAATGACCGGCAGTGCTTCAAAAGAAAGGATGCCGTCGTCCGAACGTACTTCCATGGCGGGGATATATACCTTCCCGTCTTTCTTTATTTGCCATGTTCCCGGAATAAGGTCGGTGATGACGAATTTCATGGCGGCGTTTCCGTCTACTTTCATATCGACTTTGCCGGACAGGGGGCGGCTGTCTCTGCTGAAGGTAACGACCCGGTCGGCTATCTGTACGCCTACCACTTTCTCCGCATCAATGCGTTTTACGTCGTGCATCCGTTTACAGGTGTTGTCTGCAACCTGCATTACGTTCAGGAAGCAGTCTTCGGTGGCAGGAGCGGCAGGCAACACTTCCACACGCCATGCTCCCCGTTCGTTGGCATCATCGGGGCGGTTGGGCAGTGCGTCGTTCGGGTAGTTGGTTCCGAATACCCAGAATTCTTTTCCTTTGCCGCCCACCTTCTCTATCTGTGCATTTCCGGCTTCGGGCAATAATACATGGTTCTGCAACATTCCGGTATCGCCGTTTTTGGTGCGCCGGACAATGAAACGGTTGCCTTCTATCGTGGGTTCTTCAATGCTGTGCAGCAACCAGAATTTCTTGAATGTGGGGTCGGAAGACACAACTTTGTCAAATACGATAAGTGCGGCGGGCACTTCGGCAGCGTGCAGGTTCAGGAAGACGAAGGAGCGTTTCGCCTCTTTTACTTTATCCGTGTAGGCTTGCGTGATGTCGCCTTTCAGATAGGAGTAGTCGGGTTTGCAGGCATCAGGCCCGAATCCGTGCGCCAGCTTTGCCGGTTGTGTAGTCTTTGCTTAGCAATTGCTCGAACGAGCGGCAGGTTTCCCAGCGGTCGCCGGGCATGCGTTGCCCTCCGTCATTGGTTGCAAATTCGGTCTTGTCGCCTCCGCCATAGTTCCAGCAGGCGAATTTTTCATCGGGATTATATACCAGCAGCGAATTATGCGCAATGGTACGTTTGAAGAAATTCTTGTTGTGCGGGCTGTTGTATCGCCGGAACTTCCCTGATAGGCTCCCGCGTCGATGGCAAGGGGGCCTTTGTAATAGAGCTGGAAAGAGCCGCCGTCCAAGTGCTGGTGGTTGCCGACAAACTGTTCGTTTATCTTCATTTCGGCAATCACGCTGTTTTCGTCCCATGCCGTGCGGGCTATCATCCAGCCGAAAGGACTTCCCGAATAGCGTGTCAGCGGCAGGTCATCGGGAGCTTTGGCCTTCAAATCCAAGTCTCTCCACAGAATGTCGAAGATGAGGCAGTGGCGTTCGATGTTGGGTTTGCGTTCGTACTCGTATGCCAGATAGCTGTCTTTGTAGAAGCTGGAAGCCAGCATGGCAGGCAGTGAGTAGGACGGCATGTTTTTCTGATGGGATTCGTATCGCCGGCCGGCATCACCTGCCCGTCGGGACGGCGGCGGTAGAGGAAGTCGTACAGGACAAACTGCTGCGCCGGGTTGTATATGGCTCCTGCGCCCATGCGTTGCAGAATCCAGAGCGAGAAGAGGTCGTTGCTGAAACGTACATTTACGTAGCTCGTTCCCTGGTGGTAGTTATGCCCGGAGTAGATGTAGTTTCGCACAGGCAGATAATCCTTGAACATCATCTTTATTACATGGTTGTACATGTCCGGATACTCATCGTAGATGGCTATGCCGGCAGAAAGCATGTCCCGCAGTATCATCCATTCGCTGGAGTGCCCGGCAATCGGTTCGTTGTTGCGTGGGGGATAGCCGCATTCCATTGTTTTGGCTATGCGGATGAAAGATTCTATGTAGGCTTTCTTTTCGGATTCTTTCATCTGGTCGTAGCACCAGTCATATACCATTGCTCCGCAGGTGAGCATCACACCGCTGGCACGCGACAAATCGCCTTTTGTTCCGTAATTGACGTTCTGAAGCGTGTCCAGCATGGCGGTAATGGCGCTTCTGGCCTGTTTCTTGTCGCCATACACCAGATAGTCGAGTGCCTGCACCTGTACGCGGCTGGTCACGCCACGCATTTCAAAGTAGTAGCGGAATCCTCTGTCCTTGACTTTTGCCTCTTCTTCGGGGGTACGGTCTTTGCCCAATTTGTTCAGGGTAGCCAGAACTTCCTTTACATGCGGGTGTTCCATGCGTTTCTTTAAATCGGGCAAATCGGCGGAGCGTACATAAAGCCGGGGATGTACTTGCGGCGGAATGGGTACTGTGACGCCTTCCATATTCTCCCAGGTAACCTCTGGCCTGCTTGGTTGCGCATTACTTTTCAGACAGAAAACACAGAGGAAAAAACTCGTGATAAATAGGATACTTTTTTTCATGTTTTTTGTTTGGTATATTAATAAGTAGTTGTTTCCCGTTTCGTTTTGGAGAGGCGGACCGTGCTTAATCCTCTGTAAATGTAAGGCAAAAATAGTTATCTTTATAGGCTTTGAATAGGCAAAAAGCTCAGTGCCCCCATTTTTGAACATAAATGATATATGCTGGGACATTATTAATATTGTGTGCTTTCTGAATTATCCGTTATGTAGGATAAATCAGGCAGAATAATTGCAGGATTTATTCGTTTCTCTTATATTTATTAGTATCTTTGACTGCGAATGATAATTCGTTAAACCTTGGTTTCCCTTTCGTTAGACCAGGTTTAACGAAAGGGAGACCAAGGTCTGACGAAAGGATAACCCGGGTCTAACGAATTATCTACCGTAATCCGGCTATTTATCTATGGTACATACACCGGTTGGCATTAACTGATTAATAGTTTACCTATATGAGTGCTTATTATGATTTGTATCAAAGTCCGCCGGATGAAAATGGTGAAAGCGTTTGTTTGCATGCCCGTATCCTGCCACGGGGAACAATCTCCGCCGATAAATTCCGTGAGTTGGTGCTAAGGCCACCGGTTTCAGTCCCGCCATTCTCGACGGAACTTTGCAGGCTGTTACGGACGAACTATACAGTTGGCTGTCCGAGGGTTGGACGGTGGAAGTGGGCGAGTTGGGCTATTTCTCCGTATCGCTGAAATGCGACCGTCAGGTTACCGACAAGAAAGAAATCCGTTCGCCGTCGGTACATTTTCAGAATGTGAACCTGCGTCTCGGGAGCAAATTCCGTAACCGTTTCAATACGATGGAGCTGGAACGCAAAGCGTCACCGTACGTATCCCGTTCCTTGATGGGCGAGGAGGAGAGGAAAGAAAAACTATTGCTGCATTTGGATAAATACGGATGCATCACACGGGCGGATTATGAATCGATAACGGGTTTGGTGAAGCATCGGGCGGTGTCCGACCTGAACCGATACCTTGCGGAGGGGATGATACGTAAGTATGGTAGCGGTAAAACGGTGGTCTATTTGAAACCTTGATATCGGGAGAGAGACTTTTTTATAGGTGATTTGTCCCTACCTTTGGGCATGAAAACCAAATTTATGGAAAATACGCTTAAAGCCTGGCTTTTATCTTTTCTTCATTTATTCTTTCCCCAGCAGTGTGTTGTGTGCGGCACACCTCTGCAGGAAGGGGAGGAGGCTATTTGTCTGAAATGCAATATGGATTTGCCCCGTACGGATTATCATCTTTGTGCGGATAATCCGGTGGAACGTATGTTCTGGGGAAAACTTCCTTTGGAACGCGCTACCTCTTACTTCTTTTATCATAAGGGCAGTGATTTCCGCCGGATACTGCATCAATTGAAATATGGCGGCCGTAAGGACTTGGGAGAGACAATGGGGCGTTTTATGGCAGCGGAATTGGCTGTTTCGGAGTTCTTTTGCGATGTGGATGTCATAGTTCCCGTTCCTTTGCATCCCCGCAAGCAACGGATGCGCGGATATAACCAGAGCGAATGTGTGGCCAAAGGAGTTGCGGCGGTTACGGGTATTCCTTTGGATGCTGCTTCCGTAGTGCGCAAGAAACATACGGAAACGCAGACAAGCAAATCTGCCTATGAACGGTGGAAGAATGTGAACGGCATCTTTCATCTTCGCTATCCCGAACGTTTTGTCGGAAAGCATATCTTGTTGGTGGACGACGTACTAACTACCGGAGCTACCATTACTACGTGTGCCGATGTGTTTCGGGACGTAGAAGGTGTACGTATCAGCGTGCTGACGCTTGCTGTTGCGAATTTTTGATAAAATCCGGTATTTCGGAAGAACGGGAAGCTTCCGGATATGTATTAAAGTTTGTAATCTGTGTACTTTTTTAACAGAATAGTCGTTTGAACTAATTTGTTCTTTAGGCATTTATATGGCTCACTTTTAAAGTAGAAACTATATGAATAAAACAAATTTGTCAGCCTATATGGCTATGACTGTCTCTCAGTTGAAAGAAGAACAGCGCATGGGTACGGCGCATGTGTATCAAAGTACGTTGAATCGTATCAAGGATTTTATGGAGCAGGACTCCATCAGTTTTGAAGAGGTCACCCCAGTGTGGTTGAAAGCATTTCAAGAGTATCTGCTGGAGCGTCAGCTTCATTGGAATACAATTTCCACGTATATGAGGATGTTGCGTGCCACTTATTTCCGTGCCGTAGACGATGGGCTGGCTCCTTATCAGCCCAGGCTGTTCAAGGGAGTATATACGGGAACAAAGGTAACTGTGAAACGTGCTGTGGATGAAGATGTGTTCCGGCAGCTCAATGCACTGTGCGGATGAGAGCCTGGAGTTTACGCGCTTGCTTTTTTTATTGCTTTTTATGCTTCGCGGAATGCCGTTTGTAGATATTGCTTTTCTGCGGAACTGTGATTTGCGTGGCAATGTGATAGTGTACCGTCGTAAAAAGACGGGTGCATGGCTTACTGTACGCGTAGAAGCTGAAGCAATGAAGATTATACGCAATCTCAGAAATACCGATAAGACTTCTCCCTATTTATTTCCTCTCATTCATCATCCGGGAAAGGATGAGTACCGGCAATATCAGAATGCTCTGCGTAGTTTCAATTATCATTTAAAGAGATTAGGAGAACGTATAAAAGGCGTTGCAGGACTGACAAGTTATACCGCAAGGCATAGTTGGGCTACCATTGCCAATTATCGGAATTATCAACAGGAACTCATTAGTAATGCAATGGGACATTCCTCCGTTAAAGTGACAGAAACTTACTTTAGAAGGCACTCGGATGATAAAATATGGGATATGAATAAGGAGATATTATCTTATATATTTGATAAACAATGATTTGTATTTGCCTGAATAAAAAACATTAAGTCTATTAATGTTTTGATAATACTACAAATATTATCCGTTACTTTGTAGGTAACGGAGAGTTATATATTGCAACAAATATCAAACAAAAGATTTGTATTAAACAAGAAAAGAAAAGATTTTTTTCCAAAAAATAAGTAAAGCCGTCCTTTGATATGCTTACAAGACGGACTGACTTGAATGACAGTGTTTTCCTTTGGTGGAAAATGCATAATACTTTCATGTCTGTATTATATTAAATTAACACAGAAAATCTGCTCGTATTTTTTTCGCTCTCTCCAATAATCCGCAACAGTTAATTATGTTGATCAAGATGTCTCTTGCAGTGTGTTTGTTCCTGTTTTCCCGTTACCTACAAAGTAACGGAAATGTTAACCTGATAAAATATATAGACAGATAAGTTATATCTTAATAAAAATGGAGAGCATGAAAAAAGAGCCTTTGCATTATTTTCCTGTTTATCGGCATTTCTTTGTCAGCACAGGACATTTCGTTGAAGACGAATCTTCTGTATGACATCAGTACTACTTTCAACCTTGGTGCCGAATTCCGGCTGGCTCCGAAATGGACGCTGGATGTTTCCGCGAACTATAATCCTTTTACATTTTCAGACAGTAAGAAGTGGAAACACTGGATGGCACAGCCCGAAGCACGGTATTGGCTGTGTGAGGCGTTTAACGGACACTTCTTTGGTTTGCACCTGCTTGGAGGGCAATTTAACGTGGGCAACGTGAAATTCCCTTTAGGCATTTATCCTACTACCAAGGACTATCGGTATGAGGGATATTATTACGGCGCCGGCTTGTCCTACGGCTATCAGTGGATATTGGGCAACCGCTGGAGCTGGAAGCGAGCATCGGTGTAGGTTACGTGCAGAACCATTACGATAAGTATGACTGTCCCAAATGCGGTGAGTGGAAAGAGAAGAATGACAAAGGGTACTTCAGCGTCACCAAAGCCGCGGTATCATTGATATATGTTATTAAATAAAGGAGGAAGTACATTATGAGAAAAGAATGGATATATGGCAAACTGATATGCAGTGCGTTGTTCTTGCTTGGAACGTGTCTTCCTGCTTCCGCGCAGACGGGGCATCTTTCAGGCGTACGCGTAGTCAATGATGAAATAAAGAAGAACGGCCGTGAGGTTCATGTGAACTTTATACTTGATATAGAGGAGATG
>ENA-OQCX01000963-OQCX01000963.1-human-gut-metagenome-genome-assembly--contig:-NODE-963-length-14175-cov-2.939920_pt1 | contig 14175 bp, 13 predicted proteins | sample MGYA00242762_ERZ504587 | MGnify/ENA primary metagenome ERZ504587 (study PRJEB26092, sample SAMD00036337) | human gut metagenome | host: Homo sapiens | study: EMG produced TPA metagenomics assembly of...
CGTTCAGTCTGGAGTATGGGATCTCTGTTGTAAGACGGTTAATCAAATAATCTCTCAGTTCGATCTCCTTCTCTGTACGCTCTTTCATGTTTTTCATTGCACGCTCTGCTGCTGCGCCGTATCCTACGATTCCAGGAACATTTTCTGTACCTGCACGACGTTTACGCTCCTGTGCGCCGCCATGTACGAAGGATCTGATCTTAACGCCCTTACGGATGTAGAGGAAACCGATTCCCTTCGGTCCATTGATCTTGTGTCCGCTGGAGCTTAACATATCGATGTTGCATTCATCTACATCGATCGGAACCTGACAGAATGCCTGAACTGCATCTGTGTGGAACAGGATGCCGTGTTCTTTGGCGATACGTCCGATTTCTTTGATCGGCTGGATGGAACCGATCTCGTTGTTTGCAAACATAACGGAGATCAGGATGGTCTCTGGTGTGATCGCTTTCTCCAGTTCATCAAGGCGGACGATACCGTTCTCATCTACATCGAGGTATGTGATCTTTGCGCCTCTTTTTTCGAGGTATTCACATGTATGAAGGATCGCATGATGCTCGATCTTGGTTGTGATGATGTGGTTTCCTTTGGATTTGTATGCTTCAAAAGTAGCTTTGAGTGCCCAGTTGTCAGCCTCGCTTCCGCCTGCTGTGAAGTAGATTTCTTCTTTCTTTGCGTTCAGAACATCTGCGATCTGCTGTCTTCCTTTGTTCACTGCTTCTTTGCTTTTCTGTGCAAAATCATAGATGCTTGACGGGTTTCCGTAGTATTCTGTAAAATATGGCAGCATTGCCTCAACAACTTCCGGAGCAGTCTTTGTTGTAGCTGCGTTGTCCAGATAGATTAATTTACTCATGTTTTTTTCCTCCTGCTTAAAAATAAAAATGAATTTTACATTTTTTCTTTTTGTTTTTTCCGGCTTTCCTCGATCAACTGATCCAGCATCATGGTGTCTACCGCCTGTGTGATACTGTCGTTGATTCGTTTCCACACATATTTCGTGACGCAGATATCATGGTTCTCACAGGCACTCTCATCTTCCATCCCGGAACACTGTGCCGCTTCCAGGCTTCCTTCTAGAACCCTCAGGACATCTCCCACGGAAATCTCCTCTGCCGGTCGACCCAGACGATAACCGCCGCCCGCACCTCTGGTGCTCTCTACCAGACCTGCTTTCTTGAGCTTCGCCATGAGCTGTTCCAGATAACTGTCTGAAATATTCTGTCGGCCTGCAATGCTCTGAATGGAGACGGCTTCTGTTTCACAATGCAGACCCAGGTCGATCAGTGCTTTAAGACCGTATCTTGCTCTTGTTGACAGTTTCATCCACTCACCTCTTTAATTCCTAGTGTTTTCGTCGGATTTATTTCAAGACTTACTTTAACAGAATACATTTGTTCTGTCAAGGAGATTTCGTGCATATACTGACAAAAAAGCACCAGGTGCTTTCTATGTCAAAGCTTTTTTTAAGGGGACTTTTCTTCTCACATGCGCCGGTCTTTTGAGCCGCGTGATCGGCTTTTTTTTATAGGATATTCCTGTCTCATGTGATTGGTGCAGAGGGGATCGGCCTGTTCCAGCTTGCCATTCCGCTTCAGACACTTCTGCTTGCCGTCACTGCCTCTGGAATACAGACCGCCCTTTCACGGCTGGTCGCCGCTCATCTCGCAACAGGTGAGGACAAAAAAGCCCGGGACTTTTTCTGTCTGGGGACTTTTTTTGCCTTTGCACTTTCCTGTGCAGCCTCTGCCCTGCTTTATCTGCGGCAGATTTTTTTGCTGTGCAGATCTTAAAGGAAGCACGCACGGAGGAACTTGTTCGGATCCTTTCTTTCAGTATTCCCTTTGCCACGCTCCATTCCTGCACCAACAGTTATTATTTTGCCCGTAAAAAAACGGAATTTCCTTCCGGATTACAGCTTATTGAGCAGATCGTACGCGTCGGTTCTTCGTATCTTCTGTATCTTGTCTGTATTTCTGAAGGTACGCCTGTGACTGCATGATCGCTGCTGGCGGCACACTGGTCTCGGAACTCGTTGTAGCTGTTCTGGCGCTGCTTATGATCTCTCTGCATTTTCAGAAATATGCGCATAAAATTTTTCACATTGAACTGCCTTTTGCCTGTCTGACGGAAATCTGCCGGACTGCTTTCCCTGTGACGCTGAACCGCCTGCTGCTTTCTGTACTCGCCGGTATCGAGGTCGTTCTGATCCCGCAGCGACTTCGGATGTATGGGCTTTCCGTTTCGGAATCACTCAGTATCTACGGGATTTTTACAGGACTGGCGCTTCCGTGCATTCTTTTTCCGGCTACGATCACAAACTCTGCTTCCATGATGCTCATGCCTTCTGTTGCAGAGATGCAGGCGCTTGGATATCGGAAACGTATCCGGTATGTTACCTGGCAGACGATCCGTGCAAGCCTTTTGCTTGGATTTCTGTGCGCGTTTGGTTTTTACTGCATCGGTCCGTTTATGGGGACAGTATTGTTTCACAGTCCGACTGCCGGGACTTACATACAGACGCTTTCTTTCGTCTGCCCGTTTCTTTATCTGAACACAACGCTTACGAGTATCCTGCATGGGCTTGGTCAGACAGGACGAAGTCTTGTACACAGTGCTCTGGGGATCCTTGTCCGGATCCTTTTTGTAGTATTCGCGATTCCGCTTGCCGGAATCCGCGGTTATCTATATGGAATCCTTTTCAGCGAGATTCTTTCCAGCAGCCTTCATATTTATGCACTTATGCATAATTCCATTGCATTACCTATCGACAAGAAGTTTTGAATCGTTTATAATAGTTAATTGACAACTGTTCAGTAGGTAGTATCCCGCGAGGCGTTGGCATGTTTTTTGCCAAAATCCCGAGACATGCAAGGCAAAATGCCATCACCGAAGGTGATTTGGAATGCATTTTGACTCGTAACTGTGAGGGTACTGAACAGTTACGTTAGTTGTATACAAAAGCGTTGCGTTAAAACGCAAAAGGGAGGAAAACATGGGATTCAATTTTATTAAGAAATTACCTACACCTGCTGAAATCCGCAATCAGTATCCCATTGATGCTGAAATACAGGCATTAAAAGAAAAACGTGATCAGGAGATCCGTGATGTCTTTACAGGCAAGTCAGATAAATTTCTCGCAATCATCGGTCCATGCTCTGCTGACAATGAAGATGCTGTCTGTGACTATCTTCTGCGTCTCCGCAAGGTCCAGGAAAAGATCGAAGACAAAGTTCTGATCATTCCACGGGTTTACACCAATAAACCGCGTACTACCGGTGAGGGATACAAGGGTATGGTCCATCAGCCGGACCCGGAGAAAGCTCCTGACATGCTCGCAGGACTGGTTGCTATCCGCAAAATGCATATTCATGCAATCCAGGAAAGTGGATTTACCTGCGCAGATGAGATGCTCTATCCGGAGAACTACCGTTATCTCTCCGACATCCTTTCCTACGTTGCAGTAGGTGCACGTTCTGTTGAGGATCAGCAGCATCGTCTGACTGTCAGCGGTATGGATATCCCTGCCGGAATGAAAAATCCTACCAGCGGTGATTTCAGTGTTATGATAAATTCTGTTGTTGCAGCTCAGGCTTCTCATCGTTTCATCTACCGAAGCTGGGAGGTGGAGACAGATGGAAATCCTCTCGCACATACAATTCTGCGTGGTGCGGTCAATAAACATGGTGAGCAATGCCAAACTATCATTATGAGGATCTTCGTCTTCTTCTTGAAAAATATCAGGAAAAAGATCTCAAGAACCCGGCAGTGATCGTGGATACCAACCACTCCAACTCCAACAAGCAGTACGACCAGCAGGTTCGTATCGCCAAGGAAGTTCTGCACAGCCGCAATGTTGATCCGGAACTTCATAAACTTGTCAAGGGTCTGATGATCGAGAGCTATATCGAGCCAGGCAACCAGAAGATCGGCGGCGACCATATTTATGGAAAATCCATCACTGACCCGTGTCTTGGATGGGATGAGTCTGAAAAACTGCTTTATACGATTGCTGAACTTTGCTAAGTATTGTTATTGTTCTGATCAGAAGCAGTAACTTTTGAAATAGTAATTTATGATGCAAAAACCCCGCAGTACAGAACCGTGATATTCTGTCTGCGGGGTTCTTATTTCATTGCTTTGTTGTCTATTTTAATTTCAGTGTCTCGGATGTGCCTTCATATAGACATCGCGCATTTTCGCCACATTCATCCCAAGATAGATCTGCGTGGATGAAATATCGGAATGACCGAGCATTTCCTGCACGCTCTTGATGTCTGCTCCATTCTGAAGCATATGTACTGCAAAGGAATGCCGGAGTGTATGTGGCGTGATATCACGGTAAATGCCTGCCGCCTCTGCATATCCCTTGAGGACTTTCCAGAATCCCTGACGGCTCATGGATCTGCCGGAACAGTTGGTGAACAGGGATTTCTCATTCTTGTTCTTGACGAAATAATCCCGTCCGTGCTCCATATATTCTGCAAGTGCTCTCTTGCTGACGTTTCCAATCGGGATGATCCTCTCCTTATCCGTATCATGACAGATAACATACCCAAACTGCAGATTCAGATCGGACACCTGCAGATGGATCAGTTCACTTACACGCATGCCTGTCGCATAGAGGAGTTCCAGCATCGCACTGTCGCGAAGTCCCTTCGCTGTATTGATATTTGGCTGCTTCAGGAGACGGTCCACTTCCTGAACGGATAAGATCTCCGGCATCTTCTTCTCTACCTTGGGCGGTTTCAGTTCTTCGGACGGATCTGCTGTAACCCTGCCTTCCTTGAAAAGATACTGAAAAAGTGCACGGATGGACGCAATATTCCTGGAAATCGTGGAAGATGCCAGATTCTCAGCCTTAAGTTCGCTTAAGTAGCCCTTGAGATCCAGACTTGTCACTTCTGCGAAATCATGAATATTCTGTCCGTCCAGATAACGGATCAGTTTCTTTAAATCCCTCTGATATGAAATTTCTGTATTATTTGATGTATTCTTTGTCGTATGTAAATACGCAATAAATTCCGCGAGTGTTCTTTCCATTTCTTTTATTTCCTGCCTAACCCTGTACCATGTCTGTCCAACAGGAGTATAATCCTGTCGATTCTTGTTATATATCTGATGTACCATGATTATACTTGCTATTTTACATAAAATCAAACCATTTTTCGCGAAATTTAACGTAAAATCAATGTTTTTGACGGTTTATACAAAATATCGTTCCGATTATGGTAAACCATACTATATATTGTATTTTTGAAAATATTAATTTTTTATAACACTTTTTTTACCAGCATTCCAGGATAAATGGATTGCAGTATGCTTCTGTTATCATCCCTCCCAGATACAGGATACCGCACAGAAAAACACGTAAAAAGTACCTGGAGACGCCCCCGGTAAGCATTCCCCTGTTCTTCCAGATCCTCATTGACTGTTCATAACTCTGCCTGTAAAGATAAAAAATACACGGAATATACAACAGATACTGTGGAAACAAAAGTCCCACACCGACCATCCCTCCCTGAAATCCAAACTGCAGAACAGACATGGTAAGCAGAAGCCCTATTTTAATTCCAAGATACATACTGCCTGCGACAGCAAACGGTACTCCAAAAACAGAGATTCCACAGGCTGCCCCGAGGAGATAAACACTTCCTCTCATCCCCAGCACTTGCAGAAAGTACTCCACTCCTGCTTCACTTCCTGCTGCAAAACTCCTGAGAAGGTACATTGCAGAGATCGTCTTCTGATGCCATTCCATCTTCCACGCGATATCCGGCAGGATCATCCCAATAAGGAAGCCTGCCATAAACAGGATCTGCACCGGGCATCCTGTATTCCTGTGCCAGTTCGGAATTTTTTTCATAGCTTCACCCTGTACCAGTCTACGGATCCCGGACAGGAATTAGAACAAAAAAAAGAGTGCGACACTTTATGTATCACACTCTTTGTAAGTATTTCTATAATCCAGAATTGATTACTTCGCGTAATCTACAGCTCTGCTCTCTCGGATGACATTTACCTTAATCTGTCCCGGATATTCCAGTTCAGCTTCAATCTGTTTGGCAATGTCTCTTGCCAGCAGAACCATATCTGCGTCTGTCACGTGTTCCGGTACTACCATAACACGGATTTCTCTGCCCGCCTGTATAGCAAAGGACTTGTCTACACCCTTGAATTCGTTGGTGATATCTTCCAACTGTTTCAAACGGTTTGTGTAGGTCTCAAGTGTCTCTCTTCTTGCGCCCGGTCTTGCTGCTGAAATTGCATCGGCAGCCTGAACGATACATGCGATAAGAGATTCCGGTTCAACATCTCCATGATGTGATGCAACTGTATTGATAACAATCGGAGATTCTTTGTATTTCTTACAAAGATCCACACCAATCTGGATATGAGAGCCCTCAACTTCATGGTCAATAGATTTACCAATATCATGAAGCAGTCCGGCACGCTTCGCCATACGTACGTCTACACCGATCTCTCCTGCAAGAATTCCGGAAAGCTGTGCTACTTCGATAGAATGCTTCAGTGCATTCTGTCCATAGCTTGAACGGAATTTCATGCGTCCAAGGAGTTTGAGAAGTTCCGGATGGATACCATGAACGCCAACATCCATTGCTGCGTTCTCACCATCCTCACGGATCTGTGCTTCTACTTCTCTCTGTGCTTTCTCTACCATCTCTTCGATTCTTGCCGGATGGATACGTCCATCAACGATCAGTTTCTCCAGAGCAACTCTGGCGATCTCACGGCGTATCGGATCAAAGGCAGATAAAACAACTGCTTCCGGAGTATCGTCAATGATAAGATCTACACCGGTCAGTGTTTCAAGGGTACGGATGTTACGTCCCTCACGTCCGATGATTCTTCCCTTCATTTCATCACTTGGAAGCTGTACTACTGAAATTGTGGTTTCAGCCACATGATCTACTGCACATTTCTGAATGGCATTGACCACGTATTCCTTAGCCTTTTTGTCTGCTTCGTCTTTTGCCTTGTGTTCTAATTCCTTGTAGAGTCTGGCTACGTCTACCTTGACATCATCTTCTACACTTCTGAGCAACTCGTCTTTTGCCTGGTCGGAGGTCAGACCGGAAATTCTTTCCAGTTCCTGTACTCCTTTTTGTTCAAGTTCTTCTACTTTCTTTTCTCGTTTTTGTAACTCAGCAATCTTTGCTGTGCACTCAGCCTCACGCTTCTCAACTACATCAGCTTTCTTATCAACGGATTCCTCCTTTGATAATACACGCCTTTCGTATTTTTGCAGTTCGTTTCTACGTTCCTTGGTTTCCTTCTCCAGTTCGTTTTTCGTTCTGAGAGATTCTTCCTTTACTTCCAATAATGCTTCTCGCTTTTTTGTTTCAGCAGCTTTTAAAGCTTCATCTATGATGCTTCTTGCTCTGTCTTCTGCTGTGCCAACAATTTCAGCGTCCTTCTGAGTTTTATTGTTAACAGCAACCTTGCAAGTAACAGGAACCGCAATAAGCAGTGCGACCACTACAGCGACAATTGCAACAATAATTGTGCTTGCCACAGGAGCACCTCCTTATTTAGTTTTCATTGTACAAATACAGGTACCGTCCATGCTGTGAACAGTAACCAAATACAACAATACAAGTTTAGCGGTTTTTAGGAATTATGTCAAGTTTTTCTATCCATTTGTTTGAATATTTTTACATAATGTAATGTGCAGTTCTTCCAGTGCAGAGGTGATCTCACCCTGCCTGAATCCTCTCCTTGCAAAGTATCCCAGAAGACGGCGCATCTGCCGTTCATCAATTTCTGTATCCGGCGGATATTTCTTCTCGATCTGGCTCAGAAGAAGTGCGTGTTCGTCAGGGGCTTCAAGTTCCTCTGCTTCCTCCCAGGCAGACTGGATCGTCTGTCTGTCCACCCCCTTCTGCTGAAGTTCCTGAAAAATCTTCTGGCGGCTCTTGTCATGTATCCGGTACATGATGTAATTGAATGCATACCTCTCATCATTAATATAGCCAAACTCTCTCACATAGGAGACGGCATCCTCTGCTGCTTCCTCCGAAAACCAGCCTGGCGGAGACGGTCTGTAAGTCCCCGCTCCGTCCTGTCCATATACTCCAGAAGACGGAGGGCCTTCCTGCGTGCCTGCTGCTGTTCCTGATAATAGTCTGTCATGGTACTGCTTATTCTTCCTCAGTCTCAGCCGATGCTGCTGCCTTGTCTGCTTCCTTAGCGGCATTCTCTTCCTCCGGGAGCAGGTGGTACTGGATCCTTACCTGCTTCTCGATCTCATCGCAGATCTCCGGATGATCCTTAAGATAGATCTTGACATTCTCACGTCCCTGACCGATCCGCTCACCGTTGTAAGAGTACCATGCGCCGCTCTTATTGACTACGTTGCACTCTGCTGCAAGATCCAGGATCTCACCCTCTCTGGAGATACCTGTACCAAACATGATATCAAATTCTGCCTGCTTGAATGGCGGTGCAACCTTGTTCTTGACTACCTTGACCTTGGTATGGTTGCCGACCATCTCACCGCCCTGCTTGAGAGTCTCAGTCCTTCTGACATCCATACGGACAGATGCATAGAACTTAAGAGCACGTCCACCTGTGGTGTCTCCGGGTTACCAAACATAACACCGACCTTCTCACGAAGCTGGTTGATAAAGATGACCACGCAGTTGGATCTGCTGATCGCAGCTGTGAGCTTCCTGAGTGCCTGCGACATCAGTCGTGCATGAAGACCTACATGGCTGTCTCCCATGTCTCCCTCGATCTCAGCCTTCGGAACAAGGGCTGCAACAGAGTCAACGATCACGATGTCCACGGCTCCGGAACGTACCATGGTCTCTGTGATCTCAAGTGCCTGCTCACCGTTATCCGGCTGGGAAATATAAAGGTTATCAATATCTACACCGATATTCTTGGCATAGACCGGATCAAGTGCATGCTCTGCATCAATGAATCCTGCGATCCCGCCGCGCTTCTGAACCTCTGCAACCATGTGAAGTGCAACGGTTGTCTTACCACTGGATTCCGGTCCGTAGATCTCGACGATACGTCCCTTCGGAACGCCGCCTACACCGAGTGCGATATCCAATCCAAGAGATCCTGTCGGAATCGCTTCTACCTGCATATGTGCACTGGAATCTCCCAGTTTCATTACCGAGCCCTTGCCATACTGCTTCTCGATATGTCCAAGTGCCGCCTCCAGTGCCTTCTGTTTCTCTTCGTTTATCATACCTGTGGATCTCCTTTTTTCTAAATTTCAACTCACTACCTCATGCATAGGTAGACAAAAGATTATTCAAAATAGAATCTGATTATGAAAATATGGTTCATGCGAACTTATGTTTCACAAACCTATGTTCGTTTTTCTTCTTATATGCTATTATAAATCCCCTCCGATGTCAAGGAAAACTTTTCGCCAAAATCTCTGTTTTTTCGATTCCGGAAAGAAAAAGGGGATACCGTTTTATCTGGTATCCCCCGAAAAATCCTGTTTGTTCAGATACGATTTATTTGTCTCCGATCAGCCAGTTGTACATTTCTTCATACTGTTTTGCTGAATGATTCCATGAGAAGTCTGCTGCCATCGCACGGTCGACCATCTTGTTCCACTCGCGTTTGTTGTCGTAGAAGACACGCTCTGCATTACGTACAGTTGCAAGCATCTCATGTGCATTGTAGTTTGTGAAGCTGAATCCTGTTCCTGTTCCTTCGAACTCGTTGTACGGCTCTACAGTATCCTTAAGTCCACCTGTCTCACGAACGATCGGAAGTGTTCCATAGCGAAGGCTCATGAGCTGGCTGAGACCGCATGGCTCGAACAGTGACGGCATAAGGAATGCATCGGAAGCCGCATAGATACGATGGGACAACGGCTCATCATAATAGATCTGTGCTGATACCTTGCCGTGATATTTCCAGTCGAAATGACGGAACATATTCTCATAACGCTCTTCACCTGTTCCAAGAACAACAATCTGTACTGCATCCTGACAGAGTTCATCCATTACATAAGCGATCAGGTCAAAGCCCTTCTGGTCTGTCAGACGGGAAACGATACCAATGAGCATTGCATTCGGATCCTCATTGAGTCCGAGATCACGCTGGAGCTGGATCTTGTTTTTGACTTTTTCTTTGCGGAAGTTCTTTGCGTTGTATTTCTGGGTGATACAGGCATCTGTCTCCGGATTGAATACATCGTAATCAATTCCATTAACGATACCACGGAGATCATGAGATCTCGCACAGAGAAGTCCATCCAGACGCTCTCCATAGAATGGTGTCTTGATCTCCTCTGCATAAGTGTTACTTACTGTTGTTACTGCATCTGCAAAGACGATACCGCCCTTTAAGAAGTTTGCATCCTTGTAAGCCTCCAGCTTGTCCGGTGCAAAATAGTAATCGGAAAGTCCTGTGATTCCCCGAACGGTCTTAACATCCCATACACCCTGGAATTTGAGGTTATGGATCGTCATAACAGTCTTGATGCCCCAGAAGAATTCATTCTGCTGGAAAGAGTCATGCAGATAAACCGGTACAAGACCTGTCTGCCAGTCATGACAGTGGATCACATCCGGACGGAAGTTGATGACCGGAAGCACAGAGAGGACTGCTTTGGAGAAGAATGCAAATTTCTCCAGATCCCAAGGTGCGCTGTCGTATGGTTTCGGTCCACTGAAGTAGTATTCATTGTCAATGAAGTAGAACTGGATTCCATCATACTCCATATGCATGATTCCTACATAACAGTTCTTATATCCCAGATCCATATAAAAATGGGTGATATATTCCATTTTGTCTTTCCATTCCTGCTTCATGCAGGCGTATTTCGGCAGAATAACTCGCACATCAAAGTAACGCTTGTCAAAGCATTTCGGAAGTGCTCCTGCTACATCGGCAAGTCCTCCTGTCTTTATAAACGGCACTGCCTCTGATGTTGCAAATAAAATATTTTTCATCTGTGATTGCCCTCCTTGCTTCCATTTCTATAAAAGCTGTACAGATATCTCAGTCCTGAAACGGCTTTTTTGTTTATTATACCCTAAAAAGTACTTATTGGAAAGAGCGATTTTTATATTCCAGACGAATTTTGTCCGCAATCAGGGCAATGAACTCAGAATTTGTCGGTTTACCCTTGCCCGTACTTACTGTATAGCCAAACAGAGCATCTATCGTATCCATCTTGCCGCGGCTCCACGCCACCTCGATCGCATGGCGGATCGCACGTTCGACACGGCTTGGCGTTGTCTGGTGTTTCTTGGCGATCGTCGGATAGAGGACTTTGGTGATCGAATTGAGCATTTCGATGTCATTTACTGCCAGGATGATCGCATCTCTTAAGTACTGATAACCTTTGATATGTGCCGGAACACCGATCTCATGGATAATATTTGTGACATCTGTCTCCAGGTTTCTTGTTCCGTATGCGCCCGGTTCTTCTCTCACAACACTCGGACGGACATTTTCGCGGATCCTGCGGTCGCTTCTTCGTCTCAGGTTCTTAATGCGGTTCAGAAGGACCTGATTGTCAAAAGGCTTCAGCATATAATATTCTGCGCCAAGGCTGAAAGCGTCCTCTGTGATCCGTTCCTGTCCAACCGCTGATACGACGATAAACGCCGGCGTTTTCTTGAGCATATGATCGTGCTGACAGTTTTCCATGACAGTAAGCCCGTCCATCTTCGGCATGATGATGTCAAGAACGACAACATCCGGTTCTCTTTCTTTTATGATATTACAGATTTCTTCTCCGTTGTGTGCTTTACCTACCAGGGTGAGGTCTTTGTCTTCTTCGATCATACGACCAAGTATTTCTACCATTTTTTCGTTATCGTCTGCGATTGCTACATTTAACTTTTCCATGAGGCCCGTTTCCTCCTAACCTTACTTCCACTTATCAAATATTTTATGTGCTGACAGGAAATATTATAGAGTAAACTTCCCTGCGAAATCAAGCCGAAACAGGGAGAAACACTGAACTTTCGTTCACTTTAAATCTACCTGTTTCGACTTTTATGATCACCAGAAATCCTTTATTTTGATTTTTCGGCGCATTCTCTGTGACTTTTTATGCGGCTCGTTCCTGCACGTTTTCTTCATTCTCCAGCATAGTCTCCGCAAATATTCCATAGCCGCTTGTAGAATCCTGTACAAATACGTGAGTGACTGCCCCGGCAAATTTCCCGTTCTGGATCACCGGGCTTCCACTCATTCCCTGTACGATCCCTCCTGTTTTTTCAAGCAGATCCGGATCAATCACACGGATCACAAAACTCTTGTTTGTATCCTCGTGGTTGAGGTCGATCTTCACGATCTCCGCATCGTATGCGGACACACTTCCATCCACACAGCATAGGATCTTGGCCGGTCCTGTTTCCAGTTCCTGTTTGTAGGCAACCGTCATCTTTGTCATTGCGATCTTGTCCGCCAAGCCGGTAAATTCACCATAAATGCCATTCTCCGTATTCTTTTGTATCGTCCCGATCACCCTGTCAGGATCATAGCGGATCAGTCCGGCAAGCTCCCCCGGGCTTCCGTTGCTTCCCTTCTGGATCCCAAGGATCTCTGCCTGGTACAGAGCGCCTTTTTCTATCTTGAGGAGATCTCCTGTATCCACATCGCTGATCCCATGTCCCAGTGCACCATAACTGCCGTTTTCATCAACAAAAGTGATCGTCCCTATACCCTGTGTATTATCTCTGACCCAGATTCCAAGTTTATAAGAGCCCTGCATATCTTTTACCGGAGTAAGTGAGAGCGGAATGATCCTGTCATTTCGAAGCACCTCCAGTTCTACACTTTCTCCATTGAGATTCCTGATATCCTCGATCAGATCTTTTTTGGAACGGATGGTCTGTGAGTCAAAAGCTACGATATAGTCTCCTGGTTTTACAACGTCTTTCGCCGGTTCTTCTGTCGTACCTTCTTCAGACAGGATCTCGCCGGTATCAATGATAAGTACGCCGTCTGTTTCCATGTAAATGCCCGCGGTGCTTCCGCTAACATAAACCGATGGGCTGACGGACGGTGTGACCTTGATCTCTTTGAACGGAATCACTCCGAGAATGCTGCATTTCAGCGTATAACTGCCCTCGCCGGAAACGGAGACTGAATCCTCAAAGGTCAGAAGCGGATGCTCCAGAACCTTTTGAACCTGACTTTCCTGGTCTTCTTCGACATGGAGTTCATCCGGAATCCTCCGGTCCAGATAACGATACCCAAGGCACAGCATTGCAATGAGATCAAGCCCCAGACACCAGAGGATCAGCTTTCTGTACCGTTTTTTTGTATTCACTCTGTCACATCCTTTCTTTTGTGATTATTTCTGCATCAAAAAGCAATAAAAAAGAGAAGAGATCTCTTTCGGATCTTCCTCTCTTATTATGCTGTAATTCGTTTTATTTGAGTCTTGTATTTTTATGTACCTGTGCCAATTCTTTCATTTCTTTTGCATTCTGGTACACAGCCTGTGTGATCTCTGCACCGCCGAGAAGTCTCGCGAGTTCCTGGATGGAATCTCACCTTCAAGCGGATGGATCTCCGTGATCGTCTCCGTACCCCTCTGGTGCTTCTCTATCTCAAAATGCGTGTCCGCCATCGCAGCGATCTGTGGCAGATGTGTGATGCAGAGTACCTGATGATGTCTTCCTATGACAGACATCTTCTCTGAAACCTTCTGTGCTGTCCTTCCGCTGATACCAGTGTCGATCTCGTCAAAGATCAGTGTCTCGATCTGGTCTCTGTCTGCAAGGATCGCCTTGATCGCCAGCATGATCCTGGAAAGCTCACCACCGGATACGATTCTTCCAAGCGGTTTCACAGACTCTCCCGGGTTTGTCGAAATTTCGTATTCAATGTCGTCAAATCCGCCTGCTGTATATTCTTCTTTGCGTTTAAAATCAATCCTGAACTGCACGTCCAGGAAATTGAGATCTTTGAGACCTTCGATGATCTTGTCGGTAAGTGTCTTACTGTATTTTTGCCTGATCTCTGAAAGTGCATACGAAACTTCTTCAAGTTTTTTCTGGGATTTCAAAAGATTTTCTCTGGCTTCCTGGAAAAGTTCCTCATATCTGTCAAGATCTGACAGTTTCTGCTTCTGGCGTTCACCATATTTCTGGATCTCTTCTATGCTCTGACCGTATTTTGCCTTGAGATTATTAATAAGATCCAGACGCTTCT
>ENA-OQCX01000964-OQCX01000964.1-human-gut-metagenome-genome-assembly--contig:-NODE-964-length-14173-cov-2.794176_pt1 | contig 14173 bp, 16 predicted proteins | sample MGYA00242762_ERZ504587 | MGnify/ENA primary metagenome ERZ504587 (study PRJEB26092, sample SAMD00036337) | human gut metagenome | host: Homo sapiens | study: EMG produced TPA metagenomics assembly of...
TGCGGTTTCCGGCTGCGGCACAAGGTACGCCTCGGCGCGTGCTTTCTTTTTCTCCTGTGTCTGCTCATATACGCAGCGCATTCCTCACCCTGTGCCCCGCCGGGAACTTCCCGCTCCCAGCCGTAGACCCGCTGCACCAGCGGAGAGATCTCCTCCGGCAGCCGAATGCTCCGGGGCAGAAAGTTCCGGGTGCGCCAGAGCATCCACTGTCCATATACCGCCTCGCTGCCCGCGTCAAAGGCATCTTCCCCGGTGTCCAGCACCGCGCAGCAGGCCTGCTGCAACGGAGCGGGGCGCTGCGGTGGTGGCGGTGCAGCCGTCCAATGCGCTGCAGCAGCAGATCCATGGGGCAAAGCTCTGTGACAAGAACGTCCAGATCAATGTCCAGCGACTGCTCCATCACCTGCGTGCCCACCACGATCAGGTCGTTCCGGCACTCCGGTGCAGAGCCCTTGCCAATGCGTGCCATCAGCTGGTTTTCCCGCGCCGCACGGTCCGGCATCAGGAACTGCGCATGGAACAGCTGTACCTCTTTGTCCGGCAGGCTTTCCCGCAGCAGCTGCGCGATCTTCTGCGCTTTTTTGACCGTGTTTACGATCCCCCCGCGCAGCCGCCCTCGACCAGTTTCCGGCGCAGCAGCGCGGGCAGCTCCGGCTCTGTGAGCGTGGTCAGCTGCACCGTTTGACCGGGTGCGTCCGATGGGATGGCCGTTTTGCTTTACCTCTGCGCCATCCGTCCATGTCAGCAGCGGATAGCCGCAGCTGGTTTCCCATGGGGCGTCCGGGGCAGCCTTTTTCTGCTGGTAGGCCTCGACCAGCTCTGTGCGCCGCCGGGCGGCAGGGTGGCCGAAAGCAGAATGACCGGCACCTTATACCAGCCCAGCCATTCCAGTGTCCGGTCCAGATAGCAGTTCATGTAGCTATCGTAGGCGTGGCACTCATCAATAATGACCACCTTGCCCGCAAGTCCCAGATGCCGCAGCATAACGTGCTTCTGGGCAAGTGCCGCCAGCAGCAGCTGATCCACTGTGCCAATCACGAAGTTTGCCAGCAGTACCTGTTTGTTTCCCCGAAACCACTGGTGTACCTGCACCTGATGCTCTTCCTGCGCGTCCTCCTCCAGCTGCACCCCGCGCCCCTGCAGCCGCAGATAGCACTCGTTCAGTTCTGCCATGCCGTGCGCCAGCTTTATAGCCTGCGGCAGCGTCTCCTCAGACTGCGTGTCTGCCCAGCCAAGCAGCCGGGGAAAGATGCCGTTTGCCGTGGCCTGTGTGGGCAGCCCGAAAAAGACACCGCCCAGCCCGAACCGGCTAGCCATGATCTCCGCAGCGGCCAGCGCCGCCTCGGTTTTGCCCACGCCCATCTGTGCTTCCAAGATCAGAATGCCCGGTTCCGCTGCGGTATCTGCAGCTTCCAGAACAGCCCTCTGCACCGCATTGGGCGCAAAGCCGAACCGCAAACTCCTGCGGGTCTGCGATGCCCGGCTGTGCCTCCCACGGGAAGGGCAGGGCCAGCTTTTCCCAAGCCCTGTCCACCCGCGCCGGGTAATCCTGCATGCTGCCCAGCTCCTCTACCGGGATCAGGGGGAAGTATTCCGTATTGCTGGCGATCCAGTCTGCCATGATCAGAAGTCCGGTCAGAAGCACTTCCTCCTGCGGGTCCAGGTCGTACAGTTCCGTCGTATCATCAAAGCCGCAGTCCTGCAAAACAGTCATGAGCAGTTCTGTCCAAAAGCCCTGCCAGACCTTTTTTTGTCCCTTGGGGTAGTAGTTGCTCTCCCAACCCTCTAACTGATCATCGACCGCCGCGCAGCTCTGTGGCCTGCGTGATGCGCTCCCACAATGGAGGCTAGCCCGCCGGGACAATCATCCCACAGCAGGATTGCCTCGCCCGCCCGGGCATGCGGCGACTCCCAGCGGTTCTGTTCAGGACAGTCCAGCGGCGTCAGCATTTCCAGCCGCTGCCGCGCCTCCGGCAGAGTGCGCAGGATATTTGCCTGAAAGGCTACCGTAGCCTTGCCTATATCATGGATCCCGCCCAGAAACCGGGCATGCGCGAGCAACGCTTCCTCGCGCTCAAAGCCCATGGCCCGTTTTGCACTTTCCGGGAGCCACTGCCGGACCAACCGCTCCATGATGCCCGCCGTATCCCACAGGTGCATCCAGAGCGGCAGCCACAGGCTGGTATTCTCCGGGTCCGTTTTACCAGCCAAAAGCCTTGTTTTATTCAACGTCCAGCGCATTTTTGCTCCTTTTCCGGTGTGTGCTTTCCGTGTACCGAGCATAGCAGATAATGTGTACTATAATCCGTACTTTTTGCATTTTATCTCCGCAAATGAAAAAAGCGGCACACCGGGTCGTGCCTCATCAAAACGAAAGTGTCCTTGCAAGGTAAAGAAAACTGCTATTTATGGCCCTGTTCTGCCTTCTGTTCCAAAGATACGCTTCTGCCCTTCTGCTGTCAATGACTCTGCGCCAATTCATCAAAGCTATACAAAAACGATCTCTTTTTTGTATAAAAACCGCCCCGGCTTCCTACTATGGAAACCGAGGCGGTTCATTCTGTTTATTGGTGTTCTTTCAGACACTCAATACCTATCAACTGACATTTAGTTTTTGAAATTTTAGTCATATCTGTATTTAGAGGACTTTCCGTACACTTTTCGGAGCGATTTTTTCAGACTGACTACCGTTTCTTTGATGATCTTTGCCTCATCGGCAGAGCAATCTGCAAGCTGTTCGGTCATCCAGCTGTCGAACACCGGCTTTGCTTTTTTGATCTCGATGCACAGCAGCTCGTCTGCGGAGCAGTCCAGTGCGTTGATGATGTCGATCAGCGTTTTCAGGCTAGGCACCGAGTTGCCCGTCTCGATATGGCTGATGTGCGTAACTACCACGCCGACCTCATTGGCCAGCTGCTCCTGCGTCATGCCCTTTGCAAGGCGGCAGGCACGAATACGTTTTCCGATGTCGGCGTAGTCCACCATAGTACAAGTACCCTCCGTTTTGTGAAGTGATACTTGTATTGTATGTGCAATCGACCGGGATTGTAATAATCTGAAAGTGCAGTGGACTTATAAATACTAATCGTTCAGAAATACTTTAACTTCCTGCTTTCCGTCAATCGTTGTCACAGCAGTAATGGCATCCGGCGGAAGGAGTCTCCCGGATAATGCATTTCCAATTTCAGATTGACTTTTTCCCAGCTTCCACTTCCTGTGCCAGTTTATTCTCAAAATTTTTGAATTCGTTCCGATTTAGTCCAGAATCCTGCGGAATGAGATTTTCCAAATCGTTTGCCCCATCAAAGCGATCTGCAATTGCATGACCTCGATCATCGGTACTTTTTTCATATCCCTTTCCAATGTCATGGATGCTGTCTTTAATTTGCAGACGACCATCATGCTCTTTCAGATGCAGGTCTCCCTCGGCTGTAAACAGCCTTCCAAGGTGATCGGTAGTGTACTCATATCCGTTTCTTTTATACTCTGCATCCGTCAAAAGATCCTGCTCCATACGGTACGGCATTCCATCATCGTTATTTTTGTATTCCAGCTCTTTTTCTAGCTCTGCAAATGACTTTTCCGTAGCAGCATCCAGTTTTTCTTCTGCCTTTTCTGTCACGCCTTTCTGTAGACGCTCAAATGACCGTTTGACGACATCATCCAACCCAATGTGCGTTTTTGCTTCCATCGGTTTCGCTTCTGAGATTTCTCGCCTCACAGCACACGACCTCCCTGCTGTTCAAAATTCGTCCTTAGATTATCTACAGCCTTTGCATCCGGGTTCAGGCTCATGCCCATGCTTATCACGCTATTTAGCACCCAGTCTGCAGCAGCAGCTTTCAGGCCGTACTGTCCCTGCAGCTGTTCCAGAAATTCTTTACGGGGTGTGAGCGATTTTTTAGCTGCGGCACAGTAATCAACGACTGTACCGATCCCACCAAAGAAATCGAACACAGCTTTCCGAGTCTTAGCCACATCCAGTTCTCCGCCTGCAAAGACCCGTTCCAGGTAGCGGTCGTCCTCCGGCTTCAGCACAGTCTCATGGCGTTTCAGCCAGAGCTTCAGCTGCTCCATCTCCGAAATGCTCAGCGGTTCCAGCTCTTTGCCCACTGCCAGTTGTCCGAATACAAACTCTGCGTTGATTTCATGCGGCATTTTTGAAGGCTTGTGGTAAACAGCATTTTCCGGCATGGGATACGCCTCAATCTTGCAGAGCACCGCCTCCGGCCACTCGTTCTGGTAAACGGCAGCCACACCAAGCGGCAGCTTGGACAATTCATCGATCTGTGCCTCCTTCAGGGCGGCAGACTTGCCTACCAGCTTGCGATCCTCTTCGTCCGGCAGGCGCATAATAATTTTGGTGTTCGTGTTGCGGATGACCGACATATCCAGCAGTCCGGGTGCCTGGTCTGCAATGATAAACCCCTCACCATAAGTACGCATTTCCGCAATGGCATTTGCCAGCATTTCCACCGACTTGCCCTGCAAATTTGCACCTTCCTGTGATTGCTCTGCCGAGGTCTTGCGCAGCAGGTTGTGTGCTTCTTCCAGCACTGTGACATGGCGAAGCCTGCTGTTCATCCCGCTGCTGCACATCCGGTATTCCTGTAACTTCATCACCAAGATGCCCATCAGCAGCGATTTCGTTTCCATAGAGCCCACACGGCTCAAATCTACGATCACATTCTGATCGAACATTTCAGCATCGCTCAGCGCATCTTCTGCGCAAAGCACACTTCCATAAATACCGTTTGTCAGAGACTTTACGCGGGTGCACAATGCGCCCACATAATCGCTTTGGGTATCCTTGGAATAATGCGACTCTTCAATGACGCCCGGCAGAATATCCAGCAGGTCAAAGAAGGTTGGGAAAATTCCCTTCTCGCTCTCCGAATTGCGCAGATCCCAGCCTACTTTCTGATAGCTGCGCTCAATAGCATCCTTCAGCACCGCTGGCATGGCTGCATACATCGGCCAGCAGGCGTTGAATATCTCCACCAGACGGTCAATATGTTCCAGAATATGGATATTCTCAGGGAATGCAAAGGGGTTCATGCGCAGCAGCGGCGTTTCTCTGGGGTTTGTACCAAACACCTGCACATCTGTACAATTGCCGAACACGTTCTTGTATTCGCCCTTGGCCGGTTCCACCACAAGAAACGTCGTTTGTCCGTTCTTTGTGATCTCATCCAGCAGATGGTAGACCGCATTGGATTTGCCTGTGCCGGTCGAGCCAGTGATGAACGTGTGGGAAGCCATTGCCTGCCGATTCAGGATCAGTCCTGCCGCTTCCTCTTTACCCATGTGGTAAATCTTGCCCAGATTCATCTTGTCCTCATCCGGCATCGCCTCATCCGGCACATTGCGGCCAAACTCCGCGTGCTCAATAATCGGCAAACCATGCACTGAGCGGTGGGCAGCAAGGTGCATTGGCAGTTCCCGCCCGCTGACCAGCGTTGCAGGTGTATAAAGCAGACTATCCGGCGCATTCTCCCATAGTGGGCGAGCAAAGACCGGTTGCATGAACCGCTTGAGATATTCCCGCAGCTGTGCCACTTCTGCCTCATTGTTCTTCCACACATTGACGGCACCGCTCTCCACCGAGGAGCCCTCGCCGACCATCAATGCGCGGTAAGTGTTGGCCGCCAAAAGTGCTGTGGATTGAGTAGACGAAAGAAAATACGCTGCACAGTTATAGCAGCCATAATCTTCACTTTCCTTTACACGCTTGAGCTGGTTTTCAATGCGTTCCAGCAGTTCCTCCACCGATTTATTACACAGTTCCACCTGCTGAGTACGGCCCGTACCGCGGGTATCCGTTGTACCATGGCTCTCCTGCTGGCTGGTGCTGTCTGAAATGCCATGGGACGTTCCGTTGGAAGTGCTGTGCGAAGTACCGGTCTGTTCGGTGGTGGAGTGGCTGGTACCCCGCGAGGCGTTTACGCCCAGTGAGCCGCCGATGTTCCGGGCGATGCTGTTGAAAGCCGTTCTGGCTGGCGTCATGCTCCTATGGCCCTGCCCGCCGTGCCAAGCAGCGGGCCGATGACGGCCCCCGCGCCCGGAATCAGGCCGAAGCTGCCAAGCCGCCCAGACCCAGAATGCCTGCAATGCCGCCAGCCACCGGCGAGATTTTTGTGACCGAGGTGCCGAAGCTGCTGCCGACACCGCCGTTGATACCGCCGCTGACCCCTTTCGTTTTCTGTGTGCCGTCCGTCACCGAAGAGGACTGGTTCGTACCGTCCGTTGTAGTCGTGCTGACAGTATCGCTGATGGTATGGGAAGTTCCACTGCACAGGCTCTCCATCACAGCAGTACTCTGGTTCTCGGTATAAGACCATGTACTCTTGCGGAAGGGCGAAAGAGTGCTGTACAGATTTTCATACCCGCTGCGGATAGCCGCCTGCGTTTCATTGGAAACAGGTTCTGCCAAAAACAGCGCAGTATACTTTTCTCCTTCCATCGCGTCCATAAAGCGCTCGATGCCCTGCACAAAGGCTTTATCTTCCGTTTTAGACTTATCGCGCAGAGCTGCCACACAGGACACTGAGGCCACCGCCTCCTGCTCTTCGCCAAAGGCTTCTTCCAACAGTTTTTTTCCCGCCTCCGGAGAAATGCCTTTTATATCGGAACCGGGGAAGTTGGAGAGCAGCACTTTCTGCAACGCCTTGCTGGAAATTTCCAGCTTGCGGCTCTTCATGCTCTGTTTCAGGGGATCCTCGCGAACGCCCAGATAGATATTGGCACCTGCATTTTCTTCCGGCACATCGATCATCACCGCCAGACTACAGCCTTGTGCCATGCTGGAATAATACACCGTGGAAAGCTTCTGGAACATATCTTCGCCCTTTTTCAGGGTCAGTTTCTTCAGCTGGAACATTCGGATACACTGAGCGGGATTCTGCACCTCCAGCATCTTCTGAGAAAGCTCCACCATGCCATAGTTCTGCAGTTCCGTCAGATATTTTTATACACCAGATGGTCTGCAAGGGTCAGCTGATTCGTCAGGTCATTCAGCGACCGCTGCGCAGAAAGCTGCTGTTTCTCAAGCACCTCAAGCTCGTCTGCCATGATTTATTTTCCTTTCTGCTGTTAACCCCTCAAAATTTTCCACAACAGACCTACAGTGGCCGCCGCGGCGCCGGCCGCCACTGCCGTGCCCACACCGCTGCTCTGCATATTGTTAATGGCCAACTCTGCGCTTCCAAAGCCCTGATCAGCCGCTTTCTTGTACCATTGCAGGGCTTTTTCTTTGTCTATCGGCACACCTTCTCCGTTTTCATAGCAGCCAGCCAGACAGAACTGTCCTCGATCATAGCCCTGCTCCGCAGATTTACGATACCATTCCACTGCTTTTTCGAGATTCTTTTCCACGCCATGTCCTTGCCTATAACAGTTGCCAAGGTCACACTGCGCCATAGCACACCCCTGCTCTACAGATTTTCGGTACCACTCAACTGCTTTTTGGCAGTCATGTTCTATGCCATCTCCGTACTGATAACAGCGACCGAGCTTGTACTGTGCAACTGCATAGCCTTGTTCTGCAGATTTGCGGTACCATTCCGCCGCTCTTCCAAGGTTTTTCGTTGCACCATCTCCGTACTCATAACAAAGCCCCAGATTGTACTGCGCGAATTTATTACCTTGCTCTGCCGCTCTCTCATACCATTCAACTGCTTTCGCGCTGTTCTTTTCCACGCCTTCTCCATGGTCATAGCAATAGCCCAAACTGTTCTGTGCATTTGCATCCCCCTGCTCTGCTGCTTTCTTATACCACTTTGCCGCTTCTGCTTTGTTTTGCGTCACACCATATCCATTTTTATAGAATATTGCAAGGGTATATTGAGCTGTTGCATTTCCTTGCTCCGCAGATTTGCGATACCACTCAGCCGCCTTGGCAAGATCTTTTGCTACGCCTTCTCCATACTCATAACAGTAACCAAACATATTCTGTGCATTTGCATCGCCCTGTTCTGCCGCTTTCCGATACCATTTCACTGCTTCACTATAATTCATTTCTGTGCCATTTCCATCATAATAGCACTTGCCCAATTTATATTGTGCTCCCACATTGCCCTGCTCTGCGGCTTTCCGATACCAGAAAACAGCCTTGCTCGTATCCTTTTCCACACCAAATCCGGTATCGTAGCAGTAGCCAATGCTATTCTGTGCGACTGCTATTCCCTGTTCTGCGGCTTTTTCGCACCACATCGCAGCCTTTTTCGGGTCTTTTTCTACGCCTTCTCCTGTCTTGTAGCAATAGCCAAGAGTATACTGTGCTGCCGCAAGTCCCTGCTCTGCTGCTCTTTCATACCATTCAACTGCCTGCACAAGTCTTTCGTTACGCCATTGCCCTTCATATAGCAAACGCCCAGATTGTTCTGCGCTCTTGCATTGCCCTGTTTTGCCGCCTTGCTGTAGCATTCAAACGCCTGCTCCAAGTCTTTTGCGACACCTGTGCCATGAGTATAGCAGTCACCCAGTTTTTTCTGTGCCTCCGCATAGCCCTGCCCTGCCGCCTTACGGTACAGTTCTGCGGCCTTTGCCTCGTCCTTGCCGACGCCGTCTCCGGTTTCATAGCACTTGCCCAATTCACATTGCGCTTCCGGGCAGTTTTGCTCAGCCGCTTTTGTATACCACGTTACAGCCGCCACATTGTACGTGAGTGCCATATACAACCGCCCGATCATATACTGCGCTGTTGCATTTCCCTGATTTGCAGCTTCTTTGTACCATTTGCGGGCCTCTTTTTCATTTTTTTCAACACCGAACGCCTGATAATAGCACTCGCCCAGTGCGCACTGCGCCTCCGCATTACCCTGTTCGGCAGCTTTTTTGTACCACACAACGGCATTTTCCGCATTCTTTGCTACACCAATACCGTTCTGGTAACGCCGTGCCACTTCCAGCTGTGCCTCGGGGTGTCCGTATTCACTAGCCGCAACCATGTACTTCTGAAACGCCATCTCGGCATTGCCGACCTGCTGAAAATCACTGGCATCCTGCAGGTAGTCCTGCTCGGTTTCCTCCTGCGTTTCCTGCTGTGCTTCCTCGCCCAGACCATGGTCTCGCACACACTTCATAAACTCCTGCTTTTTGTCCTCCGGGCCATTGAACTGAAAGCTGTACACGGCATTTTTCTCATCGCTGAAACCCATAGCCTTGATCTCAGCCCCCAGACCGTCCCAATTCACACGGCCAGCCGCCGGCTCAAACCATTCTTCAATAGATTTTGTCTTGATGGCATTCGGGATCTCCATATCCTGCCACCCACACGGATAGACTCCAGTTTATCCGTAAAACGTACTTCCACCTGAATTTTGCTCATGATGATAGTCTCCCTATGTATTTATAATTTTTATATAGTCTCCCTGACTCCGCACCCACATCTGGATGCCCGTACCAAACACCTCGGCTTCCACGATCCAGCCCTTTTCCGTTACCTGCAAAACCTTTGCAGTGGGCAGACGGTCGAGAACGGATTCCAGACTTGGCCCGGTATACTCGAACCGGATGGTCTGCAACTCGCCGCCATACATAAACTGGATGCGCTTGCGCATCTCGCCCTCCTGAAAGCGGTCAGCATACCGCTGGGCAAAATGCCGGTCGAAGGTCTTATAGTTCTGGATACGGTCGATGCGGTAAATCGTCGGGGAGTTATCCTGCGGGTTCTGGAAATGCTTATCCTTGTCGATGCCCTCGATGAACGCTGCCAGATAGAAATAATACTCACTGAACAGGATGCCCACCGGCTCAATGGTGCGCACACGGGTCTCGCCGTTGTGGGTGCGGCAGTAGGTAATTTCCATAACATTGTGATTTTCTACTGCCGTGCCGATGTCCCACAGGCTCTCAATGAACTTCCGGCCATGCTGCGGCTCAACGTAATGGAAGCGCTCATTGCTGATAAGTCTTTGACCTGATTCAACCGATCCAGCGGGGTGCACACCTGCACCAGCTTGTCCAGAATGGGGAACATTTCCTCCTTGACCATGGAACGGCTTTCCAGCAAAATCTTGCATACCGCCAGAATCTCGCTGCTGGTGAGGAAGCGGGAAAGCGTGTCATCCAGCAGATAGCCGCCCTTTGCGGAGTTGTATAAGATCTCCCGGCGCGGCTCGCTGTCTGCAAAATAGCTGCGCAGGGTATCAAGATCGCGCTGGATGGTTTTCTCGCTGACACCGAAGCGGTCAGCCGTCTGCTGTTTATTCAGCACCCCGCCCTGTACCAGCACCTGCTGGATATAGAGTATACGGTCTAATCTACTATTACGCACGGTTCATTCTCCTTCTCTGCTCATTGTAACACAGTGCAACAACAGTCGCAATTCTTTGTGTGAAATTTTGTTGTTTTGTGAAACAGCTGCAAAATTTTTGTCTCTTTTGCACAACCCCAGTATACAAAAAAGATGGACAGCTTGTCTGTCCATCCTCCAAAAAGCCAAGTGCTTTTCTCACAAATTCCATCTGCGGTTCAGCCGGTAGATCACATCCCATACATCATCCTTAAAAGTGTACATTACCTGACGCGGTGATGCACTTCTGCTTGCCATGCAGACAAGCAGAAACAGTTCGGCGGCAAATGCCGCGCCCAGCAGAAACATCCATATTTTTTTCATTGTGCACTCTCCTTTGATGGCGTTTATGCCCTTTTGTCTGTCTATTATAACGATCCTGTTGGACAGTTTGCTTGTCCTTTCTGTAAAAGATATTTTCTGCTTTTCCTGTACGTTGCAACACAAAAACCGCCCCGGCTTCCTGTTACGGAAACCGGGGCGGTTCGTTTGTTTTATTTGTGCTTTTTCAAGCGCTCACGCAATTACTTGCGGGGGTTCTTGATAGCAGCCTGAGCGGGTGCCAAAATTACAGAGCGTTCGGATTTACGATAATACGTCATTTGAAAATTTTCAGTTGATTCCAAGCTCTTTCATCAACTCCGCACGGCTCTTTTCATCTTCGGAAGCCCTCTTTACATCGTCAATGCGATTCTGGTCAAGGAGCTTCTTTACCAGTAAGCCATTTTGTTTTCTCCGCGGCTCTCGCCTTTCACGATGCCTTTTTCGATGCCTCTGTTTTCCACTTTATCAAGCACATCACACATATTGCGTGGGCCTCCTTTCCTGTCATCGGTACTGGTATTGTATGCGTCTTCAAATCGGTGGTCATTCGTCATGATGCTCAACAACTGAAGCGTTTCCTGCACATGAGTCAAATCCTGTGAGCTTGGCACATAGTCGCCATTCTCTCTTTTCTGCACAAAGTAGTCTGCAACCACCTTGAAATCGCTTTGGAACAGTTCTACCTGCTCACGGTTCAGATATGCGATCTGGAACAAATTGATTTTATAATCGTTGACGTATGGCTCAAACTCTTTTGGGACATTTAGACGTTCTTTCAGAGAAAGCGGCCCACTCCACGGTTTCTCGTGTCCAAAATAGAGAACCAACGTCACGACTGGGTAACGGCTTCCTGTATCATTATCTCCCAGAAGCTGCGCCCGATACTCTGCACCATCATAACCCATCACTCGGAGCGGCATATCCGGATCGGAAGCTGTTTGGTTCTCAAATCCGATACACGCCACTCGGATATTACCATTCTTCTATCGTTTGGCAACATCCCGTTCAATTTCATGGAGTCTGCCATTCGCTTTATAATAGGTACGTGGAGCCTGATCTTCCAGTTCATCTGCACCTAAAACTTGCTTTCCGTTGAACAGCAGTACATTTACAATATCGGAGAATACATCATTGTAGGATTCCAGAATCTTTTCAGATGCGTCTTTTTCTGCCACAGACTCACCGCATTTCTTTTCTCTTATATTATCACATCACATAGACTGAATCAATCACGCCCATGTGAACTTTTCACTCTACCGCTTGCTAAATCCAGAAATACACAGCTCCACACCATATCATCCTTCCGCCATCTTATTTAAGGCAACACCGCACAATGCCATAAAAGAAAAAACGGAAAGCAACCAACCCGTAAACAGCTGGAAGCACTCCTGAATTTGCTCGCAAGGCAAAAACAAGTCAAGCCGTCAGACAGGGTCTGTCAGCGAGGAGTAGATTTGCTAATGCAAGCAGGATATTCACTTTTGCAGTTTGTTTTTGCAAACCTCGGTATCGTGTCTTTCGGTATCGAAGCTGGAGTTTCAGAACCGCAAAGACGTGTTCGACTTTGGCACGAACCGAAGATTTCTCATGCTCGCGCCGCTTTTCTGCTCCAAGATATCCGCTGTCACCGTAGACTTGTTCTTCCTCACCGGTGAGAAGGTCGGCAGTAACACAGACATCATGCACATTGGCAGCAGTTATCTGTACTGTGTGGACAAGTCCGCTTTCAGAATCCACACCGATGTGTGCTTTATACCCAAAATGTGCTTCCGGATTACGCTCTTTCTTCTGATTCTTCGTTGAAGAGGGAGCCTCAATAAATGTAGAATCTACAATTGTTTCGCGTTTCAGAATCAGACCACGCTGCGTAAGAAGTTCCACGACCTGTGCAAACAGTTCCTGCCGAATACCGTTTTTCAGAAGGATATTCCGAAATCTGCCAGCGTATCTCCATCCGGCACCTGATTACTGGACTCTACCCCGCAGAAATCCGAAAAAGCCCGGCTATCAATTACTTCGGCTACCGTTGTCCTATCCGACAGGTTGTACAGATTCTGCACCAGATAGATCCGAAGCATCTGTTCCAAATCGTAGGGCTTATTTCCGCGCTCTCATTTATAATAGTACGGTCGATCAGGCTGATCCATTCTCCCCACGGTACGATTCGGTCGATCTCTGCTAAAAATTCTCGTTTCTTTGTCCGCACCTGCGACAGCTCATCGCTCAGGGCTGACAAACTCATTTGTTTGTTCATTGTGCTATTATAGCACGTTTGCTACTGGTTTGCATTATGCGGTATTGCCTGAATTTTAAGAGACATCCTATCACCTCAATTCCCAATCACCCAGATTCAAGCCAACGCGCCGTTGTCCTCCACCTTCTCCGCTTCAGCCAGCTCTTCCCAATCTTCACGATTTCCGCATCTACGAAGGTAGTCGCGGCCGCCATCCACGGCGCAGGAGCCGCAGCAGCAAAACTTGAAATCATGGACAGTCTTACTTTCGATAACATCTCCACATTTCTTGCATCTGATCGCGTTCCTGATAATTTTCGGCATGATTATTCTCCTTTTAGTGCATTTTTGATTTTCTCTTTTTCCCCACTGCCATCTGTGCGCAGTCGCAGCAGCGGGATGCCGCACTTCTCCAGAATGGAGTTTTTCTTCATATCTCGCTCTGCCTGCTTGCTCCCCGCTTCGTGGAAGCCAGTTCCGTCTACTTCAATCGCCAACACGGGTTGCTTATCCATCTGATTGAACAGCAAAAAATCCACATGGGTCAATGGATTGCGGGCATATTGGCGTTCTCCCTCTGTTAGCGGTTCATAGTTCTTCACCAGTGTCGCAAGAGAAACATGCACTGCACAACCGATAGAGGAAAACGCCTCCTCAGACAACACCTCTTGAATCACAGAGTACATGAGATTCTCGGAATCGTACTCCGATACTCGCTTATGTTTTGCAGATATGCTCTGCGTTGCTCGGCATAGCCATGATAGAGCATATCAAATACGGAGTAGACCTGGCTCTGGATAAGCTCAAAATTGTTATATTCGATGTACCGCGTTAGGTCGCCGTAGTTGGTCTGGTCATTGCATGGATCCTGCGATGTGACCACAGCCAGAGAATGAACCGCGCGGGAAACCGCCACATTCAGCATATGGGGATCATCCACGAAATCCGTGATGACATTGTCGACTGAGGTCAGAATGATAGCATCTTGTTCTCGCCCCTGAAACTTGTGGACGGTGTCCACCTCATAAGTATCTCCCAGCTGCTTGCGGATGGCTGTCACCTGATCCCGATACGGCGTAATAATGCCGATGCTCTGGAAATTCTGCTGATGCAGCCGTGGAAGCACCTCCTGCTGGATGACATCAATCTGGCGTTGGTTGAGATGCCACGGGCGTGATTGCCGGCAGTCGTCCGGTACATGGTCAATACATCCGGCTCATCATGGTCTTTTGTCATAACGATCAACTGCCCATGGTAGAACTTCTGGTTGCAGAAGTTGATGATCTTCGGGTGGCAGCGGTAGTGTTCTCGCAGCAGCGTAA
>ENA-OQCX01000965-OQCX01000965.1-human-gut-metagenome-genome-assembly--contig:-NODE-965-length-14171-cov-2.980063_pt1 | contig 14171 bp, 21 predicted proteins | sample MGYA00242762_ERZ504587 | MGnify/ENA primary metagenome ERZ504587 (study PRJEB26092, sample SAMD00036337) | human gut metagenome | host: Homo sapiens | study: EMG produced TPA metagenomics assembly of...
CTCAGCAGCGATCTCTTTGTACGTCTTCTGGCCGGTATTCAGCGCGGTCTTGTTTTGCGCTGGATTTCCTTCAGTGGATCGATCCACTTCTTAGGGCTCTTGATCCATCCGTGCTCCAGGTAGTCATCCTTCTTTGTCCAGTAAGTCTTTGTTTACTTTGATCAGTCCTGTTAGATAACAGCGATTACGAATGTCTCGTAGATCTCATCGAGAATGGCCAGAATTGCTTCTTCCTCCTCCTGGTAGGTCATCTCATCCTCGATGGCTCCCTGTCTTGCGGATGCGTAGTTGGTCTCGCTCATGTCGCGGGATGTCGCCTCATATGAGAGTCCCTGACCTGCTCCGATCATACGCTGCTGCAGCTTCGTGAAGGATGTAGCATCGCTTCCCTGGCCGGTCGGATTTACGACCTGGATTCATCTCCGGCATTGAGCTCTTTGATCATTCCAGGTGTCAGCGTCTTTCCATCGTACTCATGCTTTCCGACATTTTCCGTCGCTGCATTTCTTCCGATGCCGACTGTCGGCAGCTGCTTCTTTATGAAAACAGACAGGCAGGCTGCGATTCGCTCTTTGACGGATACCGCAGTCATGAATTCGTTCGTGTCACGGATTCTGGTTGCTGTCTGGCTCATATCGGACATCTCTCTGATCTGAGAAGGGCGGCGTTTTGTGTAATAAAAAATCACATCGTTTGCATCGATTCTTCTTGGCTTCTCCAGTGAGAATCCGTCGATGCCGTACTGCCTGATCCAATATGCGACCGGTCTGTTGTACTTGTTGTACTCAATACCTCCGACGATTCGGTTTCCTCCGGCTGTCTCTCCAACCTGGAGAGTGTCGAGCTCATCAACCTCGATCATCTGAAGTTTGAACGGGATCATTCCGTCGTTGGTGTAAACCTTCACGAATAGAATTCCTCCATCCACCTTCTTCCTGGTCACTGCCATTCGGAGTATCTGGTTCAAGGTCTGTGTTCCGGTCACGTCGCAGTTCCTTGCCTTGCACCATTTTTTCCAGAGCTTCTCGATGTCTGCATTCAGCTTTGCGTTCTTCGTCTTGGCCTGCAGGTTATATCCTGCGCCGATGACGTTTCGCTTGTATGCCGATATCAGTGAATTCGCGATGTCGGAGTTTCTCTCCAGGTCTCGCGCTCTGGCTCTGATGGTGTCTCTGGACGTTCTGTCCGTCATTTCTGCGGAGTAGTTTGCCGCTCTCCATCCTGCATTCAGTCTGGAGTTGTTGCCTGCGTCATAGTTACGCAGTTCGTTGTACGTTGCGCGCCATGCCGCACGCTTTGCTCCCGCTTCCGGGCTGATCCATGCGACGACGTTATCTAGCCAGCTCATTTGGTCCATCACCTCCCATCAAAAAGGCGACGTATGTGTTGTCCAGGAGACTGGTGTCGCCCTCTGCGGCTATCTCTGCCTCCAGTTCCTCTTTCAGCTTCCTGAGCTGGTAGAGGTCGGCTCTTGTCAGCTTACGGCTACCGATCTGATAAGACTGGCCGCCGATCAGAATTTTTCGGATTGCTGTTTTGACTTCTCCGAGCAGCTCGGCGGTGCTGACGTTACCGTCGAGCTCTTTGCTTTCTTCACTCATGTCGTTCCTCCTATATCCAGTTCTCGTTTTGCTTGATCCATGTTTCCTCTGGAGCGTATGCTTCCTCCGGACGCTCCGCCTTGGCTTTGGCCTCAGCTTCGTCCTGCAGGTGTAGCGTTCTGACTCCGGAGATATCAGCTGCTGCCAGCGCATATACCTCTGCATCCAGGTAGTGGTTGTCGATGTGACTGCGCTTTGGTACCCATCTCTGAACGGTTCGATTCCGGATTTGACATTGACCTTGTGCTCTGCAGTTACCTGCTCGGCGTATTCTCTGTCGCATCCTTCAAAGACCATCCAGCTTCCGCGGCCGTTCGGCTTCTTCATTCGACCGGCGATCATGTCTTTGTACTTGTCGCCATCAACCAGCACCAGGTTCATTCCGTATGCCTGGCTTCCTTGCTTGTTGATCTTCGATAGCTTGAAGTGTGACAGCATCGGGTTATTGGAACCCTTGACCGGCAGCGCCCATTCTGAATTCAGGGCGCAGAAGTCATACGTGCTGTCTGCGTCGTATCCGGAGTCAATCAGGCACAATGCCACGATCAGTTGGTCTCCGTCTTCTGTAAAGTACGGCGTATTCATGATCTGCTCGATGTCCTGGAAGGATAACGCCTGGCCGTGTGCGATGTTTTGGCTCGTGATGTAGCTGCCCCATGCCCGGATGGTCCAGTAGAGTGACGTCTCCTGAACGTCCACTCCTGCAGTCAGGAACTTCGTCCAGCTTGGTGCTGTGAATTCCGGCCGCTCTGTCTGGCGTTCCAGTACGGTGTCAGCCGATGTCTTCAGCTTGGTGTCTTCCCATGGTTCTGCGAGCCATGAGTTCGTGAAGTTCTGCAGCTTGTCCGGATCGTCCTTGCTATCCAGGAATTCTTTCACAATTTCTGAAAAACGGACGAACGGACTATAAAGCGTGTTGATCCAGAATCCTACCTTGCGGTTGTACTTTGAATTCTCGCGCACGGTCTTCCACTCTCCGTACTGGAGCATCTGTTCCTTGTCCTGATCCGTGATGTCTCCACCACATTCCTGGCACCGGTAGACCGCCATGTCGGCTCTGTCCTGGTTGCTCAGGTCGTCCCCGGACGGGAACTTCAAATTCTGAAACGTGAGCTCTATCATGGATCCGCAGTGCGGGCACGGTATGAAGTAATGCTTTTCAATGTCCGCATCCATGAGTGCTTTCCAAATATGGCCGGTGGCCAGAGTTGGTGTTGACGTCATGTAGATCTTCCTGTTTCGGAAGGTCTTGGTTCTCTCCATCGCCAGTGAGATTGGATCCGACTCTTTCTTGGATGATCCTGGGTATTTGTCCACCTCATCTAAGAACAGGTACTTGATCGCCTTCGATGCCAGGGACGATGGCGAGTTGGATCCGGCCAGCGACAGGTACATTCCATCAAATTGCAGCTCCAGCTGCGATGATTCGTTTTTGTTGTAAAGCGATTTCAGCGTCCTGGTTGCCATGATCATTGGTTCCAGTCGGTTCTCGCTGATACTCTTGGCCAGGATGTCTGTTGGGTAGACGATCATGGTCGGGGATGGATCCTGTTGGATAACGTATCCGAGCATGTTCTGAAGGGCTTCGGTTCCTCCGACCTGTGTCGGTTTTACGAAGATAATTCTTTCCGTGTCGTAATTGATGAGCTCATCCATGATCTCCTTCAGGTACGGCGTCTTGTCATTTCGCCATGGTCCTGGGAGAGCGGATGTCTTGGAGTCTAGGACTCTGTAGTTTTCTGCCCACTCTGAAACGGTTATGTTCTCAGGCGGGCAGAGCTGCTTGAGTGCGTCTGCCTGGTATTGTGTGACTGGAAATTTACGAATCTGTATTCTTTTCTTCTTTAAGGGTGCCATCTTTCTTCACATCCTCTGGTCCCACTATTCCGGCAATGACAAACGCTCCGAGCAGTCTGTTTACTTCCGCGGCTATCTCCTTTTCGCATCGCCTCAGTTCAGACGGTTCCATCTGTCCTGAAAGCATCCCGGTTACCCTGGCCGGTATGCTCATAGCGAATTTTTTAAATACAACAAAAAATTTAGCGTAGTCGAGTTTTACTTCTTCTACGCTGATGTACTGACCGGCTGCTATCTCGGTCTTCAATCTATGCAGTTCTCCTTGGCTCTCCTTCAGGCGATGTCGGCCTGCATCTTCTGTTCCCTGAGCTCGATCTCCTTATCGGTACGGTGCTGCTTTCCGTAGGCCTTGTCCGATAGGTATTTGACGTATGCCTGGATCGTAGGCACGAGGTCGTATCTTCGGACGCTCTTTCCATCTTCCAGGATCTTGGTGGTGGATATGATGCCTTCCTGGGTGAGCTGCTGCACGCGGCGGACGGTCACTCCGAAAAGCTGCGCGATGATCTCTGTCCGATAAAAGCTGCCTTTTACTTCTCCATCACTCATCTGAGCGTACCCCCCCCCCGCAAAATTTCGGCCATGATTTCGTATTGGTTCATCATAGGCTCACCTCCAACTTCCCGGCTCTTACAGCTTCTTTCCTGTGAATTCTTCCCATCGGTGGACGATTACGTCGCAGAACTTCTCATCAAGCTCCATCAGAAACGCCCGGCGGCCGATCTGCTCTGCTGCCATGAGTGTGGATCCGCTGCCTCCGAATAAATCGAGGACGTTCCATCCTGGCTTGCTGGAGTTCCGCATCAGTCTTCCGACCAGGTTTACCGGCTTCATTGTTGGATGCACGTCGTTCTTTGTCGGCTTCTTCTCAAAGAGGACGGTCGTCTGGTCTTTGTACTGGGCGATGATCTGATTGATGTATGTGATCAGGTCTTCTTTCTTCATGGATTCCAGGTCGAGTTCATCTTCCAGGAGAATTGTGTCCTGGCTTCGGTCGTCGATGAAGTAATGCGCAGCGCCTTCTTTCCATCCGTAGAGGATTGGTTCGTGGCGCCATTGGTAATCCTGGCGGCCGAGCACGAAGGAGTTCTTTTCCCATATCAGACACTCTGCCAGCTTGAATCCGGCATCTCTGAATGCACGCCTGAACGCCAGGCCTTCGCTGTCTGCGTGGAATATGTACGCTGCGGCTCCTAGTCTCATGTTCTCGAACATGGCCAGGAATGCATTCTGAAGGAAATCCTCAAAGGATCCCTCGTCCATGTTGTCGTTTTTGATGGATCCGTCCTTGTAGTTGACGTTGTACGGCGGATCCGTGATCACGAGGTCTGCTTCCTCGCCGCCCATCAGGGTGTTGACGTCGCCGAGGTCGGTGGAATCTCCGCACATGAGTCTGTGGTCTCCCAGGATCCAGATGTCTCCGCGCTGGGTGACCGGTTCCTCGATGGATTCATAGTCTGCGTCGGCATCGAAGTCGTCATCTTCGGCTTCCACGTCCTTGTCGAGTCGGATCACGAGGTCTTCGACCTCTTTGGAACTGAAACCGGTCGCTGTCAGATCGTAATCATTGAGATCGAGGTCGAGCAGCAGGTCTTTCAGCTTGATCTCATCCCATTCTCCTGTGATTTTGTTCAGCGCAATATTGAGCGCCTTCTCATTATTCTTGTCCAGATCGACCACGACGACCTGCGCCTCGGTGTATCCGAGGTCCTTCATAACGTTGTAGCGCTGGTGGCCTCCGATGATGGTTCCGTCCTGGTTTATGATGATCGGATCCACGTATCCGAAGGTTTCAATGCTGCGTTTGATGTTCTGATATTCTGGATCGGCTGGCTGCAGCTGGACTCTTGGGTTGTATTCCGCCGGGCGCAAGCTGGCCAGGTTTCGTGTCTCCATTTTCATTTCTGTTGTCATCCGGTCTGCTCCAATCTGTTATAAATTCCTTGATGTACCGGGCTGGGCGTAACGAAATGTGAAAAAAAAATTAAGGTCATATCCGGGAAAGCATCGGGCCTTCCTCGCCCCGCTGAAAAAAATAAACAAAAGTAGTACCTACGATTTGTGCATTACTGACAAAGCAAAAGAGACCAGCTCTTGTGCTGATCTCTTTCGATGTGGTGCTGCTTCTGTTTGTTTAGATTGCAGAATGTTCGCTCTATGCCTTGGTGCGTCTGTCTCTCTCATCCGCCTGCCTCGATGCTACTACTATACCACATGCAAGTGGTGCATGGTGTCGCATCTTTCATCTAATGCAGGTGTGCTGCTTGCCTTGGTGCCCTGGCTGCCCTGTGCTGTGCGTGCTGCGAGCGTGGCTGCTGGGTGTGTGCGTGAGCCTGGCCTTGCTGTGTGCCCTGCTCTCCTGGCCTGCCTGTGTCCCTGTGGCCTGGTACTGTGGGGCTGTGCTCTGCCCTGCTCCCTGGTGTGTGGGCCTGCTATGCCTGCCCTGTGGACTGGGCTTGTGCGTGGGCCTTGTGTATAGGCCTCTTATAAGCCCCTGCTATATGGGCCTATTTTGTGGCCTTGTATTTCGGGCCTTATATGGGCCTCTGAAAAAGTGCTTTATTTTCGCCTGTTTTTTCGGTTATGTATTTCCAGGCTTTTTTCGGGCTTTGTTTTCGTCTTAAAATTTCCGGCCAGATTTTCCGGACCTCAAAGGCTGGATTTTTTTCTCCGGATTTTTTCGCGTAGATTTTTCCGGAGAAATTTTCCGGCATTTTTCCTGGCCTGATTTTCGCGGCGGTATCTGGCTTCCTCTTTTTTCTCGATGTAATATTCATACGATTCCCGGTTCTCCGTGACAAGTTCTTTCACGTAGTTAAATTCCAGGAGCTCGTACATGGCGGCCTTGTGGATTCTGTGGCACTGGCTTTTTGACATCGGGATTCCCTCTGCGATCTCTCCCCATTCATGGCCATCGATGTGGCGGAGCTCGCAGATCTCGCGCTCCATAGATTCCTCCGGTAAAAAATTCAGGATCGTTGCCACGCTGACCATGGATTTATCGGCCTTGGCTTTCTGCTCGTAGATCCTGTCTTCAATGTCGGCCAGCTTCATAAGGATTCCGGCTGCGCCTTCGCTGTTGCCTCCACTTCTCGGCAGTGGATCGTATCCCTGCCCTCCGATCGGAGAGTCACGCTCAGCGTTGATCTCAAGAAGCCGGACCTCTAGCTGTTTTTTTCGGCGCTTCGCTCGGACATACTGGCCGAGCATCCATTCTAATACTGATCTATCGTTCTCCAATTCTTCGTTGATTTCCTGCATCGCATTTCTCTCCTTTTCTTTGATTTCCGAGCTTGTTACCGGGGAGATTCCCTGGCTTTTACGCGCTCGATGATTCTTAGCGTCTGCTTTGCCGACAGGTATCCTTGAATCGATCCATCGGCCCATATCTCCAATAAGTTCATGATGCTTCCGTAGCTGCACTGGTGCTCTATGACGGATATTTCCTTCGTTGGTTCCGGCAGCGGGACTATGATCTGATATCCGTCGTATAGGTCGTGCTGCTCATGCTCGATCTTTCTCTCCTGGAGCATCTGCCCCAGGAGAATGATTTCACTGTATTTTTTCGACTTATTCATCGTCGTCGCTCTCGATCTCGCTGCCTTCCTCTTGCTGGTTCTTCGCTGCTTGTTGCATCATGGTTCCAAAGAGCGCCGCCATTGGATTGATCTGCGGCTGCGCTGGCTGCTTCGGTTCGTTCTGCGCATCGATCGTTCTTAAAACCATAGTGACGCCCATCGCTGTCTGAATGGCCAGATCTGGATTGTGTGTCTTGTCCAGCGCTCTCAGGTAGCTTTCCAGGTATGCATCTGTGTAGTCGTGAATTTTATCGTTCTCCATTTCTTTTCCTCCTTATCCTGCAAATATTGACCAGATCAGCATGATCGCTCCGCCGATCACGATGATTGGAACCATGGCTATCATTGCTAAGACTGTGATCAGTCCGATCGCCGTTGCGATGGCTTCTCCGACTCTGGTTTCGTCGCAGATCTCGACGCTTGGGCACATTCCGGTACTCCAGTAGCATCTTCCGTCGCATCCGTACTTCTTGGCTCTTTCCTGCTGTTTCTTCAGTTCTCTACTTTGTCTGTTCATCCTCTGCCTCCTTTAGCTTCTGACCACACCACGGCAGTATGGATAGATCTCTCTGTCTTTTCTGAACGGATTCACTATTGCGCTCTGACCGCAGTTCGGGCATGCCAGCGTCTGACCTCCGAAGTCGATCTCTTTGTTCTGCGGCGGCATGGCGATCTCTTTCTTGTCCTCTACTCTGAAGCATTTCAGCTTTCTTCCGATGATGTTGTGGTTGAATTCCACGCCTACTCCATCGTCGTCGCTGTACCAGACTCCGTGCAAGAATGGGATTCCAGCCCATTGTCCGATTTTATCGCACATCACGATTCCATATGCTTCTTCCTCCGGGCACCAGACCGGGAGCCCGGCCATTGTCTTCAGTTCTTCAATGGTGAGCGTTCCTGGTTCACTGGCTCTTTTTAATCATTGGCGTCATCCTCCCAGTTCCATAATCCCATCATACCTTTTGCCGGTATCGGCTCTTTGAATAATTCCGGATTCTCCATCACCCACGCATATCTTCCTATCCGGTAATCCCCGAATGCGTACTCGGCGGGGTTTGTCTCCATTAGTTCGTCTTTGAATTCTTTAGTAATTTGTACGCAGTCCACTAGCGTGGCTTTTCCGATGATCATTCCTCTTGGTAAATCTCCAAACGTTCCAGGGTTTATCCCTGCGGCGTGGAAGTATCGCCCATCTGGATCATCTATGTAGAATCCGCTCGTGTAATCCTTTGGATTCTTTCCTGCGTGAATAAGGATTTCGCCACGGTAGTTTGTTTTCCAGGATCTTGTCTCGTTCACTTTATGCCCACTTGCGATCAGTGTCGCCCATGGCTGTATAATGGTTAGTGCTTTCATGACTGCTCCTTTCTGAAAAGCTCGGCCAGACGTTCCTTGATTCTGTTCCACACGACCGGCCCGATGCCTTTGACATCTTTCAGCGCCGCCTCCACGTCCTGGAGCTCTACTCCGGGCACGGATTCTTTTCCGTCTGCGTATCCGTTCTTGTAGACATCTGTCAGAAAGTCCTCCATCTGCTTGTGGTCATATCTCTTGATGTCTTTGTATTTGGTGCGGTTGATCATGTATTTATCTTTGGCTCTTTTCATATTCTTCCACCTCTCTGATTGCTTCCTCTGGCCAGCAGACGAACGCTGCGGTTCCGCCTGCGGCCTGGATCATCCTGCTGTCTGCTCCTGCAGCTTGGATCTGATTCCGACGACTGGACGCTTGACCTCAAATCCGAAGTAGTGACCGTCCTTTATGAACATGACGTCCGGGATGCCTGCCTGACTGTATGCTCCCTGGGAGATCTTAGCCACGAAGGCGTCCGGATATCGTTTCTTCAGAGCTTCTTTGATTTTCGTCTGATAGTATCCTTCCTTCTTGATCAGCTTCCGAAGCTCAGCCAGCGCCTGCTTCTTAGTGCTTATCTGCTTTCTTTCCATGAAGGAGCGCATGAATTCGTTTTCGTCGAAGTTCTTTTCGTATTTCTCTAGCACGCTTCTTTTCCTCCTTTTCGGCCATCATCTTTCTGATGGCCTCGATCTGCTCTCTGTCGTCTCTTTCTGTGTTCATGGCTGACCTCCTGTTAGATAGCTCCGCCTCTGCGAATTCTTCCGGATCCTGCGCTGCCGGTTCCGTTCCGAGGTAGATGTCTTCCGGTTTCTTGTTTCCGGTGTTGGTCTCCAGGTAGCTTGTGGCCATCTGGTCTGCCATGTGCGTGAATAATACCAGCGGGTATTTCTCTGCTGCCTGGCAGTATGTCTGGATGATATTGGCCTCGCTCATTCCCATGTGCCATCTGATCGCGTATCGTTCCTCCATGGTCAGGTGGATAAACTCTGATGCCATCATGACTGATTTTTCTCCGTGGCCGTATGGGTTTCTGTCGTTGACCGCGTATACCGGGTACTGCTCCCACTTGTTATTGGCATCCTTGCGCCAGCGCATCTCTGTGGCGTAAAAGTTCACCTTGCAGAGGTCATGGAGCAGCGCCACGATGATGATAGATTCCTGCGGGATGGAGTCTAATCTCATACCTGCAGCCTGGAATTCCTGAACGTCTCCGGTCGTGGTTCCGAGGTTGACCAGGCAATCGTAAACATTGAGCGAATGCTGCAGCAGTCCTCCCTCGCAGCTCATATGGAATCTGGTTGACGCCGGTGCTGTGAAGAAGTCGGTCTTCTCCAGGAAGTCGATGAGCTTCTCGATTCCTTCTCTCTTGGTGCTTCTTAATAATTCGATAAATCTTTCCTTGTTGGTCATCTGAATATTTCCTCCGTTTCTTTGTCTTTGAATGTGATTCTGTTCTCGATCGTCAGTCCGTATGCTCCGGCGATCGCTCTGATTGCTTTCATGGCTGCTCTGATGTCATACTCCCTGGTTGCCCGCTTCTTTGCTTTCGCAGCTTCCTTTTCTTCCCTGGATACGATTCCTACTGCCTGGTTGGCTGTCGGATCCGGATATCCTTCCGGGTTGTTTCCCTGGTAGTTCATTCCTGCCTCACCTCTTTCAAATATTTTTTGAATCTCTCCGTGTCTTCCTTATGCTGCGCATCGATTCCTGCCTGGGTGGGCGGCATCATCAAAGTGAACGATGGCTCTGAAAAGGAAACCCACACGCCCGCTTCCGGGTGCCATGTCATGCCTGGCAGCAGGTCGCTTGTCACTTTTCCGTCCGGTTCCTGGTGGATGTGCTCCAGCCAGTACGGTGCGTATGCTTCATACTTGACTCGGTCTGTGTAATATCCGCAGGCCAGGTTCTCTGCTTTTGTCAGATTGAATTCTTCAAATACTGCACGCGTGACTTCCTTTTGGTGCCCTGCTGCCTTTTCCTCATCAATGATTTTCTGAATCTGATCGACCATGCTTTTGGCTTTCGCTCCAGTTAGATCCGGACCTGTTTTCAAAATTCCGAGCACGATGATGTGTTTCATGTAAATCTCAAATTGTGCACGGATTTCCTCTTTCAATTTTGCATAAGGCTTTTTATATTTGGTTTTCAGGAGTTCCAGCGGCACGTTTTCCCTGTTTTTACGCAGGGTTGCGATGTCCTGGTTCAGTTTTTTCAGGTCTAATTCCACCGTTCCCACTCCTTCCTGTTCCCACTTCTGCATTTTGTGAGTGGGAACGCGACAAACCCTTATTTTACGCGGGTTGCGCTGGGTGTTCCCACTGTTCCCACTTTTTTGAAATACACACCATGTTTTTATAGAATTTTGCATGTGATGCATGAAATTCGTGCATCGTGTGCAAAATTTTCCACGAAACAATAAATAAGTGGGAATTAGTGGGAACAGTGGGAACATATCTATTAAAAGCCGCGCGGTTGCTGGGTTTCTTGCGTTCCCACTCGCGTTCCCACTCGCGTTCCCACTCGCGTTCCCACTTTTTTGAGTGGGAACATTTTCAGGCGATTTTTGCGCCTGTTATTTGAATGGTAATTCTTCTTCCATTCCTTCCGGTATGCTCATGAACCCATCTGAATCCGTGAATGATTCCTGCTCGTATTTATCAGCTTCAGATTCGATGTCGTCATCCTTTTCACTGAACTGTCCGATCTTGAATTCCACGAACCTGCAGCTTCTTCCGTCAAATCGTCGCTTCACTGAGTATCGCTGCTTCGAGTCGGATCCTTCGCTTGCCGTGGCGATCAGTCCATTGTCTGCCATATATTTGAGCGTCTTCCTTGGACTGTATCCTGCCTTGGTCAGCGCCTGGTTCAGTGTTGATGGGAAGATGTACGCCACGTTTCCGGATTCGCTCATGGTGCCGAGGCACGTTCCTATGGCCTTCTCTCCGAAGTATGCCTTGTTGGAGATTACCCAGTCGGTGATGAACTGCACGGCGTTTTCGTTTACGTCTCCGGATGCTGCTGCGATCTGCTCCTGAAGGATGGACGCTGCCATCCTCTTGGCTCTGTCCCAGGACTCCTGGTTGATTGTTATCTGTTTTTCATCGTCTTTCCCTTCTTCCTTTTTCGGATCCGCTTCGGGCTCCGGTGCATCCTGGCTATCAAAGAACCAGGTATCTATCATGGCATCGGCCAGGGCGACCGCGCTAATTCCGGCCACATGGCTTCCGCTCTTTCCCTTTGCTATGCTCATCACGTATCGCAGCATCTCATCGTATTTATCGCAGATGCTTTTCTCTGAAATCTTCAGGACGTGTTCGATGAATTCCGGGCCCGCCCATCCGAAGTTCTGCGTTGATTCCTGGTGCATGAGGCTGGCCTGTTCTTCTGTCTCAAATGGTCCGCCATAGATTTCCAGCACACGGTACTGACACCTGTCTGTGATGTATCTGTGGAGAGTGGTTCCTCGCCGGTTGCCATGGCTACGGTTCTCCATTGTCTCATTGTCTGCAGGCCGCCGCCCTTTGCGCCTCTGATCTTTCCGGTACCGATGCGATCATGTAGATTGTCTTCTCCAGTCCTTCCTGATTCTTTCCGGCCAGCTGTCTCTCATCGATGCCGAGTGGCAGGTCGCAGTAAAATGCAGCGGTTCGCTCCAGGCCGACCTGGGTGGCGTTAAAGTTTACCATGAGTCGTTCCGGATCTCCCAGGCTGACAGTGCTGCTTTTAATCCAGCGGTCTTTCCTCCTTTACTGGATCCCCAGTTGTATACAAAGAAGATTCTTTGCTTGATGATTCGCAGCAGGGGAGCTGCGAACGCTGCGGCCAGTATGAACCGGAACTTGTCGCGCTCTCGGTGCGGCTGCATGGTGTCTTTCCATTTATCAAATGATCCGGTCTGGCAGTATGCCGCGGCCATTCCCTTCTGTGATGGATCAATGTCCAGAACGATGTCTTTGTCGTGTCCTGGGATGAATCGCTTTCCTGGCTGCCATCCGAAGCTGGACGTTGCATCTGCTTTCGTGATGATGTCGATGTTCTCTGCTTCCAGAGCCGATAGAAACCGGACGACCTGCTTGGCGTTTTCGCTTGTTACTGTGCATCCAAGGTCTGCCAGGACAGTGATGCCTCTGGCTGTGAAGATCGTTGATCGTGGGTAGATTGCTCTGTGCCACTCATCGTCTCTCTTAAATGCGATCTCTATTTTTTCCTCACCGGTTTCCAGGCTTCGGAGTCGCTGCGTCAGGATGATCGGTGTTCTGCAGACCATGACTGGCCCGTATGTCTTCTCATCTATGTGCTGATTCCTTTGTCTGAATAGATCCAGCCTTCCGGCTGGCGGAGATTGACCGGTGCTCCTTTGATGGATTCCGGTATTACGTCTGGTTCTGCCAGGTCTATTTCTTCTGCCCGCTCCAGGAGCTTCTGGATCTTGGCCGCGCTTCCTCTTTTCCGAATTTGATGAAGACGTCACTCGGATCCTTGATTCCGCCCAGTGTGCTGCAGCTGAATTTGTAAACCTTGCCAATGAATCCACCGTCCCGGAGTCCCTGGATGACTTTCCGCATGAACGTTTCGCCGCCCTGGTCCGGTTCCTGGTGGATGTATAACTTTAAGTCCTGGAGCTGGTCGCTCATGTTCGGCTTGAACATGGAGGCTCCCGGTACTCCGAGGGTGCTGATTCCCATGTACCACATGCTCTGCGTGTCGGACTCTCCTTCGACCAGGCAGGCGTATCCGCTCTGTCTCATCTGTGGGAGCCTCCATTCGCCATAAAGGCATATCTTTCCGCTGCTTCCGTATCTCCATCTGAATTCCTTACCTGCAAACCTCTTTCTGTAGGTTGCCTCGGTTCCGTCCTCCTTCAGGTACGGGATCTTCATGTATGTGGTCTGGTCTTTTCTTTCTTTGTCGTTGCTGATGTGGCATGTGTCCCGGAGGAATTCCACCGGGAGCCTTTTTTTCGAAGGCGTACTGCTCCATTGAATAGCTCCGGCGGGATGCTGCAGGTTTTTCTTTTTCCGGCATCTCCACATGGTAGTCTTCCATGATTCGCTTGTATGCGTCCTTCGTGCTGATGCCATTCATCTTGGCCACAAAGTCCACGTAGTTGCCGCCGATGTCCTCGCTGAAGCAGTGCCATCTTCCTGTCTTCAGATCTACTGAGAAGCTGTTTTTTGAATCGTCATGGAACGGGCAGAGTCCTATCATATGATCTCCGGTAACCTGCGCCCTTTTGACGACGCTTCTGTATTCTCTTTCATAATCGACCAAACGGTCGAGATCGACTTCTGCCGTGTTCATGGTGTTACCTCTTTTCTTTGCCTATGTATATGAACTGCGGCTCGATTCCCATCTTTGCCGCAGCAGCGATTTCAGCCTGCATTCCCTGACTGATCCATTCTTCTTCTGGACCTTCCTGTCTGATGATTACGATCATCTCATCGCAGCGCTTCAGTGCTTCCAGGCCTACTGCTATTCCGTAGTCGCGATCCTGTGGATCGTTGTCATCCAGGAATCTTGGCCAGTAAAGATGCGGCGCGATTGGTATGTCTCCTCTTTCGTGCACCTTCCGGCATGCTTCTACGGCGTCCTGATGTGCTGCTGCAGTTCCACTTCGTTTTTTGCTCTGTATTTACTACAAACATAAGTTGTCTTGGCGTGGATCGGCGCGAGGTTCTTATCTTTTCCTGCTGCGCACAGTCCGATGTATTGCCATGGGTGGTCCGGGCTTCTCTGTAGATAGTTTCATAGACGCCCTCGCCTCCGATGATGTCTTCCA
>ENA-OQCX01000966-OQCX01000966.1-human-gut-metagenome-genome-assembly--contig:-NODE-966-length-14168-cov-1.178264_pt1 | contig 14168 bp, 21 predicted proteins | sample MGYA00242762_ERZ504587 | MGnify/ENA primary metagenome ERZ504587 (study PRJEB26092, sample SAMD00036337) | human gut metagenome | host: Homo sapiens | study: EMG produced TPA metagenomics assembly of...
CTGACCAGTTTTGAATAGTTGAGTAGCGCATGTAGCACCATCAAGTGCAAAGATTTCAACGATGGCCGCATGAAGCTTGCCGTTGTGTATGTAGCGCTGTACATCCTTCAACATAGTGAACGCTGGCACCTTCATCAACAATGATAAGAGTACGTTCAAATTGAGCAGTTGCTTCGTTGTTAATACGGAAGTAGGTTTGAAGCGGAATATCTACTTAACGCCTTTTGGTACATAAATAAAGGTACCACCTGACCAGAAGGCAGAGTTAAGGGCCGCAAATTTATTGTCTGTTGGCGGAACCAGTTTTGAGAAGTACTTCTTGAAGAGTTCTGGGTACTCTTTAAGAGCTGAGTCCGTATCTGTAAAGATAATACCCAACTTGTCATACTCTTCTTTCATGTTGTGGTAAACCACTTCTGATTCATACTGAGCTGAAGCCCCTGCCAGGTAAGCACGTTCAGCTTCGGGGATACCAATACGTTCAAAGGTTTCCTTGATTTTTTCAGGTACATCTTCCCAGTCACGAGCAGGTCGGTCTGACGCTTTTTGGAAATATGTCAAGTCATCGAAGTCGATTTCCGAAAGATCTGGCCCCCACTCTTGCATAGGCATTTTCTTAAAGGTTTCTAGTGATTTCAAGCGGAATTCAAGCATCCACTCAGGCTCCCCTTTTTCAGCAGACATGGCACGGACCACATCTTCACTGATTCCTTTCCTGTTGAAAAGACTGGTGTCACATCATCATGGAAACCATATTTATATTCCCCCAAATCAATGGGTTTTGGTTCTACTTTTTCATTTGTTTCAGTCATAGTATTTTCCTTTATTAAAGGTTTGATTCGTTTTCCTTTTTGCTTGGCAAGGAGACTAACTGCTCCTTGACTTCCTAAAGCTCGCTTCTCTCTATGGCTTTTTTGAGCGCATTCCAAGAGAGTGTTGCACATTTGATACGTTGTGGAAATTTAGAAACCCCCGCCAAAAGCTTAGCTTCACCTAATTTACCTGTAGCGATGTCATGTTTTCCTTGAATCATAAGAGAGAAAATCTCCGCTAGTTCCAAAGCCTCTGCCTTGGTTTTTCCAATAACTGCATCCGTCATCATACTTGATGAAGCTGTAGAAATAGTACAACCATCACCAGCAAAGGCAATGTCTTCAATCACGTCACCATCAAATTTAACTGACAGATTGATAACATCTCCACAAGTCGGATTATTCAGTTGAAGTTGCTCCACATCTGGTAGGACACCATGATGGTGAGGGCTCTTAGAGTGATCGGCCACAACAGCCATATATAAACTATCTATCTAGAGAGTGCCATTGAAAAACTCCTTCGTCGCAAGAATTGCCTCTACAAGCTTGTCGCAATCCTCTTTGGTATTGTAAATATAGAAGCTTGCTCGGGCAGCTGATGAGATTCCTAAATGATTAATTAAAGGCTGAGCACAGTGGTGACCCGCACGCACTGCCACTCCTTCATAGTCAAGAGCGGTCGCCACATCATGAGGGTGAAGCCCATCAATATTAAAGGCAATAACACCTGCATGCTGGCTAGAATCCTCTGGACCGTAGACTGTCAGACCATCAATCGCCTGAAGCTTAGGCAAAACATAGTCTACCAATCTTGCTCGTAAGCATGAATATTTTCCATGCCTAAAGCAGAGAGGTAGTCCACAGCAGCTCCAAGAGCAATAGCCCCCGCAATGTTAGGTGTACCAGCCTCAAATTTCCAAGGCAATTCCTTCCAAGTGGCTTCTTGTTCATAAACAAAATCAATCATCTCACCACCGAATTCAATCGGATTCATCTGGTTGAGAATCTCTTCTTTTCCATAGAGAACCCCAATCCCTGTTGGGCCTAACATCTTATGTCCAGAAGGATAAAGAAATCACAATCCAAATCCTGAACATCAATAGCCATGTGGGGTGCAGATTGGGCACCATCCACTACCATATAGGCGCCAACTCGGTGGGCCATTTGTGCAATCTCTTTAACAGGATTGATGCAACCTAAAACGTTAGAAACCTGAGCCAGACTGACAAATTTTGTCTTTTCACTAATCTTATTGGCCAAGTCTTCCATATCCAACTGACCATCTTTCAAGTAGGCATAAACAAGTTTAGCCCCCGCCTTCTTACAAGCTTCCTGCCAAGGGATGATATTAGAGTGGTGTTCCATAATTGAAATAACCACCTCATCTCCTGGCTCAAGAACCTGCTCTGCAAAACGACCAACCCAGTTAAGACCAGTTGTCGTTCCACGTGTAAAGAGGACCTCTTTGGTTGATTTAGCATTGATAAACTGACGAAGCTTTTCACGACTAGCTTCGTAAGCAGCTGTTGCACGCTCAGCCAAAGTGTGCACACACGGTGAACATTGGCATTGTCCTCATGATAGTAGCCATGAGAGTGTCCAAAACTACTTGAGGCTTCTGGGTCGTTGCTGCATTATCCAAGTATACCAAAGGTTCATCATTAACTACCTGATCTAAAATGGCAAAATCTTGTCGAATCTTATAGGCATCTAAAGCTGACATCTTATCTCCCTATCTAGATATATTATAGGTTAGACTATCTGCGTCGATAGTTCCTAACGTTTGTTTAGTTTTGTATCAGTTACAGAAATCATTTCATCGCGTACTTCTTTAACTGGAATTTCGGTAATAACCGCTCCCAAGAAACCGCGAATAACCAAACGTTCTGCAGTGTCTTGATCAAGTCCACGACTCATGAGGTAATACATATCCTCTGGATCCACCTGACCGATTGAAGCGGCATGTCCTGCTGTAACTTCATTTTCGTCAATCAAGAGGATTGGGTTGGCGTCTGAACGTGCCTTGTCTGAAAGCATAAGCACACGGCTTTCTTGTTGTGCATCAGCACCCTTAGCACCTTTGACAATGTGACCAATACCATTGAAAGTCAAAGTACCACGTTCCAAAATAACACCATGTTGTAGGATATGTCCCACAGAGTTGTTACCGTAGTTAGTCACACGAGTATCAATTCCTTGAACCTGACGCCCTGATGAAAGACCAATAACTTTGAGGTTGGCATGACTTCCATTGCCAATCAAGTCACTATCAAAGTCAGCAATAACATTGCCTTCGTTCATGATCCCGAGAGCCCAGTCAATGCTGGCATCACGACCGATACGACCTCGACGACTAATATAAGTTGTGACGTTTTCACCCAAACGGTCAATAGCCGCAAACTTGACTTGTGCACCGTCTTGAGCAATGACTTCAACTGAAATATTGGCACTAGCTTTTTCAGTCGCTTCACCTAGCGTTTCAAAGCGCTCAAGGTAAGTCAATTTACTGTTTTTACCAGCCACGATCAAAACGTGTTTGTTAAATGGAACATTTGAAGTTCCATCTTGGTAAAAATAGCTTTCAACTGGCAAGTCAACTTCAAACATTATCTGGTACATAAAGGACTGCTGCACTATTGAAATAAGCATAGTTATAAGCTGCCAATTTGTCCTCATCGTAGGCCACAGCCTTACCAAAGAAGGCTTCAACGACTTCTGGGATTTCCTCAAGAGCAGTCGTAAGATCTGTAAAGACCACACCTTGGCTAATCAAGTCAGCTGGCAATTGTTCAAGAACAGTATTTGTTCCTACTTGGACCAATTTAGGGTTGTTTCCAAGCGCTGTAAAATCAGGCACATTTGCTGATGGTTCATTTTCAGTAATCGTTCCATCACCGAGATTCCAACGGTGGAATTTAACACACTCAATTTTTGGAAGAGCCAAACTTTCAAGCTTATCAAAGGCTGCTTGACGAAGGTCTTGCAACCAAAGTAGCTCTGCTTTTGCTTGTGAAAAAGCGATAATAGATTCTTTTGACATAGGTTACTCCTTTTCTAGTTATTTCGAGTAACAGACTTACGCTTCTTCGTGGTACTCGTAACCGAGCTCTTCAGCGATTTTCGCATAACCTTCTTGCTCAAGACGAGCAGCCAATTCAGGACCGCCTGAAAGAACCACTTTACCTTCCATCATTACGTGTACGACATCTGGAGTGATATAGTTCAAGAGACGTTGGTAGTGAGTGATAATCATAGCACCGAAGCCTTCGCCACGCATAGCGTTAACCCCTTTTGAAACCACTTTAAGGGCATCGATATCAAGACCTGAGTCAATCTCATCGAGAAGAGCAAACTTAGGTTCCAACATGAGCAATTGAAGGATTTCGTTACGTTTTTTCTCACCACCTGAGAAACCTTCATTAAGGTAACGCTCAGCCATTTCTTCACGCATACCTAGCAATTCCATCTTTTCATCCAATTTTTTGATGAAATCACGAATAGAGATCTTCTCGTCCTCTTCTTTACCAGCATTCATGGCTGCACGTAAAAATTCTGCATTCGTAATTCCTGGGATTTCTGAAGGGTATTGCATGGCAAGGAACAAGCCCATCCGTGCACGTTCGTCTACTTCCAATTCCAAGATGTTGACACCATCAAACAGAATCTCCCCTTTAGTCACTTCATAATTTGGGTTACCCATGATAGCAGCCGAAAGGGTAGATTTACCAGTTCCGTTAGGACCCATAATAGCAGCAATCTCACCAGTTTTAAGAGTCAAATTAAGACCCTTCAAGATTTCTTTATCTTCAACAGAAACATGAAGATTTTTGATTTCAAGTACAGACATTGTATACCCCTTTTCCATATATACAGCGAGCACTTGCTCGCTAATTTGCATTATTTTTTTGAAAATAGTCTTACTATTTTCTGGAAAATAAAAAGAGAACTTCCATTTTCCTTAATTAGAATCATTATAACAAAAAAAGCCATTACTTGGCTTTTCAAATGTTTAATTTTTTCGCCCTTGCTTCCATTTTAACATGGTTGCTTGGCGATAATCACTATTCCCGATAAATTTCAGAAGGTTGAAGAGTGGTGTTCGACCAAACGCCCCAAATCTCAAGCCTTCAATCAGAATTTCCATTCCCAAATCAAACTCAAGAGCAAGAGAATGACCACCGAGACGGCTAGAAACGTTTAACAGGAGGGCAATCAATGAAAAGAGGATAGCGATGGCATAAACCACCAGAACCGCTCCTCGATGAGTGAAGCCATAGCTAGAAGGCGATGATGCAAGTGCATCTTGTCAGCTCCATGGCTGGGCGCCTGACAATTTACGGCGGACAATAGCTACCACTGTGTCAACAATAGGCACTCCAAGGATAATAACAGGTGACAAAATAGCCACTGCAGTTGCATTTTTCAATCCTTGCAATGACAAGACACCAATCATAAAGCCAATAAAGAGCGCCCCCGTATCACCTAGATAGATAATCGCTGGATGATAATTGTAAGAAGAAGCCCACAATGGCAGCCACCAAGACAAAGATAGTCATGGTCAAGAAAATATCAGTATCATAGAGGAAGAAATAAGAGATCACCCCCATAGTCATAAGGGAAATGATGGAAACGCCTCCAACCAAGCCGTCCAAACCATCAATCAGATTAATGGCATTGGTGATGGCCACAATCCATAACACCGTTAAAATCAAGGTCAAGACCGGTCCAAAATGAATCATAGGACCACCAAATGGAATCTTAAAGCTATCAAATCGGAAGTCTGTAAAAGCCCAAACAATGACAGCTCCAATAACAATACCAAGCATCTTAGGTAGAGGCTTTAATTCCAAGATATCATCAACGAAGCCCGTCAGAGCTACGACAGATCCACCCACAACAACCGGTAAGATATACCTGATGTAGGAAACATGCCAGATATCCTTATGGATAATCATAGGCATAAAGACCAAGGTCGCTAGTACAAAGGCCAACAAAATAGGCTAAACCACCAGCACTAGGCATTGGCTTTTTATTGATACGTCTTGCATTGGGATTGTCAACAGCTCCGACACGTAAGGCCAAAGAGCGTACCAAAGGGTCGTCACGATGGCTATCAAAAAGGTCCCAATCAAAACGAATATATAATTAATGGTCCAAGGCATGTCTTAGCTCCATTTCGTTGCTTGTAGTACCGGTAAAGCATCATCTTCCATCAAGATTGTTGCATGCTCTTGTAGGTAGGCACGTGTTCGGTCTGCCACATTCGCATATTCAAGAAAACGCGCATACATATTGTTCGCGTAATAATCAGGCTCATCAGCCAAGTAAAGAAGGATAGTCATATAGTAGACATCACCAAGTTTATAAAATTCAGAACCCTCCACTGACACATTCTTCAAACCTTGCGCAAAGGTCACTACTTGATCAAAGTCAGAGAAAGCCAAGACATAGTGAGTATAATCTTCACGAATAGTTTCCTCAGCACTTCCTTAGCCGGCTCTGTCATAGTCTCATCAACCTCTTTCAAGGTCTTATCATGCTCTTCGAGCTTATGGTGGGCTTCAATATCTCCCTTATCCATAAAGTTATCTTCAAGAGCTTTGAGGAATTCTTCTGGAGAAAGTCCTGAATAGTCTTCCATATCTGACAAATCATTGAAATCAAGGGCTTCCTTAAGATCTGATTTAGTCACAAAAACATCCACACGATCCTTTCGTGGCGTGACACGGAAGCTCAACATCCCACTATTTTTAAAATTATCAGGCAAGTCCAACTCATCCATGACAGTATAGAAAAATTCCTCTGTTTTTTCCTGGGGAATCAAGAAATCTTTCAGCTCCATACCATGTTCTTCAAGATCTTCCATGGTAATCATGATTTTTAGAGTTGTCTCGCTTATTTGTTTCATTTCCATATGTAAAAAACCTCGCACGAGTAGTTATTTCATTATACTAGAAAAGCCAAGAGATAGCAATTTCTGAGCAAGTTTGAGTCTTATTTTGGAAAGGATTTCTAAAAACTTCTTAATACTAACAAAACCTTGTATTTCCCCATTTATACCTGTCATCTATCCTAGATTGGAGTATAATAAAAGTGAAGATATACATGGAGGTGATGACCATGACTGCCTATAAAAAGGGTGGCTACGAGCTAGCATTGCTGGAGGAATAACGAGTTTATTGACGCTCTTTCTCTACTTATCGGGGCAACCTTATCAAGTAAACAAATCTACCTTTCTTACAGGCTAATCGTCGCCATCATACTAGCAACTGCTCCCATTTACGACGATAACCGTTTATCGCTCAAACAGCAATCACTGCTCCACTTCTCTATCATGTGTGTTACCATCCTTCCAATCCTCTGTTTATCTGGATGGCATCCCTTGCATAATTGATTGTATACTTATTGAAAATCCTTTCCGGTTTCTTAATTTGCGGACTAGTCCTTTAGACACTAGCTTATCTTATCTTTGGAAAACTTCTCAATAACTAATCTCTAAACCAGATAAAAAGGACTTCAATCGAAATCCTTTCAATTTTTTATCCAAAAATAAGTTTGACAGCTCCATAGAAAAGCACAATGATACCGAGTACGATACGGTATTTTCCAAAAACAGTGAAATCGTGTTTCTTAATATAGTTCATCAAGAAACGAATCACAAATAGGCTGACAAGAAAGGCTGTCACACTAGCTACCAATAGAATGGCCGCTTGTCCACCAGTCAAGGTGTTCCCATCAATAAAATACTTAACTGCCTTAAGCCCACTATAACCAAACATCGTTGGAATACCAAGGAAGAAGGTAAAGTCAGCTGCTACGCTACGACTAGTACCAACGATGATTCCCCCAAGAATAGTAGCACCTGAACGACTAGTCCCTGGAATGATACTCAAGACTTGGAAAAGACCAATATAGAAAGCGGTCTTGTAAGACATACGTGCCAAGTCCGTTACCTTAGGATCTACACGTCGATTGCGGTCCTCAATCCAAATAAAGGCAATCCCTAGACCACCAACATGATAGCTACTACAAAGAAATTACTGAGATGGGCCTCCATCCAGTCATCTAAAAGAAGACCAAAGAAGGCTGAAGGAATACAGGCAATGACCACCTTGAGCCAAAGTTGCCAAGTCAATTGCACTTCACGTGCTGTCTTACCAGGTTGGAAGGGATTCAAACGTTTAAAGTAAATGACCATAACCGCAAGAATAGCACCAAGTTGGATAACGATATTAAACATATCGATGAAATCTTTACTTTGTCTCAAGTTCAAGAATTCATTCACCAAAATCAAGTGACCTGTAGATGAAATCGGTAGCCACTCAGTGATACCTTCGACAATCCCAAGAAAGACTGCTTTTAGTAATTCAATAATAAATTGTGCCGTTTGCATAATTATCTCCGTTTTAAAATGCTAGCCTCATCACACCAAAAATGATTAAGGCTCCAAATCGTCCTTCCCATTATATCAAATTACAACTTGTATTTGAAGACAATCTTGGTATAGAGATTGTTTTTCTAATCCCAACTTATTGTCATTAATCCTAATTTCCTGTAAAATAGTAAGGTATGACATTTTTATAGGAGACATTGTTTCAATGAAAAAAATTATTGTAGCCTGCTTTGCAGCGCTCCTCCTCGTTTTTGGTGGGGTATCAAGCGCTCAAGCAGACGAGTATCTCCGTGTCGGTATGGAGCTGCCTATGCACCTTTCAACTGGACGCAGGACGATAACTCAAACGGAGCCGTTCCAATCGAAGGTACCAAACAGTATGCCAACGGTTATGACGTGCAAATCGCTAAAAAAATCGCTGAAGCTCAAGGCAAGAAACCCTTGGTAGTCAAAACAGCTTGGACAGGTTTGATTCCTGCCCTCACTTCCGGCAAAATCGATATGATCATCGCAGGTATGAGCCCAACAGCTGAACGTCGTCAAGAAATCGACTTTTCAGACAGCTACTACCGAAGCGAACCTGTCATGGTTGTCAGCTCAGACGGTGATTATGCCAACGCTAAGAGTCTCAAAGACTTCAAGGATGCTAAAATCACAGCTCAACAAGGGGTTTATCTCTATAATTTGATTGACCAAATCCCAGGTGTCAGCAAACAAACGGCTATGGGAGACTTTGGGGCTATGCGCCAAGCCCTTGCATCAGGTATCATCGATGGTTATGTTTCAGAGCGTCCTGAAGCAAAAACTGCCGAAGAAGCTAGCTCAAAATATAAGATGATTACGCTTAAAGATGGTGGTTTCCAGGTTTCAGACGATGACGTCTCCTTGGCCGTCGGTCTTCGCAAAGGAGACAGCCAGCAAATGGAACAAGTCAATAAGGTCCTTGCTGGAATCAGCCAAGAGGAACGTGCTAACTGATGGATCACATCATTGACATCCAACCTGCAGATAAGACTGATGAGGCTAAAAAAGGAAACTTCTTTAGTCAGATGAGCAATATCATCGCTAAGAACTGGCCACAATTCTTACGTGGTACAGGAATTACCCTTCTTATCTCAATTATCGGTACAGTTGTGGGTACTTTCATCGGTCTTATGATTGGTGTTTACCGTACAGCTCCTAAGGCTGCTAATAAATTTGTAGCCTTGCTCCAAAAAATCTTCGGTTGGTTTCTTAACGTTTATATCGAAGTTTTCCGTGGTACACCAATGATTGTACAATCTATGGTATCTATTACGGTACTGCCCAAGCTTTTGGCATCAATATTGACCGTACACTGGCAGCTATATTCATTGTTTCTATTAACACCGGAGCTTACATGAGTGAAATTGTTCGTGGTGGTATCTTCGCTGTTGATAAGGGGCAATTCGAAGCTGCTACTGCTCTTGGTTTTTCCCACGGTCAAACCATGCGTAAGATTGTTCTTCCACAGGTTATCCGTAACATCTTGCCAGCTACTGGTAATGAGTTCGTTATCAATATCAAGGATACCTCTGTTTTGAACGTTATCTCTGTTGTGGAACTTTACTTCGCAGGTAACACTGTCGCAAGCCAAACTTATCAATACTTCCAAACATTCTTTGTTATCGCAGCAATCTACTTTGTCCTTACCTTCACAGTGACACGCATCTTGCGTTATGTAGAACGCCGTTTGGATCAAGATACTTACACACAAGGAGGGGTTCACTAATGACTGAGACGATTTTTAGAAATTAAAAACCTCAAAAAATCATACGGAAAAAATGAAGTCCTCAAAGATATCTCCCTCAGTGTCAAAAAGGGTGAGGTTATCTCAATTATTGGTTCTTCAGGTTCAGGGAAATCAACCTTCCTTCGCTCTATTAACCTACTCGAATCACCTTCAGGTGGTGAAATCCTCTATCATGGGGACAACGTCCTTGAAAAAGGTTACGACCTCACTACCTATCGTGAAAGACTCGGTATGGTTTTCCAATCCTTCAACCTCTTTGAAAACCTTAATGTCTTGGAAAATGCTATCGTAGCTCAAACAACTGTTCTCAAACGTGACCGTAAAGAAGCTGAAAGCATCGCCAAAGCTAACTTGGAGAAAGTTGGTATGGGGGAACAATACTGGAAAGCTAAACCAAAACAACTTCAGGGGGACAAAAACAACGTGTAGCAATCGCTCGTGCCCTCTCTGTTGATCCAGAAGCCATCCTCTTTGACGAACCAACTTCAGCCCTTGACCCAGAATGTAGGGGAAGTACTCAAGACTATGCAGGAGCTATCCGAAACTGGTTTGACCATGATTATCGTTACCCATGAAATGGAGTTCGCACGTGATGTTTCAGACCGTGTCATCTTCATGGATAAAGGGGTAATCGCTGAACAAGGTAGCCCAGAACAAATCTTTGAAAATCCTAAAGAAGAACGTACTAAGAATTCCTCAAACGTTTTCTTAGGTTAAAAACGAAAAAGTTAAGGTTTCGACCTTAACTTTTTTTAGATTCTCTGATATATAAAAAACGGCAGATGCCGTTTTTTTGTCTATAATTAGTTACGACGTGTACGTCTGTCAACAAATCCAAGGAAGGCCAATAAGGTCATAAAGAGACCTACAAGGCTGAATCCTGCTGCAGTTGACTCACCTGTTTCTGGCAAGCTATCTGCTTCTTGTACAGGAACTTGTTTCTCGGCTTTGGTTTGACCATAATTTACAGGAATTTGAGTTGCAGGTTGAGCTGCTTTTTCTTGTGTTGTGAAAGCAACAACTTTACCATCGACATCGTAAACAGGTACTGGTGTAAGACCTTTAGATATAATGTTAGCGAACTCTTTAGCCAATTGTGTTTGAAGCTCTTTGTCTGCCTTAGCTTTCATGTAGTTATCGAAGGCTGTTTGAACAGTCGTGTATTCGCTCGTTAATTTATCACGCTTAGCTGACAATTCAACAAGTTTCGCACGTTCAGTTGAAAGAGCACCTTTGGCTGCAGTAAGTTTAGCAAAGGCTGTTGCACGTTCTGCTTTAGCCTTAGCTAGGTTACCTGAAGCATTTGTAAGGGCTGCTAGACGGTTCTTAGCAGCAGTCAAAGCTTGGTTAGCTTGTGTCAATGCTACTTGTTTCTTAGCAGTATCTTGCTTAGCAGCGTTGTATGCATTTGTCAAACGTTGCAAGGTTGCAGAACTTGTCGCAAGTTTATCTTTAGCTGTTTGAAGCTCTGCTTGTTTTTCATCAAGAGTTGCTTGAGCTTTGCTAAGGGCTACTGCTTTTTCCTGTGCGTTAGCATTAAGGTTTTCAACTGCAGCGTTAGCTTTTTCCAATTCTGATTTAGCAGTTGCAAGGGCTGCTTGTTTTTCAGAAAGGTTATTCTGAGCAGCTGCCAACTTGCTTGCAGTCGCTTTAAGAGCTGCAAGTTCTGACTGAGTATTCTTAAGCTTAAGAGTTGCTGACTCAGAAGCAGCTTTCTTGCTAGCCAAGTCACTTTGAGCTTGATCGTTAGCTTGCTTAGCAGCTTCATAAGCTGTTTTTGCAGCTGCTAGATTTGTATTTGAAGATGATTGAGATTGGTTACCTTCATATGGGTTAGCAATCTTAGTTGTGTCAAAGCTACTATCAGAAGCGATAGAATTTTTATTGACATTGTTTACGTGAACGTTAAAGGCACCTGCAACAACACTGATATCAGTACCAATGTAAGACTCGCCACCATCTGCTGTAAGTCCAGAGATAGAACGAGCATGGTTCCACTCATTACCGTTAAACATGAAGTCAAGCATAGCTTCATAGACATATTTCTTAATGTCGTTAAGAGTAAATGGTCCTGTCAAACCTTGCCATGTATTAAGATTTTCACCAATACTTACACTATTAAATGACTTACCAGCACGGTCAAGGGCGGCACTATCATGTCGTTTATGGGTAATAGCTTCCCAACCCCAGTTATCTGCTACATAACCGTCTGAAACACGGTCAGCCGCAAGAACACTACCTTTTGAAACAGATGTTTGAGTTGTACCAAAGGCTGTACGAATTTGGTTAATCAAACTTGAAGCATACAATGACAAATCTGTAATTTGAGCTTCACTAAGGTTATTCAAATCACTAATTTTAACATTTTTATCCGCTTCATTATCTTGATAACTATTGTTACCACGATCACGTTTATTAACGTTCTTCAAGACTTGTTCAGCTTGAGCTTTTTCTGCTGCGGTCGCTGTTTTTAGACTCATGAATCTTTAAGAGCATTGACATACTCTTGTGACACTGAGAATTTTTGACGAACATTAGCTGTTGAAGTTGTTGAAGATTCTGCTTTTTTCTTAGCTGCTTCAGCGGCTGCAAGAGCAGCTGCCTTTTCATTAGCTACTGTTTGAGCAGTCTCATAAGCTGCTTTAGCTTGGTTTGCTGCATTTTGATCTGCAGTCAATTGCCCTTCTTTAGCTGCAATAGCAGTAGCTTTTTCTTTATCAGCTGCCTGAGCGGCTGCCAATTCTTCTTGAGCTTTTTTCTCAGCTACTGTTGCAGCATCAAAAGCTGATTGTGCTTTAGCTTGGTTTGAAGCTGCCTCAGAAGCACTAGAACCATTAAGAGCTGCTTTAGCGGCATCTACTGATTTTTGAGCATTAGCCACTTCAGTAGCTTTAGCATTGACATTAGCTTGATCTGTATTAACGACAGCTTGCTGTTTGTCTGCTGCATCTTTGGCAGTTTTTTCTGCTGATTGAGCTGTTTCAACTGCTGACTTAGCTTCCTTAGCTGCATTTTCAGCAGTAGTTACTTGACCTTGAGCGGCAGCAATAGTTTCTGGACTTGCTTCATCGGCTGCTGTTTGTGCCTTTTGCAAGTTAGCATCTGCTGTCGCTAGGTTTGCTTGAGCCTGGTTTGCAGCTGCTTCATGATTAGCAACAACTGACTCTTGTTGCGATACTGCTTGATTTGCAGCGCTGGCTTGTTCTCTAGCCGCTTCGACTTGGGCTTGAGTTGGGACAGCTTGTGTAGCTGTCGATGATACTGATGCTGTTGTTGAGGCTTGATCGTTTGTCGTTACCTCATCAGCTTTAGCAACTGTAGCAGAAACTGCAAGTGCTGCAATTCCAGCTGTCGCCAAAACCTTTTTTATTCATAAGACGAACTCCTTTTTATGTTAAAAATTCACTACTATATAATAACATTTTAATAATCCTGAAACAAGATGCTGACTCCTAATTTTTAAAATTAATTATTTTATAAGCTTTCATAGCCTGTTTACAAAAATCATTAAATTGTTAGTCAAAAGTAGAGTTGCTGTTTCAAAGTCCTTTTTTAGTCTTTGATTCTGCCTTATCCTTTTATTCTATCAAAACTTCGTTACAGTTTCTTAACTTTCTTTAAACGTTTTTTTGATATAATGTGTACTCATCATATGCAAATGGAGGAGCAAAGTGGCAAAAACATTAAAAACATTGAGTAACATCTTACTAGGAATCCTCTCACTGGCCTTGTCTTATTGGTTTTATAGGGGACATCTCGAACAGTACGTTCATTACATCGCCCATTATGGCTCCTACTTTCAAGTCTTACTCAACCTAGTCATTATTGTCCTACTGAGTTACTTTGTCTACGCTTTTTTGAAACTCCTTCTAACTAGAAAACTGAAAAAACAGACGTTGCTCCTACTCTACTTCATTTACTTTCTTGCTCTCTTCTACCTACTTTTCTTGAAAAACATTGGTACCCAAGGTCTCTCACTTAACCCCCTTTCCTTCGCTCGGGAATTATACTGGGGCAGCCACTTCGTTCCCATCATGAACCTGTTAATGTTCATCCCTCTGGGACTCCTCTTTTCTTCACGATTGAGTAATCTCCTACTCTGTCTCCTTACCCTTTTCTCCGTCGAATCCATTCAATACTTCGGACATTTAGGAGTCTTTGATTTGGGAGATATCACCTTAAATATGTTAGG
>ENA-OQCX01000967-OQCX01000967.1-human-gut-metagenome-genome-assembly--contig:-NODE-967-length-14146-cov-3.941865_pt1 | contig 14146 bp, 13 predicted proteins | sample MGYA00242762_ERZ504587 | MGnify/ENA primary metagenome ERZ504587 (study PRJEB26092, sample SAMD00036337) | human gut metagenome | host: Homo sapiens | study: EMG produced TPA metagenomics assembly of...
CCATCTGACTTCTCCCAAATTGTACCCATTACATTTTTCGAGTATAAAAAAAGAGACTTCGCTTATTTGCAAGTCTCTGATTTTCTATTCGGAATCAAATTAAACCAGTTCCAGAATAACTTCCATAGCGCCGTCGCCTTTTCTTGCGCCCAGTTTCACAATTCTTGTGTAACCGCCGTTTCTGCCGGCATATTTGGGAGCGATTTCGTCGAACATCTTAGCTGCCATGTCAACCTTCTTTGTGTTCTTTCTTACTGCCTTGCCGTCAGCAGGAACTTCTGTAACGGGGTACAGGTAAGCCAGAATTGCTCTTTCTTGCAGCCAGTCTGGAAGCCTTATCTTTTTTGATTGTTTTCTGCACTTTCGTCATAAACAGTTACTTTCTTGCCGTTTACAACTTCTTTCACACGTTTTGCCGTTTTGCATCTTTCTTTGCAACCTTAGCTGCTACTGTAACTTCTTCGAAGTTATCTTTTTCTTTTACAGCAGCTCTGGAAAATTGTCAATCCGTAATCCAGGAGGGATTTGGTATCGGAGTATGCACCATTGATGGACTGCATGACGACGGAGACAAGGTACATATTTCCGCGATGAGCAAAAGTAACGAGTGTATTTCCGGCTGCCTCTGTATAACCTGTTTTGCCGCCAAGAACACCGTCATAAGCATAGGTCTGTCCGGACATCATCTTGTGGTGATTCAGAAGGTAACGGGTTTCACTGAACTTGTTGGTTGCCGGGATTTCGTAATAAACAGTTGTACAGTATTTACGGAACATCGGATTGAACCAGGCTGCACGGGCGATTTTTGCCATATCATTGGCTGTAGTGTAATGTTTCTCATCCGGAAGCCCGTTAGGATTGTTGAAATGCGTATTGGTGCATCCTATCTGACGGGCTTTCTGGTTCATCAGTTCGACAAATTTCTTGACGGAACCGGAAGTCTGTTCAGCTATGGCAAGAGTCATTTCATTGGCTGACTGGAGCATAACTGCCATCAGTGCCTGTTCTACGGTAAATTCTTCCCCGGTATCTGCGTAGATACTGGAACTCTGAGTATCTGTGATTCCATGAGCAGCGGTTTCAGACATGGTAAATTTGTCTGTGGCTTTCAGATTTTCACTGCCGAGAAGGGCAGTCATGATCTTGGTGATGCTGGCTGGATACTGAGCTTTGTCTGCGTTTTTTGAATAAAGGATGCTTCCTGTTATCATATCCATGAGTACAGCGGATTCTCCCTCTATCTGAGGTCCCTGAACCCATCCCTCAATGGAATCTGTATCTGCAGGCTGTGTATAATAGTCTGTATGATAGATTTCTTCAGGAACAGGCGTTGCTGTTACGATCGGATCACCATATTCATCGGTTGCAAGGACAGGAACTGTCTGGCAGACAATGAGAGCTGCACAGAGTACGCTGCCAAGAACGCGCTTTATTGTATTGCATGTCGAGCAGGTGGCAGTAGCACGTCTGCTGATTTTTTTATTTTTCATGTAATTACCTTTCTTTATTGAATATAATTTCTATATTATACCATTCTCAACAATTATACTGTAATCATTTTTGTATACAAGGGTGTATTTCAGCGGGAGAAAACGTAAAACCTTAAAGCGGTTTGGGTAAAATAGCCGTAAATCCCTGAAAATATCGCAAAAAGACCTTGACATAAACAAAAACAGAACCGTATAATGAAACAGCACATATAATGAAATAAAAACTGTGATGGAGACAGTAGATCGATATGAAAACCGCAGAGAGCCGGGATGAGGTGGGAGCCTGGTGTCAGTAATTTCGATGGAAGATCACTCCGGAGTTTCTTTCCTGAAATCTTAAGTAAGGAGGGACGGTGTTTCCGCCGTTAAGGGAACATGTATCGGCGTTTGATTACTACCAGCCCGTACAATGTAACAGGTGGTGCGAATGTGGAAATTGCTTTCGTCCTTTTACAGGACGGAAGTTTTTTTATTTTTATGGAAAAATTTTCCCGAGAGAATTTAAAGGAGGAATCTGTTGTGTATCAGAAAGTAGATACGAACCTGAATTTTGTAGACCGTGAAAAACAAGTAGAAAAATTCTGGAAAGAAAACCATATCTTCGAAAAAGTAATGGAGGACCGCAAAGACGAATCCTACTTACATGTTCTATGATGGACCGCCGACAGCAAACGGCAAACCGCACATCGGTCATGTACTGACACGTGTTATCAAAGATATGATCCCGAGATACCGTACTATGAAAGGTTACATGGTACCTCGTAAAGCTGGATGGGATACCCACGGACTTCCGGTAGAGCTGGAAGTAGAGAAGAAACTTGGTCTGGACGGCAAAGAACAGATCGAGGAATATGGTATGGAACCATTTATCCAGCAGTGTAAAGAAAGTGTCTGGAAATACAAAGGAATGTGGGAAGACTTTTCCTCAACCGTTGGTTTCTGGGCTGATATGGAGAATCCATATGTTACTTACCATGATGACTATATTGAGTCTGAATGGTGGGCACTGAAAGAAATCTGGAACAAGAAACTCCTGTACAAAGGATTCAAGATCGTTCCTTACTGTCCGCGTTGTGGTACACCACTTTCCGCACAGGAAGTTTCACAGGGTTATAAAACAGTCAAAGAACGTTCTGCGATCGTTCGCTTCAAGGTTGTCGGAGAAGATGCATACTTCCTGGCATGGACCACAACACCGTGGACACTGCCATCCAACGTTGCACTCTGCGTAAACCCGACAGAGACTTACTGCAAAGTAAAAGCAGCAGATGGCTATACTTATTATATGGCAGAAGCACTGCTTGACAAAGTTCTCGGCAAACTTGGTTCCGAAGAGACACCGGCGTACGAAGTTCTTGAGAAATATGTCGGAAAAGATCTGGAATACAAAGAATATGAGCCGCTCTTCGCATGCGCAGGAGAGGCAGCAGCAAAACAGAAAAAGAAAGCTCATTTTGTTACAGCAGATAACTATGTAACGATGAGTGATGGTACCGGTATCGTTCATATCGCACCGGCATTCGGTGAAGACGACAGCCGTGTAGGACGCGACTATGACCTTCCGTTCGTACAGTTTGTAGACGGCAAAGGTGATATGACAGCAGAAACTCCATATGCCGGCGTTTTTGTTAAGAAAGCTGATCCGCTTGTACTTCAGGATCTGGATAAAGAGGGCAAACTCTTTGATGCTCCGAAATTCGAGCATGATTATCCGCACTGCTGGAGATGCGATACACCACTGATCTACTATGCACGTGAGTCCTGGTTCATCAAGATGACAGCAGTTAAGGATGATCTGATCCGTAACAACAATACTATCAACTGGATTCCGGAGAGCATCGGTAAGGGACGTTTCGGCGACTGGCTGGAAAACGTTCAGGACTGGGGTATTTCCAGAAACCGTTATTGGGGAACACCACTGAACATCTGGCAGTGTGAATGCGGACATATGCATTCTATCGGAAGCCGTCAGGAACTGTTTGAGATGAGCGGTGATGAAAGAGCCAAGACAGTAGAACTCCATCGTCCATACATCGATGAGATCACACTGAAATGCCCGGAATGTGGTGGAACCATGCATCGTGTACCGGAGGTTATTGACTGCTGGTTCGATTCAGGGGCAATGCCTTTTGCACAGCATCATTATCCATTTGAAAATAAAGAACTTTTTGAAAAACAGTTCCCGGCAGACTTTATCTCTGAGGCTGTTGACCAGACAAGAGGATGGTTCTATTCTCTGCTTGCTGAGTCCACGATCCTGTTCAACCAGGCTCCATATAAGAATGTTATCGTTCTTGGACACGTACAGGATGAAAATGGCCAGAAGATGAGTAAATCCAAAGGAAATGCAGTTGATCCGTTCGATGCACTTGAGAAATACGGTGCAGATGCGATCCGCTGGTACTTCTATATCAACAGTGCTCCGTGGCTGCCGAACCGCTTCCATGGCAAGGCTGTTCAGGAAGGTCAGCGTAAGTTCATGGGTACTCTGTGGAACACTTATGCATTCTTTGTTCTTTATGCAAATATTGACAATTTTGACCCAACAAAATATACTTTAGATTATGACAATCTTCCTGTTATGGATAAATGGCTGTTAAGCAAGCTGAATTCTGTAGTGAAGACTGTCGATGACTGCCTTGCAAACTACAAGATCCCGGAAAGCGCAAGAGCTCTTCAGGAGTTTGTAGATGAGATGAGTAACTGGTATGTAAGAAGAAGCCGTGAGCGTTTCTGGGCTAAGGGCATGGAGCAGGATAAGATCAATGCTTACATGACTCTGTACACTGCTCTGGTAACAATTTCCAAAGCAGCAGCTCCGATGATCCCGTTCATGACAGAAGAAATCTACCAGAACCTTGTAAGAAGCGTTGACAAAGACGCAATTGAGAGTATTCATCTCTGTGATTTCCCGAAAGTCGAAGAAGCATGGATCAACAAAGAGCTGGAAGATGATATGGAAGAACTTCTCAAGATCGTTGTTCTTGGACGTGCAGCAAGAAATACTGCAAACATCAAGAACCGTCAGCCGATCGGAACAATGTATATCAAAGCTGACAAAGAAATGGGTCAGTTCTACACAGATATCATTGCAGACGAGCTGAATGTCAAAGAAGTGAAGTTCGCAAATGATGTAGAGTCCTTCATCTCCTACAGTTTCAAACCGCAGCTCCGTACAGTAGGACCGAAATACGGTAAACTTCTGAACGGCATCCGTACAGCACTTGCTGAGATCAACGGAACAGAAGCGATGAACGAGCTGAGATCCACAGGTCTTCTGACACTGGATATCAATGGAAACAAGGTAGAACTTTCTGAGGAAGACTTATTGATCGAGACCGCACAGACAGAAGGTTATGTAACAGAAGCAGACGGTGATATTTCTGTAGTTCTTGATACAAATCTGACACCAGAGCTGATCGAAGAAGGATTCGTCCGTGAGATTGTCAGCAAAGTACAGACAATGAGAAAAGAAGCCGGATTTGAAGTTATGGACAAGATCCATATCTATGCAAAAGATAATGACAGAATTCTTGAACTCATGAAGAACCACAAAGAAGAAATCATGTCTGAAGTACTGGCAGAGGATATGACTCTGGGCACAACCGACGGCTATGTAAAAGAATGGAATATTAACAAAGAGCCAGTTGTCCTTGGTGTTGCAAAGATGTAATTAACTCATGCCCGGTAAATATACCGGGCATGATTCGTAAAAATTGGGGTAATCAAAGCTGCACAGCTGTTGCTGTGCGATTAAGGAGGAAACGCGATGATCGACAAGCAGTTCAAAAAAGAAGCTTTCAAAGAGAGCGTAAAGGAAAACGTTAAATTCCTTTATCGTAAAAAACTCGAAGAAGCTACACAGGAGCAGATTTTCCAGGCTGTATGCTACACTGTAAAAGACGTTATCATTGATAACTGGCTTGAGACACAGAACGCATACAAAGAGCAGGATCCGAAAACTGTTTACTATATGTCAATGGAATTCCTGATGGGTCGTGCACTTGGAAATAACCTGATCAACCTGACTGCATACAAAGAAGTCAAAGAAGCTCTGGATGAGCTCGGACTTGATATCAACGCAATTGAGGATCAGGAGCCGGACCGGCCCTTGGAAACGGTGGTCTGGGACGTCTGGCAGCATGCTTCCTGGATTCTCTTGCAACTCTTAACTACAGCGCATATGGATGTGGTATCCGCTATCGTTATGGTATGTTCAAACAGCAGATCAAAGACGGATATCAGGTAGAAGTACCGGATAACTGGCTCAAAGACGGATATCCGTTCGAACTTCGCCGTCCGGAATATGCAAAAGAAGTTCACTTCGGTGGATATGTTGATGTTGAATATGATCCGGCAACAGGATCCAACAAATTCGTACACAAGGGATATCAGGCAGTAAAAGCTGTTCCGTTTGATATGCCGATCGTAGGATATAACAACAAGATCGTAAACACTTTAAGAATCTGGGATGCAGAGCCAATCGTAGACTTTGAGCTTGATTCCTTTGACAAAGGTGATTACAAAAAAGCAGTTGAGCAGGAAAACCTTGCCCGCAATATCGTAGAAGTTCTTTATCCGAATGATAACCATATGGCAGGTAAAGAGCTGCGTCTGAAACAGCAGTACTTCTTCGTATCTGCAAGTCTCCAGGCTGCTATCGACAAATATAAGAAGAACCACAAAGATATCATGAAACTGCACGAAAAAGTTACTTTCCAGATGAACGATACTCATCCGACAGTAGCAGTAGCAGAACTTATGCGTATCCTTATGGATGAAGAAGGTCTTGGATGGGATGATGCATGGTCTGTAACAACCAAAGCTGTTGCTTATACAAACCATACAATCATGGCAGAGGCTCTTGAGAAATGGCCGGTTGAACTGTTCTCCAGACTGCTTCCACGTGTATACCAGATCATCGAAGAGATCAACCGTCGTTTTGTTCTTGAGATTCAGGAAAAATATCCTGGAAACTATGACAAGATCAAGAAGATGGCAATCCTCTATGATGGACAGGTAAAAATGGCTCATCTTGCAATCGTTGCAGGCTACTCTGTAAACGGTGTTGCAAAACTTCATACAGAGATCCTTAAGAAACAGGAACTGAAAGATTTCTACGAAATGATGCCGGAGAAATTCAACAACAAGACAAACGGTATTACTCAGAGACGTTTCCTGCTTCACGGAAACCAGCTTCTTGCAGACTGGGTAACAGATCATATCGGACCGGAATGGATCACAGACCTGTCTCAGATCAGTAAACTGAAAGTTTATGTTGATGATGAAAAAGCACAGCAGGAATTCATGAACATCAAATACCAGAACAAAGTTCGTCTGGCAAAATACATCCTGGAGCACAACGGAGTAGAGGTAAATCCACGTTCTATCTTCGATGTACAGGTTAAGAGACTTCATGAGTACAAACGTCAGCTTCTGAACATTCTGCATGTAATCTATCTGTATGATCAGATCAAGAAACATCCGGAAATGGATTTCTATCCAAGAACATTCATCTTCGGTGCAAAAGCATCTGCAGGTTATGCACGTGCCAAGAAGATCATCAAACTGATCAACTCTGTAGCAGATGTTGTAAACAATGATGCTTCTATCGAAGGCAAACTGAAAGTTGTATTCATCGAGAACTATCGTGTATCCAACGCTGAGATGATCTTTGCAGCAGCAGATGTTTCTGAGCAGATCTCTACTGCAAGTAAAGAGGCTTCCGGTACAGGTAACATGAAGTTCATGCTGAACGGTGCACCGACTCTGGGAACCATGGATGGTGCTAACGTTGAGATCGTTGATGAAGTTGGTAAAGAAAACGCATTTATCTTCGGTCTGAGTGCAGATGAAGTTATCAATTACGAAAACAATGGCGGATATGATCCGAGAGTCATCTACAACACAGATGATGAGATCCGTCAGGTACTGACAGAGCTTGTAAATGGAACATTCTCCGCTGATACAGAACTGTTCCGTGATCTGTACAACTCACTCCTCAACCAGAATGGTGGAGAGAGAGCAGACCAGTACTTCATCCTTGCTGACTTCCGCTCCTATGCAGCAGCACAGAAGAAAGTAGAAGAAGCATACAAAGATGAAAAAGGCTGGGCTCGTATGGCTATGCTGAACACAGCATGCGCAGGTAAATTTACATCTGACAGAACAATTGAAGAGTATGTAGATGATATCTGGCATCTGGACAAAGTATTTATTAAATAAATTCCGCAAAGTGGACTTAGCAGTCCCCTCTGTACACCCCTGGCTTAGTCAAAACATGGCTATAGGTTATGATGAGATGAAGTGAGTTAGTGGGGGAATGTATTCCTGGTTTTTGTGTGGGGTAGATTTCCTGTGTGGAGAATGATTGTGGGTAAATAAAAAGGATCTGGCTTAGGTAAGTCAGGTCCTTTTTTTGTGGGAAATGTGGATTAGTTCCAGGTATATCCTGGGCTGGTGTGGATAAATTCAGCCAGATGGGAACGGATGTCTTCCATTTTCTGGCGGGTGTCCGGGTTGGAGTAAGGAATGCGGTCGATGATCTTGTTGAGGTAGTCGTGTTCTTCGATGATATCGAGGGTTGCACGATAATTGATGTCAAGGAAGTAAGCGACGTAGGAGACCCAGTAATCCATTCTGGTGACGCGGTCAGGGGAGTAGACACACTGGTTTTTGAAAACAGTATCGTAAATGACAGGAGTAATTGCCTGTGCACCGATTTCTTCTCCAGATGTCCCCATGAAGACCAGAAGATCATCCTCTAATTTTACGCGACAGTTGTCCAGTTTGTCTGCATCGCGGATCAGGCGGGCGTGAAGGAGGGTGAGTGGATCTGTGATCCCCTCAAGTTTGAAATCACTGTGTCTGGCGATAGCAGTGTGGATGATATCGTCCCAGGTGGATTCCGGGACAAACTGGCGGATCATGCCTTTTTCAAATAAAACCTGCACACCATAAGCTGCGTGATCCATGGTGGTCGGTTCGAAGCTGTCAAAACGTTTCAACTGTTCAAAACGACCAATGTCGTGCAGCAGGGCAATGATTCTGGCGAGTTCAGTGTCTTCATCAGATAACTGCATATGCTTACAGATTTCTGTCATATCATGCACTACGCCGTAGGTATGAATGATCTTGAGACGGACTTTACCATTATCACGGTCATAGCTGTTCAGATATTTCTCAAATTGTTCTTTTGCATTGTTGTAGTTCATGCGTGATCCTCCTGTGATATAAGATTTTTGCGGTATTCTCTCGGACTACAGCCTTTGATCTTGCTGAAGACTTTGGAGTAGTAGTTGGAGTCGGAGAAGCCGGTCTTTCCGGCGATGTTGCTGATGGATTCGTGGGTGCTCAGGTATTCCAGGCTTCGTTCGATCCGGTACTCCTGCAGGAAAGAGAAGAGTGTAGTATTCATATGGCGTTTAAACAGGCGCGTACATTCACTCTCACAGAGATGAATGTGTTCAGCGACTTCTGCCAGTGTGATCGGGTTCATGTAATTCTGTTCTATGTAAGAGAGGATTTTGCGGATCCGTTCATATTCTGTGAGATCAGATGCGGCAGGAAGCGGCTGATGTGGGAGATGTTCTACGAGCAGCCGCCACATGATCTGCATCCGGATCGATATGTCCAGTTCGTAGAAATCAGGCTTTTCTTTATCAAGGGCGATGACTTCCAACATTTTTTTGCGGAAAGTTTCATGCCAGCTTTCTGTATAGTCGATGTGCATCGCACAGACAGCAAGATTCTGGATCACAGGTTCTACATATTTCGTACAGATGGTGCTCTGGAAAAATCCATAGATCAGCTTTGGGTCAAAAGTGATCGGTATATAGGAACAATCCTCCTGGTGCTCCATTTCGCCGCTGTGGAGGGCGTTGGAATTGCAGAAAATAATGTCCCCTTCTTTCAGGTGGAAGGACTGATTATTTACACGATAGTGCATGGAGCCTTTTTTATATAAGTGATCTCGATTTCCGGATGGTAGTGCCACATAAAGGAATTGGAATCATATTCTGACAGCCGCTGATAACTGACCAGAAACGGGAAATGGTCGCTGCCATGTTTCTTTAATTCTTTTTGAAACTGATTTGTGATGATCTGCATGAGAGACTGTCTCTCCTCCTTTTTTCGAAGATTTGCTGAACGCAGGAAATTACCTTTATTATAAACAAAAAAATCTGAATAACGCAAGATTTTACTTTTTTTTCGCAGATTAATTAAGGTATTTTACAGAAAAAGATATATAATGGATTTATCAGATGTGCACAGGAGAATAATGTGCATGATGAAAGAGCGTAACGAAACAACATAATGAAACAAAAACTACATGGGATGCATCAAAATAAAATGTAAAAGGAGAACAGGAACATGAATTTACCAGAAACAGCAAAACTTCAGGAAATCTATGGAGAAACAGAGAAGAGCAGCGCACGTTTCCAGAAACTTGCAGATAATTTTGCAAAAACATACAAACATGACAAAGCAGAATACTTCACATCAGCAGGAAGAACTGAGATCATTGGAAACCATACAGACCACAATGGCGGCAAGGTGATTGCAGGAAGCATCAACCTGGATACCATCGGAGCGGCTTATCCGAACGGAACACAGACTATCCATATCACCAGTGAAGGATACAGAGATGAGATCGTTGTAGACCTTACCAAACTGAGCAAGGCAAACTACAAGAAGGGAACACCGGCACTCGTTGCAGGTATGATGGAAGGTGCACAGAAGAACGGCTTTAAGACAGCAGGATTCGATGCATATGTAAGCACAAACGTTATCGCAGCAGCAGGTGTAAGTTCTTCTGCTTCTTTCGAGATGCTGATCTGCACTATCATTGATTACTTCTTTAACGAAAGCAAAATGACATATAATGATTATGCAAAAGTTGGCCAGTATGCAGAGAATGTTTACTGGGACAAAGCTTCCGGAATGATGGACCAGATGGCATGTGCAGTAGGCGGACCGGTTCTTTTTGATTTCGCTGACAGCAATAACCTCAAATACAGCAAACTGGATTTCTCCTTCGGAAAATTCGGATACAAGCTTGTTATCGTAAATACAGGAAAAGGTCATGCAGATCTGAGCCAGGAATACTCTGAGATCCCGGGTGAAATGAAAGCTGTTGCCAAAGTACTTGGTGTGAACCTTCTTCATGAGACAAACGTAGATGCACTTCTTGAGCATTGCAATGAGATTGAGGATGACAGAGCAATTCTCCGTGCACTTCATTTCTTTGGAGAGACTACCCGTGTAGAGGAAGCAGCAGATGCGATCCACAATGATGATTATGATAAATTCCTTGAACTGATCGACGAGTCCGGAAAATCTTCCTGGGAACTCCTTCAGAACTGCTACACTATGAAAGATTTCCACGAGCAGAAGATCACAAGAACTCTTGCACTGACACAGCTTTTCCTCAAGAAGATTGGCGCAGGCGTATGCCGTGTTCACGGTGGTGGATTTGCAGGCGTTATCGCAGCGATCATTCCGGAAAAAGAGCAGGAGAACTATGTAGAATATATTTCTAAATTTGTTGGAAAAGAAAATGTATATCCAATGGACATCCGTGCAGTCGGAGCAGCACATATCGGATAAGCAACTACTGTCTATTAAAAAAGAATATAAAATCACAAAAATAAACCCCTGGATCATACCAGAGGTTTATTTTTTTCGAGCATATCGTGAATGATGTTCTGAGTGTATGCACCGAGATGTTTCTGATCTTCTTTCGGAAGGCCCTTGACATAGATTGGTTTACCGTATTCCAAAACGACATGAGTTGATTTGATCTTTGGCATATGTGCCTCAAAGATTTCTACGGTGTTGTTAAGTGCCATTGGAATGATCGCACAGCCTGTCTTGGAAGCAATCTTGAAGCTTCCGTCGTGGAAAGGAAGAAGCTCCAGGTCGTCTGCATTCTTGTTACGTGTACCTTCAGGGAAGATACAGATGGAAATGCCGGATTTGATCTTGTCGATGGCTGCGAGGATGGTCTTGAGTCCCTGTTTGATATCCTTACGGTCAAGAAACAGACAGTGAAGATATTTCATCCAGTTGGAAAGAAGCGGATAACGCTCCATTTCTTTCTTGGCAATGTAGCCGGTACGGATCGGACAGCGGCTGTAAGTAAGCACGATGTCAAAATAACTTCTGTGATTGCCAATGTAGAGAACCGGAGTATCCTTGGGAACATTTTCTTCGCCGATGATCGTAACTTTGGTTCCGGCTTCCCAGAGAATGAATTTAAATACTCCCTGGACAATTCGAAGAGAACTGATTTCCTTGGTCCTTGGTGAAAATTTTCCGATGATCCATTCGATCAGAAGAATCGGAATGGAAAGGATCAGAAACCCGATGACCGTAATGGCAACAATGATAAAACGAATCATAACGAATTCCTCTTTCTGTTAAATTTGCATGGGTTTCGCGTGTTCGAAACTCTGCTATCAGTATAAGGGATATTTGAAATAGTTGCAATAAATCTTTTGGTTTTGGCATAGAATACATATTGAAAAAGAGCGGACAGGAGAATTGTGCCTATGCAGATACCACTGTCTGCAGGAATCAGACAAAATCGGTCAAAACGATATATGACGGTTGTCTGGTGCATATTGCTGGCTTTTTTGCTGAGTGCAGGAGGATGCAGCCTGGTAAAGATAGAGGAAGGGGAGAGGACACCTCTTGAATATACGGTGGTGGATACAGCAGAACTTCCGCAGAGTGCACAGGAACTGATTCAGGAAAAGAAAGCGGACGATTTTCAGATGACTTATCAGAAGGGAGATACCCTGTATCTGATCCGGGGATATGGAAAGCAGATGAGCGGAGGATACAGTATTCAGGTGGCTGAACTTTCGGCTTCGTCTACGACGATTTTTTTCAAAACGAGACTGATCGGACCGGAGAAAGAAAATCAGAGCGGAGCGCCATCTTATCCTTATATTGCAGTAAAGACCGATTACAGAGAAGAACCTGTTGTGTTTGAATAGTATGAGAGGAGCGGTCAGCGATGGAATTAAGAAAAGAAGATATTCAGGTGCTGCGGACAAAGAGCAGAGCGACCAGCCAGGTGACTTTTGATGTGGATTATAATGTGCCGGATGTAAAACCGGATATCGGACGGATGGTCCAGAACAAGGGCGATGTTTCGGTAGAAGAAGTCCGATTAAGCGACGGTCATGCTTTCCTGAAAGGAAGCCTGCAGGTGGATCTTCTCTATGTAGGAGAAGAAGAGGGCAAAGTTTACAGTCTCTCAGCCAAACTGCCGGTGGAAGAGACGATGAACCTTGAGGGGATCGTAAGTGGCGATAAGATGTGTCTTCGGTGGGAAATAGAGGATCTGAGCCTGCACCTGATCCATTCAAGAAAACTGAACATCAAAGCAGTAGTGACTTTTTATGCAGTTGTAGATGAACTCTCAGGAATCCGTCTGCCGGTTTCACTGGATGATGAAACAGTTTCTGTGCAGAAAAAACAGATGCGTCTTCTCAGTCTTGCCATACATAAAAAGACACCCTGCGGCTCAAAGAAGAAGTAGAACTGGTATCCAATAAACCGAATATCGCAGAGCTTCTCTGGTATACGCTTGAAGTCAGAGGACTGGACTTAAGACCGGAAGAAAATGTAGTAAAAGCCAAAGGAGAACTTTTTTTGTTTGCTTTGTATAAAGGGGATGATGAGGACGGTACCTGCAGTGGCTGGAGCATTCTATACCATTTACCGGAGAAGTGGAATGCAGCGGATGTACTTTTGACATGGTTCCAAATCTGGAAGCTTCGGTCATCAATCAGAGCGTGGAGGTGAAACCGGATTCCGACGGAGAGGAACGCATCTTTGTAACAGATATCGTACTGGAGTTGGATATCCGTCTTTACAGGGAAGAAGACCATGAAATACTTATGGATGTCTATACTCCGTTTCGTCAGTGCATCCCAAAATGCAAAAATGAAGTTCTGGAAAGTCTTCTGGTGAGGAATTTTTCCAAATGCCGCGTGTCTGATCGGATTGAGATCAAGGAGACACAGGGGAAAATCCTCCAGATTTGCCACAGCCAGGGAAAAGTAAAAATAGATAAAACAAAAATTGTCAAAGATGGGATCCAGGTAGACGGGATCGTTCAGATGAAAGTTCTCTATATCGTGGGGAATGACGACATGCCGTTCTATTCCATGGAAGTGATGATGCCGTTCAGTCATGTGGTGGAGGCAAGGGGGATCACAGAGGACAGCGTCTACTATTTCCATACGGATCTGGAACAGCTTTCGACAAGCATGGTCGACAGTAACGAGATTGAAGTCAGAGCGGCGGTGAGCCTGAATGTTCTTGTGATCCAGTGCATAGAGGAAAAGATCATTGAAAGTGTGGAAGAACAGCCACTCGATACAGAAAAGATCCGAAGTATGCCGGGAATTACGGTATATATGGTGAAGCAGGGAGATACACTCTGGGACATCGCAAAAAAATTCTATACGACTATGGAGGAGATCATTTCCATGAACAGTCTCGAAAATGATCAGCTGACCCTGGGACAGCCGCTTTTATTGGTAAAAAAGTTGAAAGCTGATACTTGAAATCCTGAAAAAAATCATTTAAAATAGATACAATCATATTGTATACAAAGTACAAAAGAAATGAAAAAAGAA
>ENA-OQCX01000969-OQCX01000969.1-human-gut-metagenome-genome-assembly--contig:-NODE-969-length-14126-cov-7.043503_pt1 | contig 14126 bp, 17 predicted proteins | sample MGYA00242762_ERZ504587 | MGnify/ENA primary metagenome ERZ504587 (study PRJEB26092, sample SAMD00036337) | human gut metagenome | host: Homo sapiens | study: EMG produced TPA metagenomics assembly of...
GGGCGCATCTAGTTTTGCAGGGAGACGCACAAACCGCTTTCCGGATGTCTTCCCCGGGAAAGAAGAAGCCCGGCACCATGAGGCGCCGGGGCTTCTTTTATTTGCTGTCGGCTAAGCCGCGAGCGGCCTAGTTTTCGGACTCTTCAAACTTCTGCTTGAGGAGGTCGCCGAGGCTCTGGCCGGCTTCGGGGCCGGGTCGAAGGAGGGAGAACGCTTGTGGGAGCAACACCCGCCGAAACCCGAAGATTTCGGCATGACGGATACTCCCGTGCAGCACGTGGGCGGAATAACGGAACCGAAACCGCGGGAGGGCTTCGCCGGGTCGCTTTTCGACACGGTGGAAACGGCGCTCCCGCACCTGCCACCCAAGCTGCCGAACCGGTAAACGTGCAGCAGGAACCGTTGCTGACGCTCTACGATCTGTTCGGCTTCAGCGCCGAGGAGCGGCGGCAGGCAGAACTCGGTATATCCAAGAAAAGGAACAGCCGCCGGGGAGCAAAGCGGAAGACGCCCCGACAACCCTCATTATTCGCCCCGGCCTCCTCTCCGGAGGAACAGAAGAGCGAAATGCCGAAAACGACGCCACCGGAGCGTGATCCCGAAGACTTGTATGCCTCCCTGAACTGGGAGGACAACCCGCCGATCAACGGCTTTTACGAGATGATGATGTCGCTTACCCCGGAACGGAGGGCGGAACTACGCCGACAAAGCGCCCGGCAGCAGGAAACCCCGGAACAGCGGGAACGGCAGGCGGTACGCCCCCCGACGGAAGCCCCGAAAGACAGACGAAAACAAGCCGCCGGTACGCCGAGAACGGGCAGCTTGTTCGACACGCCGGAAAATCCGGAGGAGGAAGAACCCGGTAAAGAAACGCCGCAGATACGGGAGGCGGATATGAAACCCCGCCCGTTCGAGGGGGAGGTCGCCCCCTATTTCCGCGAGGGGACACTCGTCACGGACGGACAAAACCGGGTCGCTACCTGCGGGAGACTGAATCCCTGCAACCCATGTTCCACCCGCTGGAACTCACGCCTGCACAACGGACGAAAGCCTCCATGTATATCGAGATACGCGATGCCTATTACCACCTTTATAACAACGAGGCGGAAACGCTGACGGCGAACCCCGCCCTGCGGGAGATGCTCAACCGGCTTTACGACAATTTCACCGAACGCTTCGGACGGCTCAATGACAAACGCAACCTCGACCTGATCAAGATGGACGCGCGGGGGACGGAGATTCTGTCGCTGGAGCGTTACATCGACGGCAAGGCACGCAAAGCCGACATCTTCGAGCGTCCCGTGGCCTTCAATCCCGATGAGATCACGCACGCCGACGACGCTTCGGAGGCCCTTGTGGCCAGCCTGAACAAGTACGGCCGGGTGGAACCGCACTACATGGCCTCGCTCACGGGAACTACCGTGGAGGGAATACTCGGGGAACTGAAAGGACGCATCTATTACAACCCGGAAACGGACGGCTACGAGGTTGCCGACAAGTTCATCGCCGGCAATGTCATCGGGAAAGCCGACCGGATCGAGCGTTCCTGCGGGAGAATCCCGACCACGCCCCGGCCCGGGAATCGCTGGAGGCTCTGCGCGAGGCGACGCCCAAACCCATCGCTTTCGACGACCTGGACTTCAACCTGGGCGAACGGTGGATTCCAAAAGGTGTTTACGAGCGTTTCGCCTCCTCGCTCTTCGATACGGAGGTGAAGATCACCTTCGCCTCCAACCTGGACGAGTACGGCGTGAAGGCGGAAGCGACGAACGTGAAGATCACGGAGCAGTATGCCGTCAGCGCGCAGACCCGTAAGTACAACGGCCTGCACCTTTTGAAACACGCCCTGCAAAACACTTCGCCCGACATCACCAAGACCGTCCTCAAATGGGTGGACGGCGAACGGCGGGAGGTCAAGGTGCGTGACGGGGAGGCCATACAGCTCGCCAACAGCAAGATAGACGAGATCCGGGGTGCTTTCCCCGAATGGCTGCGCGAGCAGTCGTCCGACTTCAAAGACCGCCTGACAGACCTCTATAACCGTACTTTCAACTGTTACGTGCGCCCGAAGTACGACGGGACGCACCAGGAATTCCCCGACCTCGACCTCAAGGGCTGGGAATCGACAAACTGTATGACAGCCAGAAGGACGCGATATGGATGGACAAACTGCTCGGCGGCGGGATAATCGACCACGAGGTGGGCGGCGGAAAGACCCTTATCATGTGCTGCGGGGCCTACGAGAAGAAACGCCTCGGGCTGGCCAACAAACCCATGATTATCGGGCTGAAAGCCAACATCCATGAAATAGCCCGGACGTTCTGCACCGCTTACCCGATGGCCAAAGTCCTCTACCCGGGCAAGGAGGATTTCACGCCCCGGAAGCGTGAGCGCATCTTCCGGGAGATACGCAACAACGACTGGGACGCGTGATCCTCTCGCACGAACAGTTCGGCATGATACCCCAGTCCCCGGAGATACAGCAGGAGATATTGCAGGCCGAGCTGGACTGTGTGGAGGAGAACCTCGAAGTGCTCAAAGCACAAGGCAGGGACGTTTCCCGCGCCATGATGAAAGGGTGTCAGAAACGCAAGGCCAACCTGGAAGCCAAGTTGCAGAAGGTGGCGCACGCGCTGGAAACACGCAAGGACGACGCCGTGGACTTCCGCCTCATGGGTATCGACACCTCTACGTGGACGAGAGCCACAAATTCAAGAACCTGACTTTCACGACCCGGCATGACCGGGTGGCGGGCCTCGGAAATCCCGAGGGGTCGCAGCGGGCGCTCAACATGCTTTTCGCGCTGCGTACCATACAGCAGCGCACGGGCCGCGACCTGGGGGCGACGTTCCTCTCGGGAACGACCATCTCCAACTCGCTCACGGAACTGTACCTGCTTTTCAAGTACCTGCGCCCGAAGGAACTGGAGCGTCAGAATATCCGCACCTTCGATGCCTGGGCGGCCATATTTGCCAAGAAAACCATCGACTACGAGTTTTCCGTGACCAACGAGGTCGTGCAGAAAGAACGGTTCCGATATTTCATCAAGGTTCCCGAACTGGCCATGTTCTACTCCGAGATTACAGATTACCGCTCGGCGGAGGATATAGGGATCGACCGACCGCAAAAGAACGAGATATTGCACAATATCCCGCCGACACCCCAGCAGACGGAGTTCATAGAACGGCTGGTGCAGTTCGCCAAATCGGGCGATGCCACGCTCCTGGGCCGCCTGCCGCTCTCGGAGCGGGAGGAAAAGGCGAAAATGCTCATTGCCACAGACTACGCCCGCAAGATGTCGCTCGATATGCGTATGATAGACCCCGAACTATACAGCGACCACGTGGACAACAAGGCGAGCCACTGCGCCCGTATGATTGCCGGTTACTACCGCCGTTTCGAGGCGTACAAAGGTACGCAGTTCGTATTCTCCGACCTGGGAACCTACAAACCGGAGCGGGGTGGAACGTCTATTCCGAGATACGGCGTAAACTCGCGGAGGATTACGGCATACCCCAAAGCGAGGTGCGGTTCATCCAGGAGGCGACCTCGGAAAAAGCGCGCAAGGAGATGATCGCCGGTATGAACGCCGGGAAAATCCGCGTACTCTTCGGATCGACCGAGATGCTCGGGACGGGAGTGAACGCGCAGAAACGCTGCGTGGCGATACACCACCTGGACTGCCCCTGGCGTCCCAGCGACCTGGAGCAGCGCGACGGGCGGGGAATACGCACCGGGAACGAGATCGCCAAACTCCATGCCGACAACAAGGTGGACGTGATATTATACGCCGTCGAGAAGTCGCTCGACGCCTACAAGTTCGGGCTGTTGCACAACAAGCAACTGTTCATCCGCCAGCTCAAGACCAACAACATGGGAAGCCGTACCATCGACGAGGGGGCCATCGACGAGAAGAGCGGCATGAATTTTTCCGAGTATGTCGCCGTCCTCTCGGGAAATACAGACCTGCTGGACAAGGCCCGCCTGGAGAAGAAGATCGCCACGCTCGAAAGCGAACGCCAGGCATTCGTGCGCGGCAAATCATCGAGCCGCTACAAGCTGGAGCAGATCACGGAGAAGATAGAGAAGAACAACGACCTGATACGGCGTATCGGCAAGGATCTGGAACACTTCAAGGCCCGCGTCGAGTTCAACGAGGACGGCTCGTACCGCAATCCCGTGAAACTGAACGGGCTGGAAACCTCCGACCCCAAGCTCATCGGGAAACAGCTCAACCGTATCGCCGAAACGGCACGCACGCTCGACAGGCTCGAACCCATCGGGAGCCTCTACGGGTTCGAACTGCTCGTCCAGAGCGAAACGACCGGGAAAGACGGGCTCGACCTGGTGCAGAACCGTTTTTATGTCCGGGGTGAAGGGGATTATCTATACCAGTATAACTACGGGAATATCGCCTCCGACCCGCGACTGGCGGCGATGAACTTCATCCACGCGCTCGCGACCATCGAGCCGACACTGGAAAAATTCCGGAAAAAGAACGAGGAACTGGAGAAAGATATTCCCGTCCTGCGGGAAGTGGTGGAAAGTTCCTGGCGCAAGGAGCCCGAACTGACGGCCCTGAAAACTGACCTGACGGAAATAGACCGCAGGATACAGCAAAGCCTCAAACCGATAGAAGAGAGCGAGGGAAAGGAGGCGGAGGAGGATAACGACGTGTGCCGGGAACGGCATGACACGGCGGAAGAGCTCCCGAAGGAAGACAACACGGCGGCCCGTATTCCTTCCCGGCTGCGGCAGATTGCCGACGCTCCGGGGGGCGCATCGTGATCGCGGGCGTGGGCAGCCCGCCGGAGAACGGCCCCGCAAAGAAAGGGATTAAGATGTAAGCGAAAAGCCGACGGAAGTACAGATTTCCGTCGGCTTTTTTCATATGCCATGAGCGTTGTTGTCACACTTCCTGCAAGAGTGTTTGCAGCTCCTCCTGCGTGGGAAGATAGGTCATGTACTGGGCGGCGAAGACCTGCTTTTCATCTTCGGGCAGCGTATAACGGACGACCGCGTCGTTTTTCTCCGCGCAGAGGACGATACCCACCGGAGGGTTATCCCCGGGATTCATCAACTCACGGGTGTAGTAATTGACATACATCTGCATCTGCCCCAAATCCTGATGGGTCAGCTCCCCGGATTTAAGGTCTATTAAAACGAAACAGCGGGCCAGGTAATTGTAAAAGACCAGGTCGATGTAGAAATGCTTGTCGTCGAAGGAGATACGCTTCTGTCGCGCGACGAAGGCGAAGCCTTTCCCGAGTTCGAGCATCAAGCGCTGCAAGCGGCTGATGAGCAGTTGCTCCAGATCGGTTTCCAGAAAATGCTCTCCCTGGGGGATACCGAGAAACTCCAGGATATACGGGTCGCGGATGATCTCTTTGGGTTCGACACGCCCGGGTTCGGTACGGGAAATCTCCTCTTTCACGGCTTTCTTGTCTCGGCTGGCCAGCAAGCGGTCATAGAAAAGCGTGTTGATTTGGCGGTCGAGCTGCCGGACACTCCAGTTTTCCTTGACGCACTCGTGCAGGTAAAAATCACGGGCGGCATCGCCCGACACCTTGAGAAGCGTGCGGCAATGCGACCAGCTCAATTTATCACACAGCGTGTGATATTTCGGGTAGCACTGGTAAAACTGCCTCATGTACCGCAGGTTGGTGGCCGTGAACCCGTTTCCGAACTCCGCCACGAGCCGCCTGGAAAGGGTGTTGATGACAGCCTTGCCATATCCGGCACGGCCGGTTCCCTGCTGCTCGTACTCCACTATATATTTCCCTACCTGCCAGTAAGCCCTCACGAGGGTCGAATTGACATGATGTATCACCTTCGCGCGCGCTTCCTGCAAGATATGGCGCACGTTATGCAGCAGCTCTTCCTCCCCTTTGTCGGCAGGATATATTTTATCTGTTTCTTTCATTGTTCATTATTATATAGGCTTCCAAGTGCAAACATACTGATTTTACGGCAAATATCGAACGGTTGTACCGCCTTGTCGTGCCTTATTCCATGTATCTCCGCGTTTTTCCATGACGCCGGACTCTCGGGACAGGGCCTAACCGGAACCGGCAGGACGATCCTTTTTCAGCTTGCGGAAATTACTGAAGTTACGCTCGATGAACCGCAGGACGTCCGATTCCCGGTAGAAGGTCTTGTGATAGATCATCTCGTAAGGCAGCTCTCCCGAGGTGCGGTAACGCTGGAGTGTGCGCTTGCTGATATTGAGCATACGGCACAGGTCGTAATTGTCCAGAAGACGCTCCCCGTCAGGCAGGATGGAAAGCGGTTGCTCCACGTCCCCCGCGCACAGCTTCTCAATACGTTCCAGCCGTTCCGAGAGCCGCTGCATCCATCCGTCGAAATATTCCTTATCCAGAAACATGGCCTACTCCTTTGGTCGGTTTTTGCGCCGCACGGAACGCTCCTTCAGCACACGGCGGATTTCCGTGAGGGAATAATACAGCTTCCGGTTGATGGCCGAATAGGTGATCACGTGATCCGAGCGGAGGCGTTGAAGGGTACGCCCGCTGATGCCCAGGTAACGGCAGACCTGCTCGCCGTCCATCCATTCGTCGTTTATATACTCCTTATTCCATGCACGCCCCTTTTCAGGGAGAGAGGCGATTGCAGCCTCTATTTTCTCTATACGCCCGACAAGCTCGTTATAGGCTCGCGAACCGATCACTATGATTTTCATACTCCTTTGTTTTTTAGTCTGTTACAAAGGTCGGGCTTATATGGACAGCTTAAAACGAGGTCGGTACGACTTTTTTTTGATAATTTGCAGTGAACTGATTCTCAACGGTTCATGCGGTGAAGAAGGCAGTGTTTTTTACCGAAATCCGCGGCCCGTACTCGGTATTTTTATTGGCAGAAATGCGATAGCATACTGTGATTCAACGCTTAACGGTGTTCTAATCCGGACGGGGCTACAACGGAACACCCGTATCGGCTCCTTATACGGGTGCAAATACGGGCGTTCGGGAAAGTTCCTTTCGAGAGTTACGGGGGAAAACCGACCTCGGTTCTTTTGTTATATACAACGCTGATTATCAGTGCTTCTATAAGAAATAGAGTGCTTTACCGGTTCATGTTCTACTCGGAATTGCCGTTTTTCTTGTTTCGCTTCCACGTCTGCATACGTTTAAGCAGGGCCTCTTTCGCCTTGTCAAGCCACGGTGTCGGGTTGTTTCGGATTTTCATATCGCAGAATGTCCTCGAAAGGTTCATGTCGAGGTGTACGTTGAAAGCGTTGGAAATGTAGCTGGCAAGTTGCGTGAGTGGCACATTGCCGAAACAGCCTTTACTGTCGAGCAGGTAAATAAGTTCCGTCAGATCCGTCTTCGAGTCCTGCCATGTCGGACGCACGTCAGGCAATGGCAGAACCATGTTCCGGAGGTTCGTGCTCTCCAGTGATTCCAATTCGCCCATAAGATAAACCGACAACATATCGTTGGCCAGGATTTTCGCCACCTTGAAATCCGCGTTTGTCGAAAACTGCGGGTCGAGTTCATAGTAGAAGGTTTCCAGGTATTGCTCCGTGTCGGTCTGCCCGCGCAGGAAATAGAGGCTGTCCAGGTGTGTAGCGCCGCTGCGGAAATAGCGGATAAAGTCGAGGCGTTTCTGCGTGTACGCGTTGATGGCCCGAACATGGGCGTCCAGGTACTCCCGTTGTGCCTCGATACTTCCTACCGGACGGTTCATCTCGATATTGTAGAGCTTGCGGTAATAGATCAGACGGCAAAAAAGACGAGGTTTGATTTCTTTGAAGAACTTTATTTCCTCGTCATCGTTTTGAAAACGGTAGCCGATGATATATTGTTTCAAACGGTCGAACGCTTCTCCCAGGACACGTGACGCTTCAAGCGACTTTTTCAACACGTCGGTATCCCGCGATTCGATACGTTCGATACTCCGCAGGACTTCGCTGTTTAATTTTTCTATAAATGCAATCATAATCCGTCTTGTTACTTTCGCGTATAAAGTTAGCGAATCGAAAAACCGGCGGATTACGATTTTTATCTTTCTCTTCGTTTTTTTATCACGGAGCCGATTTTAATGTCAGATCCGACCTTCCTGGCGGATGGAAGTGGGATTGCTCCCCATATTCCGCTTGCAAAAGTCCGTAAAGTGGGATTGGGCGGAGAAACCGCACATGTAGGCTATTTCCTGCAACGTGTAGTGTGTCGTCCGCAACAACTCCCCGATACGTTCGATACGGCGCTGACGTAACCACGAGGAGGCCGAGCAGCCGAAAACCCGCTGGAAACGCCGGCGGAAGGTAATCGTGCTGGAATACCCGCAAACCCCGGCGAGTTCCGTGACGTTATCCGAGGCAAGATAATTCGATTTGACACGGGAGATGAACTCGTAATCGTCCCCCAGGTGCAACAGCTCCTCGAACTCCCCGACATCGGCGGGAGTGAGATGTTCATAAGAGGCGTCGAGCATTTTCAGCATGACAGCAGCGTTACATTCAACGGGCATACCCAATGTCTTACGGGCTTCACGCAGGTAATTCTTGAACCGCAGCCGCAGCGTGTCGTGATGCGGGTAGGAACACTCGGACAGAATGGTGCAAACCGTCCGCAGTTCATCGACACAACAGTAGCCGAAATACCACGTTACAAGACGCTCGACGTAATGGACGACATGAAATTCCTCCGAAAGCATCAGAAGAAGCAGGAACGGGGTGAAATCCTGGTATTCCCTCGTTATGGGACGGGGTGCTTCGTCAAGCAAGGAGGCGATGTCCCGCATCAGCAGAGAATCTCCCGAGTACGCTTTTATTTGTTCGGAACTGCGGGCATAATCCCGGTAACGCGATATGACCGCCGACAAAGCATTGAACTTCACGGCGTGAACGCTTCTATAAAGGAAGGGCGAAGACTGTTGTAAATGGATAAGTCGGTTTGCATAAGTCATTTCTATAAAACGGAGCCGCATCCCCTTGTTGCCAAAACTCCGCAAGTCGTTACTTATGAACCGCTTGGAACACGGTACGAATCCTAATTACAAATATATCGCATCTGATAATCCGGAACAAATATCAGCAGGTAAAAATGAAAATAAACCTCGTTATTTTTGATTATTACCTGCAATAATATTATATTTGCAAACAAATAAGAGTTGTTTGACAGCATGAGAAATATAGTGTATCAAAGCACTTTACCAATTTCTTATCCGTTGCCCATTCTCATGCGAGTTTCTTTTAATCTATTTGTAGTCAATTAAATACCTTCAGACTACATCAAATATAACAAAAAGAGGATGAACGTTGAACGTCATCCTCTTTTTTATTACAGTTATTCCCTATAGTTGTGGTTGTGGAGCAGCCGGATTGTTATCAGTGTCACTGATTCCGGAATTGGTTTCCATTTCACATTGCGGAATCCGATAGATCAGGATCTGCGCTTCTGCTGCTGAATTATATTGTACAGACGGGTCATAATTCGTATTCTTACGAACCACCGGCTTTTTCAAGCGTAGGATATCGAACAGTGAGAAACCTTCTCCCCAAAGTTCCATACGACGCTGCAACCAAACCTCATCCTGAAAATCCTGTGCCGAATTAGCTTTACTTGTAAAGGAAGGATCCCGATATGTCCGTACAAAATTTTCCAATGTACTCTTTCCGCCACTCAGATTACCACCATGCTTCTGCCTCAGCCTTTATCAGATACATTTCTTCAACACGCATCAAAGGCCAGTCTGACGCATTGGTTGTGTTACCAAATATACTTTGATAAGCTCCGAACTTTGTATTTACATACGGAGTCAAACCAAAATATTCAACGATGGAAGTACCCTCAATCTGCTCATTATCAATCAATGAAGATTTATTATCCGGAGACAAGAACCATTGTTTACGGATATCTGTTTCGGGTATTAAATCATATAATGCAGAATTCACCTTTCTATATCCATCAGGCACTCCTGAAGTATAACCGTTCCCGGTAAAAGAGCACAAGTGCGAAGGCCAGTTGATAATACCTGTCTGGACAACATCATTATCAGGCGTAATCATCACTCCCCATAACCATGAACTTGCCGATGCTGAATTAAAGGTAGGAGTAGATACCTGGCTAAAGTCTGAGGTGTACCGCCAGCAATGGCACGTTCTGCATCTTTAGCTGCATCCGCCCATTTTTGCATTAACAGATTAGCACGAGCACGCAATCCGTAAACTACTGCCTCATCAATCTGATCTTTGTTTGAGCCATTATCATACCCGGTCAATAAATCAGCAGCCGTATTCAGGTCACTCATAATCTGGTCATACACCTGCTGTACAGTTGCACGCGGATTATTCTGCATATCTTCATCAGTCATTGTTTCTGTAACAATAGGTACTGCCAGGCTATTTTCATGACCTGCATAAGTAAACTGATAAATTTGAACCAAGTTCAGATAGTCATAAGCACGAGCAGCTAAAGCTTGGCCACGATAAACCTTCAAAGAAGAATCTTCCGTATCTGCCGCTATCAATTTCAATACATTGTTTGCAGCTTTCAAGTGATTATAGAACGTTTTCCAAATCAATTCATCGCTTGAACTATCGTATACTCTGTCACTATAATTCTGAGATGTATTAAACCAGTTATATCCATTAACCAATGCAACCAAATCCTGCCCTCCTGATTCCAATATCATAGATACCGCAGGAATACCATAGTCATTATGATAAGTAGTGGCATCATCTGAAATCGTACCAAAAGTATTTAATTTGGCTGCCATAGCGTTCACTTCAGCAGTTATCAAATTAGGTCTGCCATTGATTATATCTTCTTTCTGTTCTTCAGATATGTAATCTCCTTCAGGAAATTTATCCAAATCGCAAGATGCCATTAATAAAGCGACACTTGCAAATGCTATATATTTATTTGACAATTTCATATTCTTAAAAATGGGTTGCTAAATTAGAAATTTAAAGATATACCTCCGGAAATTGTGCGGATAGGTGAATATACATTGTCAGCAGCCACATAACCTTGACGTGGGTCCAACCCTTTGCGAGCTGTCAGCAAAGCCACATTATCTGCAACAAAGAATACACGGACACCGTCAATCTGCATTTTACGTGTCAGACTCTTCGGCAAAGTATAACCCAATGTAATATTCTGCAAGCTTAAATAATCCGAACTAGTCAAAGCAACGATCTGTTAATCTGTTCGTATATTGGTCATTAATATTCATACGAGGAACATCCGTATTTTTATTTTCAGGAGTCCATGCTTTTAACATATCTTTATGCAAAGCACTACCCGTGGCTGCCACATCCATTAATCCTTGATAAGTATAGTCCAGAATACGTCCACCAAGCTGATATGCAAACGAAACAGAGAGATCAAAGCCATAGGCTGTGACACTTGTTCCAAAACCACCATAAACTTTAGGTAAAATGTCACCTGATGCGAATCTGTTTTCAGAAGCGAACAGAATAAGATTTCGTAACTGTATTACCATTCTCATCCGGAGTCACCAGCGCCCACAGACTCTCTCCTGTTTCAGAATCCACACCTACATATTTAGGTAAATAAAGCTGGTACATAGACTCATCTTCACGATAAATCCGAGCACCGTCAATCAATTGTCCATTCAGTTCTGGAGATAATTCCAAGACTTTATTCTTAAAATGTGTAAGATTAAAGTTTACATTCCAGGAAAAATTCTTGTTTTCAATTATATTGGAATACAAGTCCAATTCAACCCCACGGTTTACCATTGAACCCACATTCTCAGGAAAACGGGAATAACCCATTGAAGCTGCTACCGGTTTGAAATAAAGCATATCGGTTGTTTTACGTGAGAAGTACTCAACAGAACCACCTAACTTACCACCCCAAAAAGCGAAATCAAATCCAGTATTAAAGCTGTGTGAAGTTTCCCAAGTAATTTCCTTATTACCTTTATAATATAGAGAAGTTGAAAAATCGCCATTACTGTTTGCCAATGTATACTGGTCTTGATACGGATAGTAGTTACGGTACAAACCACCTTGGAACATCAAGTTATCATTACCTTGCAAACCATAGCTGATTTTAAATTTCAACATATCAATCCAAGACTGGTTTTCCAAGAATTTCTCTTTGCTTAATAACCATCCAGCTCCTACAGACCAGAAGTTACCCCAACGATTATCCGGGTGAAAACAAGAAGAAGCATCACGACGGAAAGAAGCTGAAACAAAATACCGTCCATCATAGTCATATTGTGCACGGAACAGCCATCCTTCTGTTGCATAATTACGAGAATATGAATTATTGCTCTGGTTCATAATACCATTGCCTAATTCAGGAACATTCGGATCATACAATTTCTCACGTTGTCCGTACAAATATTGATATTTATAGTCATAACTTTCATGTCCGGCCAAAATATCCACATTATGAACATCATTAAATGTTTTGTTGTATGTCAATAAATACTGCTGATTTACACTAAATGTACGCTCACTAGATACACTGATCAAACCTCCGACTCCGCTAGTTTCAGAATACTGTCCGTAGAAGGGGTTAACCATCTCTGTAGCACGCACATTATTTACATCAACACCTATATTCACTTTTGCCTTGATTCCATTCCAAATATCAATATCAGCAGACCATTTTCCACTAACCACATCACCCGAATATTTCATTTTATCCAGCATATAACTTGCCAACGGATTTGCATTAGGAATCGTATTACGGCTACCATTTGAATCTTGTCCTGGCTTTCCATAATCATAACGAAGGAAACCTCGATTATCTACCATAATATTACCCTGTGCATCACGAACATACATAGGATAAATGGCTCCCATAATATTTGATGCATAAAAGATGTTTGCATTTGATGTACCACCCTCAGTATCCTGTTCACGGCTATCATAATGAGTAAATGATACATTTCCTTCCATCTTCAACCAAGGCTTCACTTGATAGTCAGCTTTCAAACGTGCAGAATAACGTTGGAAACCAGAGTTAGGAACAATTCCCTTATCATCCAAATAGCCGGCCGACATATAATAATTCATTTTTTCAGTCGCACCGCTGATACTTAAATTATACTCTTGACGCAGGTTATTTTCAAAAATTTCATCCGACCAATTATCCGGAGTATAATAATATGTACCATCAGAATAACCTAATGTCGCATTAGGATTCAATTTGCCATCCATACCGATCAGTTGCTGTCCTTGAGGAATGGAATACACCTGATATCCCAAATATGTAGAAGAAAGCATCGCTTGATTAGCGTACGCATTAGCTTTAGCCAAATCTCCGGCTGCCGCATATCCTTTCAAATCGGCATTATAAATAGAAGAATAGTTTAATTCATAGAATGTAGCCGGATCCGTAATTGTTTCATAATTAGGTACTCCACGTTTATTTACACCCCATTTAGCGTCAAAAGTGACACGGGCTTCCCCACTCTTACCACGCTTGGTAGTAATCAAGATTACACCATTGGCACCACGTGCACCATACAGAGCGTTAGAAGCAGCATCTTTCAACACTGTCATTGATTCTATATCAGAAGTACTGATAGCAGAAATTTCACCATCATACGGAACTCCATCTACCACATACAAAGGCTTGTTACTAGCGATATAGATCCAATACCACGAATACGCACTTCAGCATCTTTGCCCGGCTGACCATTATTACTCGTAGTTTGTACTCCGGCTACTTGACCCGCCAAAGCATTTGTCACATTTGAAGTTTGTCTCGTCGCTATTTTTTCATTTTTTATAGTAGCAGCCGAACCTGTAAATGCAGATTTTTTCGCTGTACCATAAGCCACCACCATTACCTCTTCAAGCTGTTCTGTATCAGACTTTAATACAATATTCAAGTTTGCTTTAACTGGCACTTCTTGTGTAGCCATTCCGATAAAGGAAACTACCAAAGTCTTTGCGGAACTAAAATATACAAAAAAACATCTAGTAATCAAATATTTAGCATTCTGCTCTCTTGTAGATATACAATATTACATCTATTATAACAAACTAATAATCAAACTATAATTATTATTAAACATAAAAAATTAAATTTGATTTTTATAGTCTAACTTTTTAATTCTACCTTAAAACATAAAAAGATGCCTAGTAATCTAAGCATCTTTTTTATTATAGACCT
>ENA-OQCX01000970-OQCX01000970.1-human-gut-metagenome-genome-assembly--contig:-NODE-970-length-14126-cov-1.903350_pt1 | contig 14126 bp, 14 predicted proteins | sample MGYA00242762_ERZ504587 | MGnify/ENA primary metagenome ERZ504587 (study PRJEB26092, sample SAMD00036337) | human gut metagenome | host: Homo sapiens | study: EMG produced TPA metagenomics assembly of...
AAATAAACCGTATCATCCCCGAAAGAAGACATGGACTCGGAACGGGCGGTGTTATATGCCTCCACCACTTCATCTTCACTGTGTATCAGCCTCATCCCTTTACCGCCGCCTCCCATAGAAGCCTTCAGCATGACAGGATAGCCTATTTCATTACAGATACGTACCGCCTCTTCGGCACTTTGCAACGGCTGTTCCGTACCGGGGACCACGGGAACGCCTGCGGCAATCATACGCTTACGGGCGGCAATCTTGTCACCCATCGCTTCCATCGTCTCGGCGGAAGGGCCGATAAAGATGATCCCCTCCTCTTTGCACCGGCGGGCAAAATCAGCATTCTCGGACAAAAAACCATAACCGGGATGAATGGCATCGGCTTTGCATCGTTTGGCAGTCTCTATTACTTTTTCTATATTTAAATAGCTTTCCCTGGCTATAGCAGGACCTATAAGATAGGCCTCGTCAGCATACATCACATGATGAGAAGTGCGGTCGGCTTCTGAAAAGACAGCAACGGTCCGTATGCCCTTTTCTCGGCAGGAACGCATTACACGTAAGGCTATTTCACCTCTGTTTGCAATCAATACTTTCTTTATCATTTTTCTTCTTATTATAACGGGGGTTAATTTCGCAGGCATAGAAACTGTCCTTGACGGCTTTCAGGCAGTCATGGCACAGGCAATCGGAATAATTCTCCATTAAATAGGTGCGTTGCAGAGCTCCAGTCGGACAGTTGCGCAATGACACGATAAAATATCATTGTGCATACAATCAAATGTTGCACCACAACGTGGACATACCTTTTTCATAGGCATTCCTCCCGTAAATTTTTTATTTTCTTATTTTCTTTCGTACTGCTTTCCTAATCCCACGAGTAAAAACAGCCTTTAATGAATGGCAGGTCTTCTGACTGACTCCTTATCTTGAACCTTCCCGATGTGAGTATTGTCACATCAGTGGCAAAGGTATTTTTCAAGATTCCAGCAGAGTTTCACAGCAGCGGGACTGTCCGGGATTTGCACCCGATTCCCTTTTAATCCGAATAGCAGATAGACTATCCGAAACCAATTCGGGGCAAAGATAATGGATTTTATAATTAAACGAAGCGGAAAAGATGAAAAAAGTGTTGCTTGAAGTTTTTTTTCTTTTTCCAGTTGTTTTATTGATTTAATTCCTAACTTTGTCAGTAATATCGGTTTCCGGATTAGCCGTTGGCGCGAAACGGAATTAAAAGGGAATCCTGTGCAAATCAGGAACTATCCCCGTAGCTGTAAGTTTTATCCTCCCATAGTGTGGGGAAGTGTTGTGACATTCTTAGCCACTGGTTAATTGTGAAAACCGGGAAGGCGCTACAACGGAAACAAGTCAGAAGACCTGCCGTTATTGTTTATATCATTCATGGCTTTCGGGTGAAAGGCGATAGAACGAATCATACTGATCCTTTTTATTACTGGTTTCCATGAATTGTCGTGTGTGAAAGACTTATATTGAATAATGTGTGTTTTGTATAACCTTAATTTATAAGTATGATTAATTCAGAGGTATTTATTATTAAGAGAGATGGTAAAAAAGAAACTTTCTCTCTTGATAAAATTAAAAATGCAATAGCCAAAGCATTTTTGTCAGTAGGAAGTTTTGCTACCCAGGATGTGATTACTACTGTATTGAGTCGCGTTAGTGTCAGTGATGGAATGAATGTGGAAGAAATCCAGAATCAGGTGGAGGTGGCCCTGATGGCTGAACATTATTACAGTGTTGCCAAGGCGTATATGCTGTATCGTCAGAAACATTTGGAGGATCGTGAGGTGAGAGATAAACTGAAGTTTTTGCTTGACTATTGTGACGCTTCCAATCCGGCAACCGGCAGTAAATATGATGCGAATGCCAATGTGGAGAATAAGAATATTGCTACGCTGATAGGAGAGTTACCCAAATCAAATTTTATTCGTCTCAACCGTCGTCTGTTGACTGACCGTTTGAAAGACATGTATGGAAAGGAATTGTCCGATCGTTATTTGGAACTTCTGAATCATCATTTTATTTATAAAAATGATGAAACTAATCTGGCTAATTATTGTGCCAGCATTACTATGTATCCTTGGTTGAATAATGGTACGATAGCAGTGGGAGGGAACTCTACGGCTCCTACTAACTTGAAATCTTTTTGTGGTGGATTTGTCAATATGGTTTTTATTGTATCCAGTATGTTAAGTGGTGCCTGTGCTACTCCAGAGTTTTTGATGTATATGAATTATTTCATTGGTTTGGAATATGGGCAGGAATATTATAAGTATCCCGATAAGATTGTTGATTTATCTACCAAACAAAGAACAATAGACAAAATCATTACAGACTGTTTCGAGCAAATAGTATATTCTATTAACCAGCCTACAGGGGCGCGTAATTTTCAAGCCGTCTTTTGGAATGTAGCTTACTATGACAAATATTATTTTGAAAGTCTTTTTGGTAACTTCTTTTTTCCCGATGGAAGCCAACCTGACTGGAATTCACTAAGTTGGTTGCAGAAACGTTTCATGAAATGGTTTAATAAAGAGCGTACACGTACTGTTTAACATTTCCTGTAGAAACAATGGCGCTTTTGACTAAAGATGGTGATGTATTAGATAAGGAATATGGTGACTTTACGGCTGAAATGTATTCCGAAGGTCATTCTTTCTTTACTTATATGAGTGATAATGCAGATTCTTTAAGTAGTTGCTGCCGTCTTCGCAATGAGATACAGGACAATGGTTTCAGCTATACTTTGGGAGCAGGTGGGGTTTCTACAGGCTCAAAAAGTGTGCTGACTATTAATTTGAACCGTTGCATCCAGCATGCGGTGAAATCCGGTATACTTTATCCGTTTTTTTTGGAAGAAGTGGTTGATTTGGTACACAAAGTCCAGTTGGCTTATAATGAGAATCTGAAATTGTTGCAGTCGAAAGGTATGCTGCCTTTGTTTGATGCTGGTTACATCAATATGAACCGTCAGTATCTAACTATCGGTGTTAATGGTTTGGTGGAAGCAGCGCAATTTATGGGTATTGAAATCAATGATAACCCTAAGTATGAAGCATTTGTTCAGGAGATTTTAGGAATGATTGAACGATATAATAGGAAGTACCGTACAAAGGATGTTTTGTTTAATTGCGAAATGATTCCTGCTGAGAATGTAGGAGTGAAGCACGCTAAATGGATAAAGAAGCAGGCTTCCAAACATTCCGAGAATGTTATAACAGTTATTTCTATATTGTAGAAGACAAATCGTTGAATGTTGTCGATAAATTCCGTCTGCATGGACGCCGCTATATAAAGCATTTAACGGGAGGCTCGGCCTTGCACATGAATTTGGAAGAACATCTTAGTAAGGAGCAGTACAGACAACTACTTCGGGTAGCTGCTATAGAAGGCTGTAATTACTTTACATTTAATATACCGAATACCATTTGCAATGAATGTAAGCATATTGATAAGAGATACTTGCATGAATGTCCTGAATGTCATAGTCGGAATGTGGATTATCTGACACGTGTTATCGGGTACATGAAGCGGATCAGTAATTTTTCTCAGGCAAGGCAGAAGGAGGCTGCACAAAGATATTATGCTCCGTTACGTTGATTATGACATCGTATTTCAAGAAATTCCGGATGAAGTCACTCTGGCGATCAATCTCTCTAACTGTCCCAATAGGTGCAAGGGCTGTCATAGCCCTCATTTGTTGGAAAATGTAGGAGAATCTTTAACGGAAGAAAGTCTTGGGCATCTTTTACAGAAGTATGGAAAGGCGGTGACTTGCGTCTGTTTTATGGGAGGCGATGCCGAACCCTTTGAAGTGGAAAGGTTGGCAGGATTTCTTCACCGACAGTCTATCGCTTTGGTAAAGGTGGGTTGGTATTCGGGGAAGAATGAATTGCCGGAAGGTCTTTCCGTTCAGAACTTTGAATATATAAAGTTGGGACCGTATATTGAAAAATTGGGTGGCTTGAAATCTCCTGATACCAATCAGCATTTCTATCGGATATACGGGGATGAGATGAAAGATATTACCTATCGGTTTTGGCGTATCTGAAAGGCGGAAATAAATTCCGCCTTTTTCAGATAAATATATTAAGTTGGTTATGCTTCCGGTTGATAGTCTTCACCATTCTCCCATGCACTGTCATCATTCCAGTTTTCATATAAATGGTTTACCCAAATTTGGCGAATCTCAGGATAACTGCCAAGGGCTTTCATATTACATCCGTCTTTAATACCATGATCGGCTCCGGCTTGATCTGTCGGGTGGCTTTCGAATGTTCTGTCCACTTTGAATCCTAATTTCTCCAAACGTTCACGCCAGCTATATTCATTTGTATTGATTTCCACATTGCTTACATCGTCATCTTCGGCCATAGCTTCCAATCCCCAAAGGTCGTTGTGGGCATGGTCACCGGCAATTGACATGAAAGGTGCAAGATAAACATTTACTTCTGATGGGTTCAGACCGTTCTTTTCGCAATAGCTCATCACCTTAGAGTACATACAGTCGGGATATTGGGTTTTGTCAAATCCTTCTACAGGAATTCTATTAGCCGGTTCTTCCTCTATTTCTTTCGGGAAGAAAAGCATGTCACCATAATCCACAGTACCTACAAAGATATTGTTGTTGGCAGCAAGTTCCTGCAATGCTTTTTCCATGTCAGAGTACTTTTTGTTAGCATTGTAATTCTCATCCGGATTACCGTGTCCCATTAGAAGCACGATGTTGTTCTTGCCTGCTAATTTAGACTCATAGTGTTTGTAAAGTATCTCTGCTACATCTTTAGTATCTTCTGCACTGGAAAGAAGGTTGGTACCTTTCAATACATCAATATGCGGATACCATTGAATCATAAAGTATTTTTTTACATCAGTATTCATTAATGAAAGATATTCTTCGCCTGGAATTACATGCAATGATTGTACAGCCACACGTTTGTATCCTGCATCGCCTATTGCTTTCAACCATTTGGTCCAATTCATAACGTGCTATGCCGGTAGATGCTTCTACACGTCCGATACATGTACGTGAAGTAAATGACATATAAATATCCGTATTGGGGAATTTAGCTTTAAAATCCTCAATCACATCATCATAAACAGAAAGGGACTCATTATAGGTACTGCCAAAAGTACAGAGCAAAATGGCTGTGTCGTGTTGCTTGGTTCTGGTTACTACATCCACAGCAGGATTAACAGTACTTTCTTCATCATCATTGTCACTACAGGAACTGAATCCTGTGCAAGTTGCGGCAGCAACAAAAGCCGCCATCAGATAATACTTGAATTGTTTCATACTAATAAAAATTAATTTATAAATTGTTGGTTATTAATTGTTTTTGAATTTAATGAGGGCGGAGACATAAAAAGTTCTTCCGGGAGTTGATGTGGCACGATTCCGTCCGAAAGGAGTACGGTCTACATAGTCAAATACATTATCTACCCCGCATTCATCGTTAATGACCACCGTTTCATTTTTAATAATGAGTGGCTGTGTTGATACGCCAAGTTTGGAATCCGTCGGCATTATTATCATTTATATAACGGCGTGTAGACTGATATCTGCCATAGATGCCGATACCCAAACGATACAGTTTCCATGAATGTTGCCATAAGATATTTAAATTTGCATTATGGCTGGAAGTAGCATCAATAGGAAGATATTTCATATATCTATACCTTTGTTAGGATATTGCGCTTTTGGATCAGCATAACTATATCCGCCGGCAAGGCTGAGAGATTTTGCAGGACGATAGTTGAAGGTGAAATCCATACCATAAATACGTGCCTTTGTCAGATTCTTATATTGTTTGCTCTTTTCTACTTCAAGAAACTTTTCATCGGGAGTTACGGAAATTTCAACCAGCTCAATCATGTTGTGAAGATAATTCATGTATCCGGTTAAACTGGCTTGGAATTTTGCCCTACGTACTCGATACCGATTGAAGCATATTGTGAGGTTTGTGCTTTTAGATCTGTGTTGCCATGATATGCAGTCAAAGCACCGCCTCCGATAACGCCGGTATAATTATAATAAAGTTCTTTAATAGTGGGTGCTTTGTAGCCTAAAGCATAAGACGCACGCAAATTAATATGTTCTCCGGGTTTATAAAGTCCTGATATTTTCGGACTGAAATTCAATCCTGTTTCCTTGTGTTGTGTTCCTCGTACCCCGGCAGTCAGAACCAGATTTTCTCTGGCTGTCCATTCCTCCTGTATATAAGCTGCCAACGTATAAACGGAAGCGCGGTCACCGTCAATGTGATGAGGTGATTCCAAATGATTGTACTGATATTCGATTCCTGCATTTAAAATATGTCCTCTCCAAGATAAAATACACTTTTTACCTGGCCTAATATTTGTTTCTGAATACTTTGTTTGATACGTTGACCGGCAAAGTAGGTGATACGTTCATGGCGGTCATTGTCTAGAAAATAATCAGTATGCTCGTTTAGCTTATAGTCATAGAAGTAACCGTATCTGCCATAAGATAGGTCTGCTGTCAGATAATTCCGTTTTCCTAATTTATATTTACTTCCTACTGCAAATGTATAGTTGCGATAATAAAAATCGTTGGCTTGATATTTCCAAGGACCGTGTGTACGCATTACCCAACGCTCATAATAAGTGCCTTCTGCAGTGAGGTCTAGTTTGCGATTGACTTGCCATTCAATGTTCTCGGACAGGGTATAGTTTGAAGAACGGTTTACGGTCAACATAGTTAGAGCCGGATTTCAATTGATTCTGATCCCACTGTAGGTCTGTATTCCGCCAGCCATCGGTATGCCGGAAGTTGATTCCGGTTACAGATTTTATCTTTCTATAGTTAAAGCCGAAACTGGTACTTTGACGTATATCGCCATATTCACCTATGCGGGATGTGTTGGTGAGCTCCATTTTTTCACGGTTACGTTTGGTTATGATATTGATAACTCCGGCTATTGCGTCACTGCCATAAAGTGAAGAAGCGGCCCCTTTTACAATCTCTATGCGTTCTATATTAGCTGGATTTAATTGATTCAAGTCGTTTTGCCCTCCTACATCGCCATTCATTCTTTTTCCATTTATCATGATCAGGATATAGTCATTGTTCAATCCGTTTAGTTGGATATGGCTCCCCCATATCACCATCATGAAAGGTCAATGAAGGACTAAGACCACTGAGCAAATCGTCTATACTGCGTGCCTGATATTGTTCCAAAGCTTTGCTGGTTATGACTTCAGTCTGTACGGGAGCATCTTTCAGATAATGTTCAGTACCTGTACCCGTGATGACCACTTCATTCAGTAATACGGACAATTCTTTATCGTCTTTATCTTTGAGAATACTTTGGGCACTTGCAATTTGTGTACCTAATAGTAGAATAGCAGGAAGTAAATACCTCATATTATGTTTTATTTAATTTGCAAAATAAAACATCAAGTTTCCCTCTGATAAAGAGGAATGCCACAAAGGAATAGACGTTGGAAAACGCTTGTTCGAATGGACACATACTTCTAATCCTGGAAGCTTGGTGTTTATTGTTCAACAGACTTAGCAGGTATTCTGGCTTTCCTCTGATTGGAAACCTTCCCATTTCTTCAAATGAAACAGTGGTTTTAGACTATCCAATCAACATCATGAGGATTTACAGCTGCAGGTACAGCCCCGGATTTACACCGGGTTCCCTTGCATCGGGCTATGTGATAGCCCGATTACTAATTCCGTTGCAAAGATAGAGGTTTATTTTATATTATCTTCGATAAGTCTTTGATTTTTTTAGCTTTTAAATTTTAAAGACAGACTGATGTAGAATGACGTCCGGGGGTAAGTGTCGCATAATTGCTGTTATAAGGACGGTCATCCATATAATCGAACAGGTTTTCCATGCCGCATCCGGGTTCGATGATTACAGATTTTAAGTTGAAAGAATGGCGTGTGTTTAAATTCCACAATTGATACTCGGGAGCATAACCGTAACTTTTAGAGAAACGCTTGCTGTTGATACGGCCGTTCAAATTTATATTCAACCGATATATTTTCCATGAATGCGCCCATTGGGCATTGATATTGTATGCGTTTTTTATACTTTTGTCGATGGGTTGTCCCAATTCCACATCTTGGGTATTAAGATGAGTGTATCCTCCGCTTAAATTGAACCCGGCACCTAGGTATGCATTGGCGGATACATTGATTCCGTGGACTTTAGCCTCCGCTATATTATCACGTTGACGAACTTCCTTATGACCATATTGCTCCATAGCTTTATCTCCCGTGGCAATCGTATTATAATCTATCATGTCACGAATATTATTATAAAAAGCATTGACTGATACTGAAAAACGCTCATGTACATACTCTGCACTCAATGAGAAATAATTATTCTTTTCCGACTTTAAATCCAAATTACCTATTGTCAACCTGTCATTTTTTTTAGCTATGTCAGTGGCATAGAGTTCAGACAGGGTAGGAGTTCGGAAACCTGCTGCATAGGAGGCACGGAAATTGAATTTGCCGGGTTTATACATCAGTGCTACATTGGGAGTGGCATGATTTTTGAAATTTTCATGATAAATGTAACGTACACCAATCAAAGCCTGTAGGTTTCTCAGTAACTTTATTTCATCTTGTGCAAACAAGGCCAGTGTATAAGCATCTTCTTTGGCTATATTGTCTGTTTGACTTTTCAAGACATCAACGATATATTCTGTGCCGACTGAAAGTTTGTGCCGGTTACCTAATTTAAAAATACCTTTTATGCTAAGATTGTGATTACGGGTCCGTTTGCGCACTTGCTCTTCACCTGCTTTTCCATTATAGGTTTTATTGTCTTTAAAAAAACAATAAGAGGAAGAAAAATGATCGGCGTAACAGTCTGCGGTAATATAATTCCCTTTATTTATCATGTATTGGGCACCAATGCCATAATTAAAGGTTTCATGCAATATGTTGTAGTCGTATGCTTCATAAGGGCGGCGTGTCTTGTTGTCATAATATCCGCCGCGGGCATAAAAAGAGAGTTTGTCGGTAGCATCGAAAGTGAATTTTTGATTGACAGTATTTGCATAGAAGCCTGTAGAAGCTACTTTCCCGGTTTCTTCCAATTCATGAGTTTTGGAGTTCTCCTCGTATGGATTCAGTTGCCATCCTTCGGCCTGCTGACGGCGATAAGAGGTGTAGGAGCCGAACTTGCCGGTATTGACATCTATGTTTACGGACTGGGTAAAACGTCCTTTACTGGCATAACGGGTATCGCTGGAAACATTGATAGCATTTTTTGCATCATCAGTAATGATGTTGATAACTCCTCCGATAGCATTTGTTCCGTAAAGAGCGGAAGAAGCGCCGTTCAATATTTCAATACGTTTGATTTTGGCAACATTGATTCGAGCATAGGTGTCATCTCCATACAGGCGTTTGCCATTTTCCAGAAAAATGAAATAATCATCAGGCAATCCATTCAGACTCAATGTTGTCCCCATGCCGTTGGTCATACTTGAGAAAGACGGGGTCAGCTTTTGTAAGGCCTCGTCCAGCGATGTTACACTGGCATTACTTAAATCCTTTGCAGTGATAACGGAAACAGGCACGGGACTGTCCGTCATGCGGTGGTGTGTTCCTGTACCGGTTACTACTACCTGGCCTATATTGGTAAAACTGTCTTGTAGCTTGATAAGAAGATTCTTTTCACCTCCTTTTGTCGTGATAGACTTGGGTGTGTAACTGACATGCGTGATTCTTAATACGTGTTTCCCATCAGGGAGATTGCTGATGGAAAACTCGCCTTTACCATTTGTGGTGCATCCTGAAAGGCTTTGATCGATACGGATATTAGCTCCCACTATAGGTTCGTTGGTATCGGCACTCACAATCTTTCCACTGATACTGACTTGTGCCAGTACGTCAATAGCCAGACAGCTTAAAGTAATTGCTGTCAATAATAACTTTACTTTCATCGAAAGAATTTAAGAATTAATAATTCACTTTCCTGACCCCGGGAGAGCATGATTATCTATGTTCGGACTTGGCAGGTTTCCTGGCTTCACCCTGAAAAGCGCCTTCCCATTTCTGGCAAAAGAAACAGTGGCTTGGTGAGAATTGCTTTTCATCAGACGGGTTTCACAGTAGCGGGCACTGCTTCGGATTCTATAACCGAATTCCCTTTTATACAGGCAGAGAAAGGCTGCCTATATCACCAAATCGGCACAAAGGTAGGCAATTATTTTATATATGTTTTAAGATTAATGAAAAAATGGTTGCTTTTGAAAGAGGTGGGGGATTTTGAACCGTAGGAGTGAATTAGATTCACTCCTACGGTAATATGAATTTGCAATAATTCTGGCGGGATCAGGCAAGTGCCAATATTAATATTTGTGCTGTGAGTACACGTAAAAACATGGTAAGCGGATAAACGGTGGCATAACCCACTGCCGGAGCGTCACAAGAGGTCAAATCATTGGAGTAGGCTAATGCGGGCGGATTGGTGGTGGCTCCGGACAATACTCCGATCAAGGTGTAATAGTTCAGTTTATAAACATATCGTCCTATTATACCTACAATCAGTAAAGGCAGCAGCGTAATAATGGCGCCGTATGCTATCCATACATATCCACCCTCGTTAATGATTGTTTCGATGAATCCTTTGCCGGCTCCTAATCCTACGCAAGCAAGGAAAAGCGAGATACCGATTTCACGTACCATCAAATTGGCACTTATGGTGGTATAGGTTATCAGTTTATAATGTGGTCCGAAACGGCTTATCAGGATGGATACGATAAGGGGGCCTCCTGCCAGTCCCAGTTTTACCGGTTGGGGGATACCGGGGAATAAAAAAGGAGTGCTTCCTAGAATACACCTAATGCGATGCCTAAGAAAATAGGGATCAGGTTGGGATGATTCAAACGTTTCATGGAATTACCTAGAATCTTTTCGGCATGGGCTACAGCTAGTTCGCTACCCACAATCTTCACCCGGTCACCCATTTGCAATTGCAGGTTGGGAGTGGCCACAAGGTCTACACCCGAACGGTTTACACGGGTAATGCTTGCTCCGAAGTTATTCCTGATTTTTAGTTGGGCCAATGTCTTACCGTTCAATTCAGGCTTGGTGATCAGAATTTTTCTGGAGATAAGTTGTTTGTTTTGGAAATCCCATTCCACATTCACTTGTTTTCCAAAAAAGACAGTGATAGCTTCTACATCTATCGGATTGGCGATAACAAGAATCTCATCGTGTATGTGAAATACTGTAGTGGAGTTCACCAGTTCTGTTTGTCTGTCTCCGTCACAATGCCGTATGCGTGAAATCACAAAATCACGGTTTACCAATGGCTTGATTTCTTTTATTGTTTTACCTTCTACGGCTTCATTGCGTATTTCTAGTGAGATAGGGCGTACAGTCAGTTCTTGTAGATGCCCCAATCCCCGTTCCGCATCGGCTTCTTCGGTTTTTGTGTTGATGCGCAGGATATATTTCAATGCCAGCAGGGAGAGAATACACCCTACTACTCCCAATGGATAGGCTACGGCATATCCCAGTGCTATTTCGGGAGCGTCTATACCATTCAGATCACTGTTTGCTTGCTGTGCGGCACCTAGTCCCGGGGTATTGGTTACAGCTCCAGAAAGAATTCCTACCATTGTGGTAATGGGGACACCTGTTATGAAATGGAGTATAATGGTGATGGTCACACCTAAAAATACAACCATCATGGCAAGCAGGTTCAGTGTGAACCTCCTTTCTTGAATGCTGAGAAGAAACCGGGACCCACTTGTAGTCCGACTGAGTAGACAAATAATATCAGACCGAACTCCTTTAAGAAATGCAACAGATGTTCGTCCAGGTTCAGATTGAAATGACCGAATACAATTCCTACAAAAAGTATCCAGGTTACTCCCAATGAGATACCTGCCACTTTTATTTTTCCTAACATGATGCCGAAAGCAATGACCAGTGAAAGAATAAGTACGGAATGTGCTACTCCGCCGCCCCATAAATTAGGGTACCCTTCAAAGAGATTTCTAAAAAGTTCCATAATTCATTATCTAGTTTAATTATTTATAGTATCAATTTTATCATTGTTGTATAGCTGTCATTCTGGCAAAAATGACTGCAAAGGTAGCTTATTTAATTGATAAACCATAAAACTTTAATTGCTTTCTAAGGATATTTACTTTGATATGTCGGAATTATGAATTAATCTGTTATTCTAATTTCGATAATTTGCAATTTGCACTATCTTTGTATCCGTTTTTAAAGAAATACTAAAGAATGAAGCCACAATTACTCATAGGGGCCGCTACATCGGGAAGCGGAAAAACGACTTTTACGATGGGGCTGCTGCGGGCATTGCACAAACGAGTCTGCGGGTACAGCCTTTTAAATGTGGTCCTGATTATATTGATACACAATTTCATACGCTGGCTGCTGACCATGAGTCGGTGAATTTGGATACTTGGATGGCATCAAATACCCATGTACAACATCTGTATAATAAATATGGAGATGGAGCCGATGTATGTGTAACCGAAGGAGTGATGGGATTGTTTGACGGTTATCAAAGAATGCAGGGAAGTAGTGCTGAAATAGCCAGATTGTTGAATATCCCTGTAGTGCTTATAGTAAGTGCGCGTTCTACAGCTTATTCTGTGGCTCCGTTAATTTATGGTTTCAAGCATTTTAATCCGGCTGTGAAGATTGCAGGTATTGTTTTCAATCAAGTGTCATCTCCTTCTCATTTCGCTTATTTACGTGAGGCTTGTGTTGATGCAGGAGTGGAATGTTTGGGATATCTGCCTATGACAGAAGGTTGAAAATTCCATCCCGGCACTTGGGTTTGACATTGACAGCCAAACGTTCCATGAACACCTTGATAGAACAGGCTGCGGAATTGGTTGGAAAATATGTGGATTTGGATAAGCTGCTGAGTATTTGTCATCGTAATTTCCCGTGTCGGTATACATTGCCTTATAGTTCAGAAACAGGGGTGGAAAGTTTTACTCCTTCTGCTAAAAAGATGAAGATAGCCATAGCGCGGGATCCGGCTTTCAACTTTATCTATAGAGAAAACATAGACCGCTTGTCTGCGCTAGGAAGCATTACTTATTTCAGTCCTGTATATGGTAGTGATTTGCCGGATGCTGATTTGGTTTATTTACCCGGAGGATATCCGGAATTGTTCGCCCGTCAACTACATCGGCGCAAAAAGTTAATGGAAGCATTAAGAACTTATGCAGAGGAGGGGGGGAAAATTTTGGCCGAGTGTGGAGGTATGATGTTTCTCACCCGTTCCTTGACAGCCCGCCAGGAGGGACTGCATATGCCATGACGGGTATTTTGCCTTTGGATTGTACCATGGTGGGTGCCAGACTTCATCTAGGTATCGTCGTATAGAATATAAAGGGATGGAGCTTCGCGGGCATGAATTTCATTATTCCAATGTTGTTGCTCCTGACGCTATGCCTTCTGTAGCAAAACAATTTACGGCAAGAGGAATGGAAGTGAGTACCCCGCTTTATAGATATAAAAACGTGATAGCCGGATATACTCATCTATATTGGGGGGAAACGGATATCTTGAAATTATGGAAAGTATGAAACGTATTTATACACGAACCGGAGATAAGGGCATGACAGGAATTCATGGTGGAGAGCGGGTTTTTAAAGATGATATCCGCATTGAAGCTAATGGATGTATTGATGAGTTGAATGCTGTTATAGGAATTGTGCGTTCGTTTTTACCTCAGGAGCACGAATGGCAATCCTTGCTTTTTTCAATTCAGAAAAACATGATGGCAGTGATGAGCCATGTGGCTACACCATCAACTATCCGTGAAGGGAATCCTAATATCTTGCCTGATGATTTATGCTCTTTTTGTGAGGAAGCAATGGATACATTGATGGAACAGATGGAGGATAATAGTTCCTTTATCCTTCCCGGAGGAACGCCGGTATCAGCGCAGCTGCAGTTTGCTAGGACGGTGGCACGCCGGGCTGAACGGAGATTATGGACTTTGCATAAACAAGATCCGTTACCGGAGATAATTCTTCGGTTTATCAACCGGCTGTCCGATTTGTTTTTTGTTATGGCCCGTTATGAGATGCAACAACAGAACTGGACGGAAGAAAAAGTG
>ENA-OQCX01000971-OQCX01000971.1-human-gut-metagenome-genome-assembly--contig:-NODE-971-length-14107-cov-6.136409_pt1 | contig 14107 bp, 11 predicted proteins | sample MGYA00242762_ERZ504587 | MGnify/ENA primary metagenome ERZ504587 (study PRJEB26092, sample SAMD00036337) | human gut metagenome | host: Homo sapiens | study: EMG produced TPA metagenomics assembly of...
ACGGCCGGGTAGCCAAGTCGGGAAGGGATAAACGCTGAAGGCATCTAAGCGTGAAGCCCCCCTCAAGATGAGATATCCCATTCGAAAGAAGTAAGACCCCTTGAAGACGACGAGGTAGATAGGGCAGAGGTGGAAGTGCCGTAAGGCATGGAGCTGACTGTTACTAATCGGTCGAGGGCTTGACCTGAATGGTTGTGTTCACAAAAAATGGAATGATAGATGTGTAGTGTATGCGGTTTTGAAGGTATATCGGAAAAACATCGGAGAGATCCGATGGTTTTTTACTGTTAAAAAATAAAAGAAAGAGCGCTGCTAATGAGAAAAAATACTCATTAACAGCGCTTTTCATTTCACAGAAAAAGCAGTATTATGGGGTTAGAAGAGTCTAACACAAAACAGACTCTTACACACTCAGGAAAAAAGATGCAGGGAGGAAAGTTATGTTTCTTGAGATTAATAACCTGAAGAAGAGTTTTGGAACCGGTGAAAGCCGTGTGGAGGTCTTAAAGGGAATCCAGTTTTCTGTGGAAAAAGGTGAAATCTGTGTTCTCCTAGGTCCATCCGGTTCCGGTAAATCGACACTGTTGAATATTATCGGCGGAATCGACGAGGCGGACAGCGGTTCGATCGTGATTGAAGGCGAAAAAATTTGAGGATATGAATGAAAAAACGCTGACACGGTACAGACGAAAACATTTAGGATACGTTTTCCAGATGTACAATCTGATTCCAAACCTGACGGTGAAAGAAAATATGGAAGTCGGCGCATACTTAAGCAATCATCCGCTCGACATCAACAATCTGTTAAAGACACTGGGGCTCTATGACCACCGCGACAAGCTGCCGAACCAGCTCTCTGGCGGTCAGCAGCAGCGTACTTCAATCGGAAGAGCTATCATCAAAAATCCAAGCATTCTGCTCTGTGATGAGCCGACAGGTGCACTCGATTACCATACTTCAAAAGAAATTTTGAAGCTGATCGAGGACGTCAATCAGAAGTACGGCAACACCGTCATTATGGTAACACACAATGATGCGATCAAAAACATGGCGGACCGCGTGATTCGTCTGCGCGACGGCAGATCCGTAAAAACTACGTCAATGAGACCAAAATCGCCGCCGGCGATCTGGACTGGTAAAGCGGGGTGGAAGTATGAAAAATCCATTACGAAAACGCCTGCTGCGGGAACTGAAGAACGATATTGGAAAATATCTCGTTATTTTTCTGTTTATGACGGCGACGATTGGCTTTGTGTCCGGTTTTCTCGTTGCGGATGAGAGCATGCTGTATGCTTACGATGAAAGCTTTGAAAAATACAACGTGGAAAACGGAAATTTTACAACAGAACAGAAGCTCACCGACGACAGAGAACACGGCTGGAAAAAGAGAAGGTAACGATTTACGAGAATTTCTATAAAGACGAAGATGTCGACACGGATCTGGATTCGGAACCAGAGAGCACGATCCGTCTTTTTAAAAACAGAACAGAGGTCAATCTGGTCTGCCTGATGAAAGGCGAAATGCCGCAGCAGAAGGATGAAATTGCAATTGACCGTATGTATGCGGACAATAATGACCTGCAGGTCGGTGATGTGATCTCGGTTGATAAAAAGAACTGACGGTTACCGGTCTTGTGGCACTTTCGGATTACAGTGCGCTGTTCAGCAATTCGAGTGACATGATGTTCGATGCGGTTAAATTCGGTGTGGGAATCATGACCGAAGAAGGGTATGATGCCATTACCGATGACCATATCAAATACTGCTATTCCTGGAAATACGATACGGAACCGAAAGATGAAAACGAGGAAAAAGAATGGTCCGATAATTTCGTCGAGGTTCTGGCGGCTCATTCCTCGCTGACGGGTTATCTGCCGCGCTACGGCAATCAGGCAATCAAATTTACCGGCGACGATATGGGCGGTGACAAGGCGATGGTGGAGATACTGCTGTACATCCTGATTGCCATCATGGCGTTCATTTTTGCAGTTACGACAAACAATACGATTGTAAAAGAAGCGTCAGTGATCGGAACGCTGCGCGCATCCGGCTATACGAGACGGGAACTTCTGCTGCATTATCTGTCCCTGCCGGTACTGATTACGATTTTGTCGGCGGTGATTGGAAATATTCTGGGATACACCGTGTTTAAAGATATCTGCGCCGGTATGTATTATGGAAGTTACAGTCTGCCGACGTATCAGACGCGGTGGAATGCCAATGCATTTCTGCTCACGACCGTAATTCCGGCAATTCTGATGTTTGTGATCAACGCGGTGCTGATTTCCGGCCGTCTGCGTCTGTCACCGCTGCGTTTTCTGCGCCACGATTTTGCAAAGAAAGGAAAAAGCCATGCGGTGCGTCTTCCGAACTTCCGGTTCTTCTCGCGGTTTCGTCTGCGGATCCTGCTGCAGAACAAATCGAGTTACTTTACCCTGTTTCTCGGTATCATATTTGCCAATATTCTGTTGCTGTTCGGTATGATGATGAAACCGCTGCTGTCACATTACCAGACGGAGGCGGTGGAAAATATGCTGGCAGATTACCAGTATATTTTAAATGTCCCGGATCCGATCGATGAGGATGATGAGTACACGCTGATGGGAATTGTGCAGAAACTTCTGACGCCATCGCTGAAGACAAATACGGAAGGCGTGGAAACGTTTGCTCTTACATCGCTGAAAAATATTCCGAAAAACCGGGAGGGCGAGAGCATTTCGGTATATGGAATTCAGAAAGACAGCAAATATGTTTCCGCTGAACTGTTTGAGGACGGCGTGACGATTTCCGACGGTTATGCCGAAAAATATGGAATGAAAGTCGGCGATACACTGGAACTGAAAGAGCCGTATGAGGATAAAACGTACAGCTTTGAAGTAAAAAGTATTTATGCCTACCCGGGAGCCCTTGCGGTATTTCTGCCGATGGATGTCTTCTGCGAGAAATTCGATCATCCAGAGGACTACTTTAACGGCTATTTCTCCAACGAGCCGATCACGGACCTGGAGGAATCGTATATCGCGACGAAAATTACGGAAGATGATATGACAAAGATTTCACGACAGCTCAATGTGTCGATGGGAGAAATGTTCCAGCTGATCAATGTTTTCTCGATTGTACTGTTCATGCTGCTGATTTATCTGCTGACGAAGCTGATCATCGAGAAGAATACGACTTCGATTTCGATGGTAAAGATTCTCGGCTACGAGAACAGGGAAATTTTGAGTCTGTATTTGACGGCGACAACCTGGGTTGTGATCATCTCAATCGGTGTCAGCCTGATCATTGCCTCCGCGCTGATCCGCCTGATTTATGTCATTATGCTTTCCGAGTACAGCGGCTGGCTGACATACTATATTGATCCGGCAATTTACGGAAAAATGTATCTGATGGGCCTTGCGGCGTATGCTGTTATCGCTGTGCTGCAGTTCCGCCACATCCAAAAGATTCCGATGGACGAGCACTGAAAAATGCAGAATAAAAAAAGTTACAGGAGAAATCTTGACAAGCCCGGGCAAAGTGTGGTATATTGCTCTCAAACTTGGTGTGGATTTTTCAACTTGTAATAAAGTTCTTTTCGCCACGCAATTATCGAAAGCAGATAATTGCGTGGCTTTTTTGTGGGCAATGAAGCAAAGTCCGTGCCTGCACGTAAGTCCACCAACAGAAAAGATCACAAATGGAGGTAATAATGAACGAAAACTTTATGAAAGAAAAGCCAGTATTTCCACTGCTGGTTTCGATGGCGCTTCCAATGGTAATCTCGATGCTGGTCAATTCCTTATATAACATTGTGGACAGCTTCTTTGTCGCACAGATCAGCGAAGATGCCATGACGGCGCTCTCCCTGGTTTATCCGGTACAGAATTTTGTAAATGCCGTTGCCATCGGTTTTGGAATCGGACTGAATGCGGTGATTTCGTATTATCTGGGAGCGGGTGACAAAAAGGCAGCCGGCTGTGCTGCAACGCAGGGTCTTGCCCTTACCATGCTGCATGCGGTTATTTTAACGATCGGAAGCCTTCTGGTCATCGAGCGTTTCCTGCGGATGTTTTCTTCTTCCGAAACTGTCATCGATCTTGGTGTCCGGTATTCACGGATTATCTTTCTGTTTACCATAGCAATCATGGCAAACCTTTACTTTGAAAAGGTTTTTCAGGCAGTCGGCCGGATGAAAGTGACGATGACTGGTATGATGATCGGCTGTATTGTCAACATCATTCTGGATCCGCTCATTATTTTCGGAATCGGACCGTTTCCGCGTCTTGGAATTGAGGGTGCGGCGCTTGCAACCGGTATCGGTCAGGTGACACCGGCCGTGATTTACTGGATCATTTACAAGATCCGCCCGATTTCGGTCAAAATCCGTCCGGAATATTTAAAAGAAGGAAAAAATCTGGTCGGAAGACTGTACGCGATCGGCGTCCCGGCGATCCTGAACCTGGCGCTGCCGTCTCTTCTGATTTCCGCACTGAATGGAATCCTGGCCGTGTATTCCCAGAGCTACGTTGTCGTGCTCGGCATTTACTACAAGCTGCAGACGTTCATCTATCTGACAGCAAACGGCATTGTACAGGGCATGCGTCCGATCATCGGCTTCAACTACGGTGCAGGCGAGCATAAGCGTGTGCGGAAGATTTATGAGATCACCCTGATTATGTGTGCGGTGATCATGCTTATTGGAACAGGCATCTGCCTTGCCATTCCGGAACAGCTGATCGGACTGTTCAGCAGCAATCCGGAGACCATCCGTCTTGGCGGACAGGCACTGACACGCATCAGCGCGGGCTTTTTGATTTCGGCAGTTTCCATCACATCCTCCGGTGCGCTGGAGGGACTCGGAAAAGGCGGATCTTCCCTGATCATTTCCCTCTGCCGAAATGTCATTGTCATTCTCCCGGCAGCTTACCTGCTGTCCCATCTGGGAGGCGGCGTTTTCGTATGGCACGCCTTCTGGATCACAGAGGTCATTTCCGCAGCGGTTTCTCTTGTGGTATACCGCCGCGCAGTACGAAGATAAAAAATATAAGAAGAAAAGAAAAAGCGGCCTCTTGTGGAAGGCGGCTTTTCTTTTTATAATAGATAATACAGACGTAAGAATTAAGTAAAGATTTTTTTGAATATTCATGGTACCATTACGGTAGTTAAAAACAGAGAGGATGGAAACGACGTGGAAGAAACAAATATTTTAGTTGTGGATGATGAAAAAGAAATCGCGGATCTGCTGGAAATTTATCTGATCAGCGATGGATTTCAGGTATTAAAAGCGTACAGTGCAAAAGAGGGACTCCGCATTCTGGAGGAGAAAAAAATCGACCTGGTGCTGCTCGATGTGATGATGCCGGATATGGACGGTATTGCGATGTGCCGCCGCATCCGGGAGACGAACAACATTCCGATCATCATGGTAAGTGCCAAAACGCAGGATATCGACAAGATCGTCGGTCTGTCAACGGGAGCAGACGATTACGTGGCAAAACCGTTCAATCCGCTGGAGCTGATGGCGCGTGTAAAATCCCAGCTCCGCCGCTACCGCGAACTGAATCCGTCGAAGCCGCACGAGCGCCAGGAAGTGATTTCCTTAAAGCATCTGGAAATCAACAAGGTAACCCATCAGGTTGTCTGCTACGGAGAAAGCATCAAGCTGACACCGATCGAATTTGATATTCTGTATCTGCTGGCCTCCAACCCGGGCCGCGTGTTCGGTACAGACGAAATTTTCGAGCGCGTCTGGCATGAAAAATTCTATGAGGCGAACAACACGGTTATGGTACATATCCGCCGTCTGCGCGGAAAAATGAAAGACGACACAAGAGAAGATAAGATTATTACAACAGTCTGGGGAGTGGGATACAAAATTGAAGCCTGATTTTATAAAAAACTTCAGCCAGAGGATGGTCTTTGATCTGATTGTAAGTGCACTTGTCACGGTACTTGTAGTGATGCTTACCGACGGGATTCTGACCTTTTTCGGCAATGGACTGATGAACATCGGTTACCGGAGCGCCTGGATCGGACCGGGAGGCCTCCGCCCATCGGTGCGGACGATGATTCTGACGGCGGCTGCGCTGCTTTCGTTCTGCCTGACCTTTTATTTCCTGATGCGCGAAACCATCCGATACATTGGGAAGATTCTGGAAAAGGTAAAGGAGATATCAGCAGGGGATTTTGATCATCCGATCGAGGTAAAGGGAAATGACGAGTTTTCTGTGATGGCGGAGAACTTAAATACGATGCAGCAGAATATCAAGGAAATTATGGAACGGGAACGGATCGCGGAGCATACGAAAAACGATCTCGTCTCATCCGTGGCACATGACCTCCGTACGCCGCTGACTTCGATTATCGGCTATCTCGGCTGGGTGCGCACGCGGACGGATCTGGATGAGGAGATGAGAAATCATTATATCGATATTGCCTATCAGAAAGCACTCCGTCTGGAGCAGCTCACGAACGAGCTGTTTGGATTCGTCAAGCTGGAGCACAAAGAGATGCAGCTGCATCTCGGAAAACTTGATCTGGTGCAGCTGATGGAGCAGATGCTCGACGAGATGACGCCGTCTTTTGTGAAAAATGAGCTTCAGGTGGAATTTCTGCATGCGGAACATGCGATTTTTCTCGAGGCGGACGGTGAGCTGCTGGCACGGCTCTTTGGAAATCTGCTGAACAATGCTGTCAAATACGGAAAAGAGGGAAAACAGGTCCGCGTCTCAATGGAAAAAGAGGGCGAATATGTGGTCACGCGTGTCATTAACTACGGACGGATCATTCCAAAACAGGAACTGGATCATATTTTCCAGAAATTTTACCGGACAGAGCAGTCGAGGAGCCGCGATACCGGCGGGACGGGACTTGGACTTGCGATTGTACAGCAGATTGCGGAACTGCATCACGGACAGGTGCGGGTAAAAAGTGATCTGCAGGGAACCGTCTTTGAGGTGGAACTGCCGGTCGGAATGCCAAAGGGGAAGAAAGAGGACGAAAAGCGATGAACAGGAAAAGAAGAAGCAAAATCTGCTGTCTGTCCGGTATTTTGCTGCTGATTCTGCTTCTGGCGGGAGTTCAGAGGGTGTCTGCGATGACAACGCGGACAGAACTTTATCAGAACACGCCGTCGGATGGCGGAAGAAGCGGCGGGAAAGAAAAGCAGCTTCTTGCCAACAGCTACGCAGGGGAATACCAGATTGATTTTTCTTATGGATTCGAAGGAAACTATCAGGATGGGAATCACGTACCGATTCGTGTGACAATCACAAATGAGAGCGCTGTTGAATTTGAAGGATACTTTGTTTTTCAGATAAAAAACGCCGCGGAATCGATTTACCGCGGAAACAGTGGAGAAGGCATTCTCTCAAAACTGTTTCCGGGGGTCAAGCGGTCGGGCGATGGAAGAAACAGCCTTTTTACGTACCGTTTTCCAATCTATATTCCGGCGAACGGAACCGTTACAAAGACTTTTTCTGCAGGGCTTCTGGTGGAAAATACGTCTTTTTGTGTCCTGCGCCTGGAGAACAGCCAGAGGGACACGGTGTACAGTCGGGAAGAAACGATTTCGAGTGAAGGCTTCTTCCAGTCCAAGGTGGAAGTCTGCGTTGTGGAAGAAGAAACTAATTACGGGCAGCAGCTGAATGGAGTTACGCTGAACGACGGGATTTATGAGGTGGAAGCTGCATCTGTCCGGGCAGAGGAGCTTGTCGGGCTTGCGGAGTCGTATTCGCCGGATGTGCTGATCCTTCTGGAGCAGTCCAAAGAAGAACTGGATGAGACAATCCAGAAAGAAATTGATCTCTGGCAGGCAGAGGGAGGTCTTCTGATTACCTTTTCGGGAAACGAGACATTTGCGGAAAGCCAGCGCAGTGCGTTTAAAGAAGCGCCGGTAGATTTTCTGAAAAATATTCTGGACGAAGAGACCACCAGCCGCCTTCTGGCAAAACGAAATATGAATTATCAGAAATACTATACGATTTCCGATCTTCTGGAAAACACTAAGATCCGGAACCGTCCGAATACGGTGCTGTACGGCGGCCTGATTCTGGTCTATCTGGTTCTGGCAGGGCCGGGATTGTATTTCTTTTTGAAAAAAACAGGAAAACGTCAGTATCTCTGGGGGGCGATCTGTGCCTGCTCGGCCGTCTTTGTTATGCTGATCAGTCTGTTTGGCCAGAGCACGAGGCTCAAGGCCCCGGTGCTGACGTATGTAAGAGAAATCTGGCAGTACGATACATACCAGAAAGATTACATTAATTTCTGTGCACAGGCGCCGTACAATGCTTCCTATGAGCTGTATCTGGATCCGTCCTACGATCTGGTGATGTACAACCGTATGGACTATATGTCCAACAGCACGGCACAGCCGGAAACGGAGGATGCGGAATATGAAAAGACGGAGATCAGTTTCGGAGAACAGAAAAACAGGGCAGAAATTTCCAATCAGGCTGCATTTGCCCTGAATGAGTTCGGCATGCAGCGGATGGAAACGCTGGATGAAGGCAAAGGACTGAAAGGCACGTTTCATTTCTGGGATCAGAAGATCAGCGGAACCGTGGAAAATAAGACAGGCTATGATCTGGAGAGCTGTGTGATCGCCGTTCCAGGTTACTGTGCCTCATTGGAGACATCAAAAACGGGGAGACGATCACGCTGGATGGAATAGAAGCGGACAGCGTGCGGGAGTTCGGAAATTGGAGTGCGGCAGAAGATCTGCCGGAGATAGAGAAAAATTATCTGGACGGTGTCATCTATAATCACATGCCGAACCGGAGTGACAACTGCCTTTTCTTTGGAAAGCTGGCAGGCAATGACGATACGTTCCAGCTTGACAGCGGATACGAAGCGTATGGAATCTCGTATTACTATCAGGAAGTGTCTGTGGACATGAAAGAGGCCGGCGTTGTGTACTGTCCGTATGCGCAGGAGTACAGCGGATGGGACGGCGGAAACACGGTAAGCTTTGAAATGGGACCGAATTCCGGCGGAATCTCGGAAGAGGAAACAGAAGTAACGTATTATCTGAACGGTGTCTTTGAAAACAACAACATCTGGTGTCTGTATGGAATGTATGCTAAAGGCGTGATGCAGCCGGATTCTGAGGGAATCTATGATCCTGCATTCTGGCCGTATGCGATGACGGCGTTAGAAGATAAGATCCAGGCGGCAGAAACCGGCGGGGGAGGAAAACGGGGAACCATTCTTTCGCTTGCTTTCGAGAAAGCCCGCACAGAGGATGGGACCAAGATCCGGAATTTCAATGGAATCATTGAGCTGTACAATTTTCAGACGGGAACGTATGATGAAATTTCCGACTGGGAGATCGATTTTGCGAGTGATCCGGCGCTGGAGGCGCAGTATGTGAATGCGGACAACCAGATCCGTGTGCGGTACCGTCTTTCCGAAGAAGAAAAGGGAGAAGAGTATCATGAAAATTATGGATACTATGAGGCACCGAATCTGATCGTAAAGGCGAAAGAGATCCCACCGGAGCAATATCTGGAGAACCTGTTAACGGAGGAGCCAAATGCCGATACTGAAAATTGAGAAACTGACCAAAAAATACGGAAAAACATATGCCCTGAACGGTCTTGATATGGAAGTAAAAAAAGGCGATATTTACGGCTTTGTCGGACCGAATGGTGCGGGAAAAACAACGACGCTGCGCATTATTTCAGGGCTTTTAAAGAGCGACGGCGGCGATCTGTGGCTGGACGGCGTGCGGACGACAAAAAATATTCTGAAGCAGAAAAGCCTGATCGGCTTTGTGCCTGATTTCTTTGGCGTCTATGAAAACTTAAGCGTGATAGAGTATCTGGAATTTTTTGCCGCATCGTATGGAATTTACGGGCGGGCAGGAACTGTCCGTGCGCGGGAAGTGCTGGAGATGGTCGAACTATCGGGAAAAGAGGAGCAGATGGTGGATTCGCTCTCAAGGGGCATACAGCAGCGGCTCTGTCTGGCGCGCGCGATGATCCATAAACCGAAGCTTCTGGTGCTGGACGAACCGAATTCCGGTCTGGATCCGCGTTCGAGAAAGGATTTTCAGCTTCTCCTGCAGCGATTGGCGCGGGAGGATTATACGATTCTGATCAGCTCCCATATTCTTTCGGAATTAGCAGATCTGTGCACCAGCATCGGTGTCATCAACGGAGGTGTCATGGTACAGCAGGGAAAGCTGGAAAACATTATGCTTGCGATCGACAGCTCCAATCCGCTGCGCATCACTGTGCTGAACCAGGTGCCAAAGGCGCTGGAACTATTGCGGCAGGATCCGCAGGTCAGCCGCCTTTCTGTGGATGAAAACAAGATTGCGGCCTGGTTTTCGGGAAGCCGGGAGGAGGAGGCGTATCTGCTGCAGAAACTGGTGGATGCCGGAATCCTTGTGGTTTCGTTTGCACGGGAACACAACAGCCTGGAGTCCCTGTTCTTCCATCTGACCGGGGAAACGGAACAGAAGAGCCGAAACACAGAAACGTTCGGAAACACGATCGGATAAGGAGGGAACGAAACGTGCGGTTAAATCCTGTATTTGAAAAAGAAATGAAGCGGAACTCGCGGTCATCGCGGATTTCCTGGATTATTTTTGTCTGCAATCTGCTGCTTGCCGTGGTTGCGTTTGTCTGCTATTTCGGGGAGAGCAGCCAGCTTGGCTATCTGGCACCGGTCAGTTACAGCGTTCCGATGAACTGCTATATTCTGATGACGTATCTTCTGTTTATTCTCGTCGTCCTTTCAGTTCCGGCGGTTGCGGGAGGAAGCATTTCGCTGGAGCGTGAGAAAAAAACGCTGGATGTGCTGCTGACGACGAACCTGAACCCGTGGAGAATCATTACGGGAAAGCTGGAGGCATCGCTTGGCGTTGTTCTGATACTGACGGTTTCGGCACTGCCGGTGCTGTCCCTTGTTGTGGTGTTCGGCGGTATCGGCCTTGGCGGACTGCTTCTGATGGCGGGAGGCCTTCTTCTGACCGGAATTTTTGTCGGCAGTATCGGCATTTTCTGTTCGGTTGTTTTTAAGCGGACCACACTGGCGACCGTTCTTTCCTATGTCATTGTCGTTTTTCTGGTCGTAGGAATATGCGCCTGCACGGGGCTTGCCTACTACGCAGGACTGCTGCAGCAGGAGATGACGGCAGCTTATCAGCAGATCGATGTAGGAGGTGTAATTTACCTTCTTCTTTTCAATCCGTTTACCTCGTTTGCGGGGATCATCAGCGCCAGCTTGGGAATGGAAGAGAGATGGAACAGCTCTGCTATCTGCTTGGAAATTACGGACAGAATCCGCTGATCCATTATCTGCCGGAGGCGAGTGCCGTTCTGCAGCTTCTGATATCAGCCGTTCTTCTTGTAACGGCGGGAAGAAAGCTGAATCCATTAAATAAATAACAGGAGTAAAAGAGAAGATGAAACCATTTTGTTTTAGCCTTTCCGGAATTTATGAGTCCGAAGGATATGCCTGGGAGCAGGCGGGAAAGATCTGGGATCTAAGAGAGCTCCGGGGAACTGACGGTTATCTCGATCCGGAGACGGAGCAGTTTCTGGAAGCGGAACTTGGCCGAAAAAAAGAAACGAAAGAGCTGCCGCGGATCCGCCTTCTGGATTCCGGCAATTATCACTATATGAGCAAATTGCTGCTGGGACTGGAAAAAGAAGATTTGTTTTTAGCCGTATTCGACCACCATACCGATATGCAGCCGCCGGCGCTTCTTCCGGTGCTCTCCTGCGGTTCCTGGATCCGGGATGCTGCCGGGGCGTATCAAAACATCAAAGGAATCTGTGTGATCGGCCCGCCGGAGCGTCGGTGCGGGAAACAGAAGCGATGGAGCATGTCTGGTTTGTGACACAGGAAGAGCTCGACGACGGAAGCGGAGCGGCGAAGATCAAAGAGATTTTTGCATCCCATGCGGGAACATTTCCGGTATATCTGTCGGTCGATAAGGACATTCTGTCAAAGGAGGAGCTTGATACGAACTGGGATCAGGGAAATGTGCGTGTGGATGAACTGCTGTCCCTTGCAAAGGACTGTCTTGCGGGGAGAAAGGTGCTCGCGTCGATCTCTGCGGAGAGCCGTCGGCGAACGCGCCGGAGGCGGAGTGCAGCGCGGCAAGTCTGGTAAACCAGAAGCTGTACGGCGCGCTTGCGGCAAAAATCGAAGATTGACAAAGCCGGGGCAAAAGAGTATCATAAATTCATACCCAGACGGGGTATATAGAGTGACGGAACACAAGGAGGAAACCTCATGGGTGAATGTTGTACACACTGCAGTGAATGCGACCGGAAAAAAGTGCGGGACGAAAAAGAATACAAAGATCTGATCCACCGTCTTTCGAGAATTGAAGGCCAGGTGCGCGGAATACGGGAAATGGTGGAGAGCGACCGCTACTGCGTCGATATCCTGACCCAGGTATCCGCGATCCAGTCTGCATTAAACAGTTTCAACAAGGTACTGCTTTCCAGCCACATCAAATCCTGCGTTGTGGAGGATATCCGGCAGGGAAAAGAAGGCGCCGTGGATGAGCTCTGCAAAACCATCCAGAAGCTGATGAAATAAGAAGGAGAAGAAGAAAATGAAAGCATATGAAAGATTACTGAATTATGTTAAAGTGCCGACACCGAGCAATGAGAAGAGCGGAACCCATCCGTCTTCCGAGTGTCAGAGAGTCCTGGCAGACCAGCTTGCAGAAGAAATGAAAGCGCTCGGCGTATCGGATGTCCGTGTAGAGGATAAATGCTACGTCTATGGAAAAATTCCGGCAACAAAAGGATACGAAGGAAAGACAAAACTGGGATTTATCGCACACATGGATACGGTATCTGATTTTGCAGATCATGCGGTAAATCCGATCGTACATGAAAATTATGACGGAAAGGATCTGAAGCTGGCTGACAGCGGAAGAACACTGGAGGTTTTGGTATTCCCGCATCTTCCATCCCTGGCCGGCAGAACGTTGATCACAAGCGATGGAACAACGGTGCTCGGTGCAGACGACAAGGCGGGCGTGGCAGAGATTATGACACTGGCAGAAGCCCTTCTTGCCGGAGAAATCCCGCACGGTCCGATTTCCATCGGATTTACACCGGATGAGGAGATCGGTGAAGGCCCTGACTTTTTTGATGTTCCAGGCTTTGACGCAGAGTTTGCCTATACCGTGGACGGCGGCACAGAGGGAGAAATCGAATTCGAAAACTTCAATGCAGCCGGAGCGAAATTCACGGTGACCGGATTTAACATCCACCCAGGCGGAGCAAAAGACACGATGATCAATGCAATCGCTGTTGCAAGCGAGATCCAGTCTCTTCTGCCGGAAGCAGAGTCCCCGAGAAATACCGAAGGATATGAAGGCTTCTATCATCTGACCAGTATGTCCGGCGATGTGGCACATGCCGAGTCCGAGTACATCATCCGTGATCACGATGCAGAGAAATTTGCAGCAAAAGAAGAGAATCTGCGCCGGATTGAAAAAGCAATGAATGAAAAATACGGCGAGGGAACGGTAAAACTGGAGATCAAAGAGCAGTACCGCAACATGGCTGAGAAGATCCGTCCTTGCTACCATCTGATTGAGAATGCCGAAGAGGCAGCCAGAAGAGCCGGCATGGAGCCGATCGTTCTTCCGATCCGCGGCGGCACAGACGGCGCACGCTTAAGCTTCATGGGGCTGCCGTGCCCGAACATCGGAACCGGCGGATATGCATGCCATGGACCGTATGAGCACATTACCGTTGAGGGGATGGAAAAGACGATGGCAATGCTGAAAGAACTGGTTAAGATCTACGCAGAATAAAAGAGTTGTCAGAAAAAAGGAAAAGTCCGGCAGAAAACTGCCGGGCTTTTTGCTGGCGTTTATGATAGGAAGAAAAAAATCAGCACAGCAAAAAACGGAGCCATGCAGGCTCCGATTAAAAGCAGTTCGTAGGGGAATCGAACCCCTGTTTTCGCCGTGAGAGGGCGACGTCTTAGCCTCTTGACCAACGAACCATATGATATAGAACAGAATTTTTAAAAGAGAAGGAAGTCTGTGAAACCTTCAACAGTTCGTAGGGAATCGAACCCCTGTTTCCGCCGTGAGAGCGGACGTCGTTAGTCCTCTTGACCCAACGAACCATCGTTAAACGAG
>ENA-OQCX01000972-OQCX01000972.1-human-gut-metagenome-genome-assembly--contig:-NODE-972-length-14100-cov-2.392471_pt1 | contig 14100 bp, 17 predicted proteins | sample MGYA00242762_ERZ504587 | MGnify/ENA primary metagenome ERZ504587 (study PRJEB26092, sample SAMD00036337) | human gut metagenome | host: Homo sapiens | study: EMG produced TPA metagenomics assembly of...
ATCCGCTTCTTCGACGGCCGTCAAGTAGAATAACCCCCATAATCCATAACTTATAACTCATAACTCAAAAATGCAGACCATTCGCCAAGCTTTTATACTTTTACGGCAGAACCCGTTGCTGAGTACCATATTCATATTGGGTACGGCATTTGCCATTACCATGATTATGGCGATTGTGATTACCTGGCAGATGAAATATGCGACATCGAGCCGGAAGTGAACCGTAACCGCTCTCTCTACATAAGCAAGATGCATTTGCAGGGTAAGGAAAACAAGAACTGGAATAATTATACAGCCTGTTCGCCGGCTTTCATGAAGAACTGTGTGCAGCCGTTGCCCGAAGTAGAGGCCTGTACGGCATTTGTTCCGGCAACGGTCGCCCTGGTTTCCATGCCCGACGGCACTAATGCGGTGAAAGTGGATGCTATGGAAGACCCGGGATTCTGGAAAGTGTTCCGGATGCAGTTTGTCGCAGGACGGGGATTCGACGATTCCGACCGGGGCGGTGATGTGTCCGCCATTGTCGTGGCTGCTTCTGTGGCGCGGAAACTGTTCGGCACTACGGATGCAGTAGGCAAGACGGTGCTGCTGAACCGTAACGAAGCGCGTATCTGCGGGGTGGTAAAGGATGTTTCGGTCATTGCGAAGGATGCTTATGCGCAAGTGTGGCGCATGTATCCCGCCAAGTTGCAGGATGCCACTTCCATCTGGAGTTATGCCCAATCGCATACGGTGGTGGCGCTGGCACGTTCTTCCGAAGATATTCCGGCCATCAGGCAGGGAATAGCGAAGCGGGTGAAAGACATCAATGCCGTACAGGCCGAAACGCTGATGGACATTATGGAACAGCCCGATGAAATCGTGGCGCATGTCAACCATGTGTGGGCCAACGTGGGGTCGGATTTGCGGATGTTGTACATACAGTACGCTCTGGCATTGCTCATTGTTCTTTTAGTGCCGTCGCTCAATCTGTGCGGCCTGAGCAACAGCCGTATGCAGCAGCGCATCAGCGAACTGGGCGTGCGTAAGGCATTCGGAGCGACGCGCGGCGTACTCATAAGGCAGATCTTGAATGAAAACCTCGTACTGACTCTGATTGGCGGAGCGGTGGGGCTGGTGTTCAGCTATCTGCCGTGTACGGCATGCGTACGTGGCTGTTCACCAATAATCAGAACACCGGCACTTCCGGCGAGTTCGACTGAGCATGTCGGTACTGTTCAGCCCTACGGTGTTCTGTCTGGCATTCCTTTTCTGTCTGGTCATCAACCTGCTGAGCGCAGGCCTGCTACATGGCTTGCCGCACGGCACACAATTGTGGATTCTTTGAACGATAAATAAAGCGAGATTGATTATGAAATTCATAGTACATAACTTACGTATGATTCGGGCGCGTCTCCGCAGTAACGGATGGGTGCTTGCAGAATTGTTTCTGGTATTTATCGTGATGTGGTTTCTCTGCGATTCGCTGGGATGCCTGAAGTATACGTTCTATCGCCCGTTGGGCTATAACATAGACCATGTGTACCAGCTTTCAATGATTAAGGGCGGTGAAAGCCGGGACAGCAGCATGACGAGTGCGGACAAATACCTGGGCATCCTGCAGAAGCTCGAAAGGGAGCCTGCGGTTGAAGTGGCCGCCCTGTCGTATTGGAGCCTGCCGATGAGCGGCAATAATTCCTATAACTCGCTGGCTGTGCAGGATACCATCGGTTGTGCGGTGCGTATAATAAACGCTACCGGAGGATATACGCGGGTATTCCGCATGAAGGAAGATGCCGGACGTCCGTTTGCGGCAATGCCTGTGGGGAATGATGTCACGTCCGGCAATTATGTGATGCTGAGCGAGGGTACGGCCGACTATTATAAGGAAAGGGTGCCCGGCTTCTCTTTGGATACTCCCTTGAGCTGGTACGGAGATACCGCGAATGTGGTAACGCAGTGCGGCATGATCGGCAGTTTCCGTTCCTATCGCTATGGGGCCGATGCAAAGTGGGCTTTCCGGAGAATTGACGAGAATGTGATACGGACCGAATTACAGGATTATGAAGCGCAGATTGTTTTCCGTGTGAAGGAAACATGGATTCTTCCGATTACCGGAGCAAGTTCCTGAAAGAGATAGCCCCGCATCTGGACACCGACAATATGTTCATTGCCGATGTAGCTCCTTACACGGAGCAGCAATATCAGTTTGAGGTGATGAAAGGCGATGTGGACAAGGTGAATACGCAAACGGTTGTGGTGGTATTCCTGTTGGTGAATGTGTTCCTGGGGCTGATAGGTACTTTCTGGTTCCGTACCGTAGCGCGCAATGAAATAGCTTTGCGGCTTGCCATGGGCAGCACGAAGAAGCAGATATTCTGCCTGCTCATGGGGGAGGGATTGCTGTTGCTGACTCTTGTTACGCTGCCCGCCATGATTGTCTGTTATAACGTGGGCATTGCCGAATTTACAATGGGACATACGGAACTGATTACCACCTGGCCGGTGAAATGGAGCTTCCTGCGTTTTCTGCTGGGCTCGTTGGGTGCATGGCTGCTGATAGCACTGATGGTGGTGATTGGAATATGGTTTCCGGCACGGCAGGCTATCAAGATACAGCCGGCAGAGGCGTTGCACGAAGAATAGAATGTGAAACAAAATAAAAAAGAAGAAATATGAGAACTGATGTAGCAGGTGTTATCATTGCATTGGTATTGGCCTTTGCAGGTATGCTGAGTGTTTGTGCACAAGATGCAAAAGTAAGTGAAGTACGTAAGGTGGATGCTTTCTCGTCCATTGAGATAACCTCTGTGGGGACAATTCATTTTACACAAAGTGACACTTATTCTTTCAGGATTGAAGGCAGGGAGAGGTACGTGAAGAATACGCAGACCACAGTGAAGGACGGCCGTCTGCTGATAGGTTTCAAGGACGGGAAAAACAAGCGCAGGAGCAATCAGAAGGATGGCGTGACTATCTGGATTTCGGCTCCCGACTTGAAGGAGGTGGAGTTTACCGGTGTAGGCGAATTCAAATGTGAGAAGCCTTGAAGCTCGATGCCGTGTCATTCGAGATAAAAGGTGTGGGTGAAGTGAATGTCTCCGACTTGACGTGCAACGAGCTGAAGTTGCCTTGCGTGGAGTAGCAGCGCGATATTCATGTAGCCTGCGACTATTTGTCTGCCAAATGGGTGGTGTGGGTAGCGTCACTTTGAGCGGAACCGCCGGACGTGCGGATATTTCCAAAGGAGGCATAGGAGGAGTAAATACAGATAATTTGAAAATAGGCCGTTAAGATGATAAAGCAATACTTTGCACAAGCCTGGGCGCAGTTGCGGCAGCAGCCGATGATGAGCGCCGTCAGCATAGCCGGTACTGCGCTTGCCATATTCCTTATTATGCTGGTGGTAATGATGCAGCAGGTAAAGGTGGCTCCTTTTGCGCCCGAAAGCAATCGCGATCGCTTCCTGCACGTTAAGTCAATGAGCATCTCCAACTCGAATTGGGGAGACGGTACAAGCAACGGACCGATGAGTGTACAGACAGCCCGTGAATGTTTTCAGTCGTTGAAGACGCCGGAAGCGGTCACTATCTATACCATTTTCCCCGTATCCACTCCGGTGTCTTTGCCGGGCAAACCGGCAGTCAGTGTGGATTTACGGCAGACGGACGACATCTTCTGGCACGTATTCGACTTTTCCTTTATCAATGGAAAGCCCTATGATAAAGCCGTGTTCGATGCCGGGCAGCCGGTTGCCGTACTTACGGAAAGTGTAGCGCGCAGCCTCTTCGGTACGACTGAAGTTACGGGGCGTGAGTTTCTCCTCAGTCATGCGCCCTATCGCGTAGCCGGTGTCGTGAAAGATGTGTCTACACTGGCGGATTGCGCTTACGGACAGGTATGGGTTCCGTATACCTCAACGGGCATGGATAATGAAACGTGGAACGACCGGCACATGGGAATGATGAGTTGTACGATGCTGGCGCGCAGCCGGGATGATTTCCCCGCTATACGCCAGGAAGCGGAACGTCGTAAATCGGAGTATAATACGCTTATCGGAGAGAACGGCTGGAAGCTGATTTACCGCAACCGCCCTTACGACCAGGAAAAGAATGCCATTGCTTTCGGCGCCAATATCGAACCGGATGTGAATGCGGCGCGCCGTCAGCGGATTATCATCTTCGTCATTCTGTTGATAGTGCCTGCATCAATCTTTCGAGCATGACACAGAGTCGCTTGCGTCAGCGGGTATCGGAAATCGGAGTGCGCCGTGCTTTCGGCAGTACACGGATGGAGCTGATTGGGCAGATTGTGGCGGAGAATTTGGTAATGACTTTATTGGCAGGTATTGTCGGTTTGCTGTTGAGCGTGGCCTTTGCATACGTGGGCAACACGTTGCTTTTTGCGCAGGAATTCAGTCAGACTTTGAACCCGCCGGAAGTGGATGCTTCCATTCTGCTTCATGCTTCCACCTTTGGGTGGGCGTTGCTGTTCTGCTTTGTGCTGAATCTGATGAGCAGCGGTTTCCCGGCATGGAAGGCTTCCCGCATCGGGATAGTGAACGCATTGGGAGGACGCTTGCACTAAACGCTTGTCGCTAACTATTAATTACGGAAAGAAATGACTAAGAAACTTTTGGTACAGATAAAGAATGAATGGTGCAATAACCTGTGGCTGGCGTTGGAATTGCTGGTTGTAAGCGTTGTGATGTGGTTTGTGGTGGACTATCTTTATACGCGTATGGCAACTTATCTGGAGCCGCGGGGCTTCGACATCAGCCATTGCTACCTTATCGAAATGGGAAAGCTTACCGATAAGAGTCCCGATTATATCCCGAACCAGACCGATGAGCAGGAAGATGCCGATATTCTTGAACTTGTGGACCGTCTGCGCCGTCGTCCGGAGATAGAGGCGGTGAGTCTTTCGCAAAACTCATATCCATATAATGGCAGTAACTCCACAGATTTGGTGCAGTACGATACGCTGGTCTCCGGTAGTTGGACGATACGCCGTTTGGTGACTCCCGATTTTGTGCGTGTGTTCCGTTATCAGGGCACACGTGGCGAGACGCCCGAACAGCTTGCCGGGATGTTGGAAAGGGGAGAGTTCCTTGCTTCCGACAACCTTTACCGGAAGTACGGCCATCCGCTGACGGAGTTCGTAGGCAAGAGCTTCCGGCTTTTCGGCGACACAATACAAACCTACCGGCTGGGAGCGGCTTGAAGGATGTACGTTACAATGATTTCGAGCAGGCCCGCGATTCGTATACCTTTCTTTATAAACTCGATTGGTATGATACGGGATTGGAACTCTGTGTCCGTGTCCGCGAAAATCAGGACCATGATTTCATCCAACGCCTGAAAACGGACAGTGAGAAACAGTTCCGCATCGGCAATATCTTTATCTCCGAAATACGTTCCTTTAAGGACATCCGCCGTAATTTCCAGCAGACATGGAGCAATGACCTGCGCAATTACGTAATGGGTATGGGATTTCTGTTGCTGAATATATTTCTGGGACTGCTCGGCACTTTCTGGTTCCGTACCCAGCAACGCCGTTCGGAGATTGCCCTGCATAAGGTACATGGAGCATCGGACATGAGTATTTTCACCCGTCTGATAAGCGAGGGGCTGCTTTTGCTGTTGCTTGTCACGCCTGTTGCTTTGCTCATAGACTATAATCTGGCAAGCATGGAACTGAACTCCTGGCGCAACGGTACGACTTTGGAGTGGGAGCGCCTATTGCTTTGCGCTGCCATCAGCTTCCTGCTGATAGGATTGATGATTGCGATTGGTATAGGCATTCCGGCACGCAGGGCGATGAAGGTACAACCGGCAGAGGCTTTGCATGATGAATGATTTTAGGAAGTTAAACAGATAACGGAATATGATACGTCTTTACTTTCAGCAAGCGCTATATCACTTGCGCGAGAATCCCATCATAACATGGTTTCCGTACTGGGTACGGCATTGGCCATCTGCATGATTATGGTACTTGTCATCACTTTTCAGGTGCGGCTCGTGGACTGCGAGCCCGAGGTGAATCGCAGCCGTTCGCTGTATGTGTCTGCCATGTCCGTCAAGAACAAGGGCGGGAGCGACGGCGATTCATCCAACGCCCGCATGTCGGTGCGTACGGGGCGCGAGTGCTTTAAGAATCTCACTACGGCGGAGGCGGTAACGTTGGTTTCCTTGCCCGAAAAGGTACGTGTGTCCCTGCCGGCAGGCAACAAGGTCACGGCCGACATGGTGCAGACGGACGACGCCTTTTGGCATATCTTCCGGTTCCGCTTTCTCAGCGGCAAGGCGTTTACAAAGGCCGACAGCGATGCCGGAGTGCCATGCGCCGTGTTGAGCGCTGCGGTGGCGCGCCGCCTGTTCGGCACGACGGACGTTGCGGGAAAGACGGTACAGTTGAACTATGTGGAATACCGTATATCCGGTGTGGTGACGGATGTGTCCGTACTGGCCACTTCCGCCTATGCGCAGGTGTGGGTTCCCTATACGTCCACAGACATTGCCCGGCTGACGTGGTGGGAGGAGACCATGGGGCAGATGAGGGCGGTTATCCTTGCGCGCTCCGCAGCCGATTTCCCGGCTATCCGTGAGGAGCGGAGCAACTCCGCCGTAAGTATAACGACAGTCTGCGCGACTCGGAAGTGTTCTATCGCGGGCAACCCGATGAACAGTTTGCCAACCTTTACCGCAAGTGGAACGAAACGCCCGATACCAAAGCCATTATCCTGCGCTATATGCTCGTTATCGCCATCCTGTTGCTTGTGCCTGCCATCAACCTGAGCAGCATGACGCTCTCCCGTATGCGCAGACGTATGGCGGAGATAGGTGTGCGCAAGGCTTTCGGGGCTACGGGTGGCGAACTGATACGCCAGATATTCTTTGAGAACCTGTTGCTGACATTGTTTGCCGGCGTGTTGGGACTTGCGCTGAGTTACACCGCCACCTTCCTGCTGAACGGTTTCCTTTTCAACAACAGCACCAATGCCTACCTCAGCGGGGAAACCGCCCTGACACCGGGCATGCTGCTTTCGCCCTGGGCATTCCTTGCAGCTTTCGGTTTCTGTTTGCTGATGAACATCCTTTCGGCAGGCATACCGGCATGGAGGGCTTCGAGAATGAATATAACGGATGCGATCAATCAAAGGTAAACGATGGTTATGAAAACGATATTGAAACAAATAAAGAACGAGTGGAACAGCAATCTTTTTCTCTTTGTGGAGCTGCTGCTGGTCTTTGTCGTGCTGTGGTATATTGTGGACTGGACGCTTGTCACCGCACGGGTCTATCACGCTCCGATGGGATTCGATACGGAGCACTGCTACAACATCACCGTAAGCAAGCTGGGAGAGGACTCGCCTCTTTATAATCCGGAGCTGACCGCCGATGATGATATGGACGACTTGCTCCGGCTTACGGACAGGCTGCGCCACTGCCCCGGCGTAGAGGCCGTTGCCATTTCGCAAAACTGCTTTCCGTACAATGAGGGCAGTAACGGTATTGATTTGGGTATTGACTCTGTGGCTGTCAATGTTCGTCTTCTTTGGGTGGAGGCGGACTTTTTCCGCGTGTTCCGTTATGCCTTTACGGAGGAAGCGGAGTTTGCCAAGGTAGAGGCTGCATTCCGCAATGACGAGCCGGTGGTATCTTCCAATCTCACCGAAGGACATCCGGAATTGGGAGGCAGTGCGTCCTTGCCGGGGCGGGAAGTCTTGCTGTTGAACTACGGTAAGGACGTCCGCCGTCGCATAGGTGCGGTGGGCACGCCCGTGCGTTGGTCGCATTTCCATACTCCGTCGCAGTGGGGCGGGGCTTTTGCAGCCCTTCCGCTCAATGCGAAGAGGTTACGGAATTTCGGCGATCCCCGTTATGTCACAGTCAGCCTGCGCGTTTCCGAAGATGCCGATAAGAACTTTGCCGAAAAGCTGATGAATGATGCCGACCGCCTTTATCAGGTAGGTAATCTGTATCTGCTGGACATTACACCTTTCAGCCATTTGCGCGAAATCTGCGAGCTGGAAGACATGAACGAATGGAAGACGCAGCTTTGCGTGCTCGGTTTCCTGCTGTTGAATATCTTCTTGGGCGTTATCGGCACATTCTGGTTCCGTACGCAGCAACGCCGTAAAGAGGTTGCGCTGCGGATGGCGCTGGGCAGTTCGCGCCGGGGGATTTTCTCCTGTCTCATGTACGAAGGGGGTGTTACTGCTTACGCTGGCGGCCGTACCGGCGGCTGTCATCGCTTTCAATATCGGTTATGCCGAACTGGTGGATGTGGGCAAGATGCCTTTCGATGCCGGACGCTTTCTGCCGGCTCTTGCCTTGACATGGCTGCTTATGGCGCTGATGATTGTTGCCGGAATCTGGTATCCTGCTTATGGAGCGATGAAAGTACACCCGGCAGAAGCATTGCATGATGAATAAAGTTTTTTAAGAAAAGATGTATATTCTCGATATAAGCTTGTATATTTGCGTAGTTATAAAGAAGTTTACGCAGACAAATCAAAACAAACGGAATGGGAAAACACTTTTTCTTAACATGTTCATTAGCTTTCTTATGCATGATATCGGGGACGCTTTCGGCTGCGGAAACCAATTATAATGTACTTTTCATACAATCATACACAAACAGCTCTTCCTGGCATAATAACCTTATTGCCGGTTTGCAGGACGGCTTGGAAGAGGGCGGTGTAAAAGCAAACGTGGTTATAGAGTATCTGAATGCCGATTTTGGACGTTTGTTTCGGAGTGTGTTATCATGCGCCGCATATGCGAACGTGCCAGACAGCGGAAAACGGATTTGATTGTGACGTCCAGTGATGAGGCTTTCTTTACCTTGACTCACTGCGGCGATTCTTTGCCGTATCAGATACCGGTAGTTGTTTCGGGCATTAAATATCCTGACAGGAAGTTGTTCGACCGTATGCCGAATGTCTCGGGCTTCACTTCAGTAACGGATTTTAATGTGTTGCTTGAGGAAGCCATACGTTTATTTCCTGCACGTAAGGAGATTGTCTGCCTGTCGGACAGCAGTTTTTTGAGTGCTAAGGGAGTGGAAGCGGTAGAAGAAGCCTGGGAGTCTTTTCATAAGAAACATCCCGAATACAGTTTTAAGGAACTGAATGTGCAGAGAAAGTCCCTCAACTCTCTCATAACGTCTATTTGTTACGATTATCATGCCCATAAGTACATTGTTATCGCCCCTAAGTGGATTCCTTTTCTTTCCCTGAAATTGAAAGCTCCTGTATTTGCCAATCAAAACCTGGCAATGACAAGCGGTGTTTTATGTGTTTATGATGTAGAACCGGCGGCAGATACTTATGCTGCGGGCATACAGGCGGCAAGTATTCTGAAGGGGCGGTCGCCTGCTTCATTCGGAATAGGAGACTTGGGCGGCAAGTTATTGTTCGACTACAAGCAGTTGGACTTCTTCCATGTAGATGTGGATAGTGTTGAAAAACGGGGAATCGTTTTGAACATTCCTCTGATGGACCGCTATCAGGCCTGGTTTATTCTGTTCTATTCGGTGATAGTGGGTGCGTTGGCATTTCTTGTAGTCTGGCTCTATCGGAGCAACCGGCGTGAATCGCGCAAGCGGATACATGCGCAGACCCGTCTGCTGATACAACACCGTCTGGTGGAACAGCGGGACGAATTCGATAAGATATTCTGTTCTATTCGCGACGGACTGGTTACGTATGATATGGATTTGAGAATCCATTTTGTGAACCGGGCTTTAGTGGAGATGCTGGGATTGCCTGCAGAAATGTATACGACACGTCCGTACGAAGGACAGGTTGCCGGTTCCATTCTCCATATTTACATGAATGGCGAGAACATCCTGCAGGCTCTGTTGAAACAGGTGATACAGGATAGGAAGCCTGTCATTATACCGGAAAAGGCATTCATGCAAGAGAATACCAAAGGTACTTATTTCCCTGTTTCGGGCGAGGTGGTTCCTATCTTTGCGAAAGACAAACTGACGGGTATGGCAATTGTCTGCCGTAATATATCCGAAGAAGAGATGCAGAAGCGTTTTTTCAATATGGCTATTGAGGAAAGTTCCATTTATCCGTGGCAGTACAACACACGATTGAAATGCTTCCATTTTCCCGACGGACTGCTGCAACGTTTCAATTGCTACGACAATACGGACTATATTTCGAGGGAAGAACTGGATCGGATTGTCCATCCGGAAGACCTTTCCCGCACATGCAGGCATTTCGACAATATCATGCTGGGGCATGAGCCGAACTCGCGCATGAGTTTCCGGCTGCAAAACGCAGATGGCGGATATGAGTGGTGGGAGTTCCGGAGTACCGCTTATGAGGGGCTCACGGTAGATATACCTTATAGGGTATTGGGTGTATGCCAGAGTATCCAGCGTTATAAAGACACCGAAGAGGAACTTATCGCGGCCCGTGACCGTGCCTTGCAGGCTGACAGACTGAAATCGGCGTTCCTTGCCAACATGAGCCATGAGATACGTACTCCGTTGAATGCGATAGTCGGTTTCTCCGATTTGTTGAAAGACCTGCAAGCCTTTTCTTCGGAAGAAGTACAGCAGTTTGTCGAGACTATCAATATAAACTGCACGTTGTTGCTGGCTCTGATTAATGATATTCTGGACCTCTCGCGCATTGAATCGGGCACAATGGATTTTCAGTTCTCTTCTTACAATCTTACGTTTATCATGCAGGAAGTTTACGACTCCCAGAGGCTGAGCATGCCGCAGGGAGTGGAATTATGCACCGATTTTCCGGAAGGGACCGACAAGTATATCACTACCGATGCCGTACGCTTGAAGCAGGTTTTGAATAATCTGATTAACAATGCCAAGAAGTTTACCGTGCAAGGGAGCATCACTTTAGGATATAGAGTGGATGAATCCGGATATACAACCGTCTTTGTGGAAGATACCGGAGCGGGTATATCCGATGAAGACCAGAAGCATATCTTCGAGCGTTTCTATAAGGCGGACAGCTTTACGCAAGGGGCCGGTTTAGGGTTGAGTATCTGCCAGACAATTGTGGAACGTATACACGGAACCATTACGGTGACTTCAAAGCCGGGCAGAGGAACCCGCTTTGAAGTCCGCATGAGTGATGATGTAATATGATTGCCGGTCGGTTTTAGAGTTTATTCTATCCTTTTGCATCCGTTGGATTGCAGGAACTCGTCGAGCATCAGTTCGTAGTTGCCATGCAGCATGATGTGATGGTTGCCCAACGGATTTCTCAGGAAATATTCTGCCGGGGCGTTCATCTTGATACGTACCTGTGTGCGGCACATATTGATGTAGTTGGTGTTTTCGGTCAGTGTACCCGTGCCGAGGTAATATTCGTCCAGACATTCTCCGCCGCATTTCACGATTGTCACGTCTCCGGTAGGCAGTATTCCCTGTATGCCGATGCCGCTTTCCGTTTCAAAGTGGTTGCGGATGATGAACTGCTCTGTCTGTGCGATGCCGATGGTGCAATGCGCCAGTATGATTTCGTTGGTGCGTGCATTAATCATGGAAGGATTGGCCATGAAAGCAGGTTTGCCTGTAAGCACTTTGGCAGCGAGCATGGTGAAGACGGACTGCAAATCGCCTTCGCATCCGGCAATGATGCCTCGTCATTCAGCAGGGAAAGCGCCAGGCAGCCGGTAGTGCCCGTCTGTTCTATCAGGCGGAAACAACTCAGGGTGAGTGCGCTTAAACGGTCTTCGTCCACAATCTTCCGGATGGCGCGATACAGGCGCATTGCCTTTATCATATCTTCGGGCGATGCTTCCCGGCAGGCAAGCGCTTTTCCGGCAAGGCCGGCACATGCTTCGCCTACTTCATCATCCGTGATTTGGTTGTAATATTCGTACACGCGTTCCAGTGCGATGTCTGTGTATTCCACTCCCCAGCGTCGTTTGGCAAGCAGATAATCCACGTTGCTGGCAATGAGCCAGCTCGACGGAGTGCCTATCACACCGATACGCATTCCGTAGAGGCCGCGTTGCGCCATGAAATTGCTGTGCAGTACAAAAATACGTTTGATGATTTCGGACAGTTCGCCATGCAGGATTTCGCTTTTCATTCCCCGGCTGCGCAGCCAGGAAGATATTTCGAGGGCGGCGGCAAGCGAGTTCTGCATACCGTCTGCCAGGATGATGGCAGGGCGGGGAAGAGCCTCGAAATGCTGGATAACCAGCCGTTCCACTCCGCCGGTGGCGATGAACAGGATGCTGAAATCATCGGGAGACAGCTTGTTGATATCTTGGTAATCTATGAAATTGACGGTGAAATATTTTTCCAGTTCGTTCAGGATTATTTCATGGGAACTGCGGACTGATGCTTGCTTATGTAGCAGTGAAGCAAAAGTTATTAGGTTGATGACCATAGCGTTACTTACTATTTTTAAAGTTGGTTTAAGATAAAACGGTTGTGGTTGCTCATTTGTTTACTATTTCAAAGGTACAAGATTCTTTTTAAATAGCATAGTGTTTTTAATATAGATAAGGTTTTTAAAGTTTTTATGTCTTTGCTTCCCTTTGGTATCAAATAAATCACTACATTTGCAACTTAAATGATAAAATGATATAAAAACTCATGCCAACAATTTCTATTCGCGGGATGGAGATGCCCGCATCTCCTATCAGAAAGCTGGCTCCCTTGGCAGATGCAGCCAAGCAACGGGGCATCCATGTATTCCACCTCAATATCGGACAGCCCGACCTGCCTACGCCGCAAGTCGCGATTGACGCCATCCGTAATATTGACCGTAAGGTATTGGAGTACAGTCCCAGTGCCGGTTATCGCAGCTATCGCGAGAAGTTGGTGGGGTATTACGATAAGTACAACATCAAGCTCACTGCCGATGACATAATCATTACATCCGGCGGTTCGGAAGCGGTGCTGTTCTCTTTCATGGCATGCCTCAATCCGGGTGACGAGATTATCGTGCCCGAACCGGCTTATGCCAATTACATGGCATTTGCCATCTCTGCCGGAGCCAGGATACGTACGATTGCAACTACCATCGAAGAGGGATTCTCGCTGCCTAAGGTGGAGAAGTTCGAGGAGCTGATAAACGAACGTACGCGTGCCATCCTGATTTGTAACCCCAACAACCCTACCGGCTACCTTTATACCCGCCGTGAAATGAATCAGATACGCGACCTTGTGAAGAAGTACGACCTCTTCCTCTTCTCCGACGAGGTGTATCGCGAGTTCATCTATACGGGTTCTCCATACATCTCCGCCTGCCATCTGGAAGGCATCGAGAACAATGTAGTCCTGATTGATTCCGTTTCCAAGCGTTATTCCGAATGCGGTATCCGTGTAGGTGCACTGATAACGAAGAACAAAGAGATACGCGATGCCGTTATGAAGTTCTGCCAGGCGCGTTTGAGTCCGCCGTTGATAGGTCAGATTGCCGCCGAAGCGTCTTTAGATGCTGGCGAAGACTATCTGCGCGATACCTACGACGAGTATGTAGAACGCCGTAAGTGTCTGATTGACGGTCTGAACGTATCCCCGGCGTATATTCACCTATTCCGATGGGAGCGTTCTATACCGTGGCCAAGCTGCCCGTAGACGATTCGGACAAGTTCTGCGCATGGTGTCTTTCCGAATTCCAGTACGAAGGCAGACCGTTTTCATGGCTCCGGCTTCCGGTTTCTATACCACTCCGGGCTCTGGTATCAACGAGGTTCGTATTGCTTATGTATTGAAAAAAGAGACTTGACCCGTGCGCTTTTTGTCTTGCAAAAGGCTTTGGAGGCGTATCCGGGAAGAACGGAATAAAAGATGTCTCTATCACTTTTCATAGCCCGGCGTATCTATCGTGAAAGCGATGGCGGAAAGCAGGTATCACGTCCTGCGGTCCTCATTGCTATGGGCGGGTATTGCTATCGGACTGGCTGTAATGATTATAGCGATAGCGGTAGTGATCGGGTTTAAAAGTGAAGTGAGAAATAAGGTCATTGGATTTGGCTCGCATATCCAGATAACGAATCTGGATGCGGTCAATTCTTATGAGACACATCCGATTGTTGCTGGCGACAGTTTGATTGCCGCCCTTTCCGATTATCCTGAAGTGAGTCATGTACAACGTTATTCCACCAAACCGGG
>ENA-OQCX01000973-OQCX01000973.1-human-gut-metagenome-genome-assembly--contig:-NODE-973-length-14073-cov-1.694249_pt1 | contig 14073 bp, 21 predicted proteins | sample MGYA00242762_ERZ504587 | MGnify/ENA primary metagenome ERZ504587 (study PRJEB26092, sample SAMD00036337) | human gut metagenome | host: Homo sapiens | study: EMG produced TPA metagenomics assembly of...
GGAGGAAGACCTTGAAGAATTTCCATCGATCTTAATTCGAAGGCCAGGCGGATTGATCTCTTATCTTTCCGAACAGTTCGAAGACAGATCAAGAATCTTATATTCAGAAATCATCAAAGATGGATATGTAAAAGTAAACCAGAAGCCTGTAAAATCCAATTACAGGCTTTCTTTTGATGACAGGGTAGAAGTTACCCTTCCAGAAGCAAAAGAGCCTGATATCGTGCCTGAGAACATTCCACTGGATATCTTATATGAGGATCAGGATATTATTATGATCAATAAACCGAAACAGATGGTTGTTCACCCTGCTCCAGGACATTACAGCGGAACACTGGTCAATGCACTGATGTATCACTGCGGAAATGAACTGTCCGGTATCAACGGCTGTATGCGTCCCGGAATTGTTCACCGCATTGATATGGACACCACTGGTTCACTGGTCATCTGCAAGAACGATAAAGCTCATCAGAGCCTTTCCGAACAATTAAAGGTACACTCTATCCGTCGTATCTATGTTGCGATCGTACATGGTAATATCAAAGAAGATTCCGGTACGGTTAATGCACCGGTCGGACGTCATCCGACAGACCGCAAGAAAATGAGTACTCACTGTAAAAATGGACGGGAGGCCATTACCCACTACAAAGTTCTGGAACGTTTCGGAGATTATACTATATCCAATGTGAGCTTGAAACCGGACGAACCCATCAGATCCGTGTCCATATGGCGAGCATCGGTCATCCTCTAGTCGGTGACGAAGTTTACGGTCCGAAAAAGTGTCCTTTTAAAGGATTGCAGGGACAGACTTTACATGCACGCACTCTTGGTATCATACACCCATCTACCGGAGAATACCTGGAAGTCAACGCACCCCTTCCGGAATATTTTATCGAACTATTAGACAGACTAAGGAATATTTGCAGGTAAATTATGTGAAAATTCTATACATTTCTCCGAGTTTGCTGTATAATATGTTTATATTAATTTATGTATAGGAGCGTGGTATATATGGCAAAGACAAATACAATCATTACGATCGGCCGTGAATATGGTAGTGCCGGACGCCAGATCGGATATAAAGTTGCTGAAGATCTCGGAATCAAATTATACGACAGAGAAATGTTGGAACGCGCAGCAAAGGAAAGTGGTATATGCGAGGAACTTTTTGAAACACACGATGAAAAACCTACGAACAGTTTTCTGTATTCTCTGGTTATGGATTCCTACTCATTCGGATATCCTTCATCCAGTTATACAGACATGCCGATCAATCATAAAATTTTTCTCGCACAATTTGATACCATCCGCAAGATCGCATCGGAAGGTCCTTGTATTCTTGTTGGACGTTGTGCCGACTATGCACTGGAAGAATTTGATAATGTCTTAAGTGTATTCATTCATGCCGATATGGACGCAAGAGTCCGCAGAATCGCACGGATCTATGATCTGACAGATGCAAAAGCCAAAGATCTGATTAAAAAGACTGATAAGAGACGTTCCAGCTATTATAACTATTACAGCAATAAAAAATGGGGTGCTGCCGAAAGCTATAATATCTGCCTTGACAGTTCTCTTCTTGGAATTGACGGGACAGCAAAGGCAATCGAACAGTTAGTAGCATTAAAAGAAACTGTTACAGACAGAAAATTGTAAATCAAAAATCTCTGACGTATAAATATAAATTGTATATTTTACGTCAGAGATTTTTCATATTACGGCATAAAAATGTTCGATTCTGTATATCTTACAATTCCCGCAATTTAACTGCTGAAGCTGCTTTACGGCGGCGGTTGTCATCTATTGCGGCGTAGTGCTTTTTCGTCGTATTTACATCTTTATGTCCCAGAACATCTGCCACAAGATAAATATCGCCGGTCTCTTTATATAACGATGTGCCATAAGTACTGCGAAGTTTGTGCGGTGTGATCTTCTTATTCGGCGTTACCTGTCTGGCATACTTTTTCACCATATTTTCAACTGCCTGGACACCCATACGCTTTCTCTGTGTCGATAAGAACAATGCCTGTTCATGGCCGGAGAGGGGAGTAGATGCCTCGCGGTCTCCCGTTATATAATTTTCAAGTGCTCCGGCAACTTCATCGCCAAAATACACAACCATCTGATTGCCACCTTTTCTGGTAACCGTAATTCCATTGTTCTTAAAATCTACATCCTTGAGATCCAGTCCGACACATTCGGACACACGGATACCGGTTCCTAATAACAGCGTAAGAATAGCAATATCACGGTCCCGCGTTTTCTTATAGTAATTCAGTGCCTGTCCGGTCAGGTGATCGCCTGCAGATTCCACAAAATCCAACAACAAAGCAACTTCATCGGTATCCAGACGTATGATTGCTTTATCATGTAGTTTTGGCATATCTACCAGAAGTGTCGGATTCTTCTGTATGATCTGATGTTTGAAATAATATCCGTAAAAACTTCTAAGAGCAGACATTTTACGTGCCAGCCCTTTTTCCCCATTGGTGATCAATTCACCGTCCTCATCGCGTTTATATACTTTCAGGTATTCCAGATATTCCTCAATATCTACAGGTTCAAGGTTCTCCAGATCCCGGGGCATAAAACGGTCCATCGTATAATTCTTATACACAGGATTATTTTCCATAAGGAAATGGAAAAATACACGGATATCGTAAGCGTAGTTAATGCGGGTACGTGCAGATGATTTTGGTTCCATAGCACGGAAATAGTCCTTCGCAAAAGGCGGCAAAGTCTTTAAGACTTCACGAAGGCGTAACGTCTGATCAATCTGACTCTGTTCATGATAATTATGCGGTTTGTTTGATGCCGTGTTTGTTAGGTTGGTAGATGAATCAATCATGTAATAGAAAACCTCCTGAATAGAAATGATGGAATAAAAGTATCAATAAAATAATAGAAATTCCTCATAAAACAATATAATTATAGCAGAATTCGTTATTTCCGTCTATATCTTTTGGAAAAATCGGTATTTGTCGTATAGATATGTACCAATAACAAAATGGCAATGAACTACTATTTTTCATTTCATTGCCGTGGGTGAGTATAATATATATAAGCCTTTCAGCATATATATCGGAATGATTCTGTTTTAAAGAATGATTTAAAAAATCATCTGTAATCGTAATATGGAACGGTCAGATACTGACTGTCCTGAATCTGATCGGATGAAAGCTTATTGATCTTTTTTTACTTCTGTAATATAAGCATTGACAGATTCATAATCTTCAGTTATATATTCCTCTGCAATATTCCAAAGAGTATCTCCTGAATGAATCTGAATACTTTTATAGTACTTGCATCTTACCGGATCATCCTTGACATTATCATGTGCACTCACAAGACCGCTCCCATAAAATGCACTGAGTCCAAGAATCATAAGCAAAGAAAAAATACCAACAAATAGCTTCTTTACATGTACACTTCTTTTTCTTCGGCTGCTTGCCCTGTTGTAACCGGTATAATTACTTCCTCTGCTTTCTCTATAGATTCTCTTTGTATCCATCTCGTACCCCTCCATCTATTCTTCAAAACAGTTTTGCACGAACATTTGTTCTCTACGTCATCTATTATACAAGTCGAACAAATGTTTGTCAATAGATTTCCGCCATATATTTCGAACATATTTTCTAAACATCTGTTTGCGTTTTCCGATATCCTGTGTTATCATTAAATATATAATAATTAACGAATTTACAATCCATCTTAAGGAGGACATAATATGGCGCAGGGGAAAATAACTGCAAAGCAGGAAGAAATATTAGAATATATCAAATCCCAGATACTGGAGCGTGGCTTCCCGCCATCAGTCAGAGATATCTGTGAAGCAGTTCATCTGAAATCTACTTCTTCTGTTCACTCTCATCTGGAAACTCTTGAGAGGAATGGATATATCAGAAGGGATCCAACCAAACCACGTGCGATTGAGATCTGGATGACTCTTTTAATTTTAACCGCCGCGAAATGGTAAATGTGCCTGTCATCGGACATGTTGCTGCAGGAGAACCACTTCTCGCAGAACAGAACATAGAGAACTACTTCCCTATCCCGATGGAATATATGCCTAACAAACAGACTTTTATGCTCAAAGTACATGGCGAAAGTATGATCAATGCTGGTATTCTTGATGGAGATTTTGTACTGGTCGAACAGTCTGCTGTTGCCGATAATGGAGATATTGTAGTCGCATTGCTTGAAGACAGTGCCACTGTCAAAAGATTTTACAAAGAAGAAGGTATCTTCCGTTTACAACCGGAAAATGATGCGTTGGAACCAATTATCGTCCGTGATCTTCAGATTATGGGAAAAGTGATCGGAGTTTTCCGTTTCTTCTAAACGATATTTTTCAGAAAAACCCCAGGCAATATATCTAAAAACGGATTTCTGTTTTACATGATATATTGCCTGGGGCCTTTAACAAAAGTTCATTCTACATACTAAATACTAACAAACTTTTATTTTATGTTACTTTATAATTCATTTACATCATCAATTCTCTTTCCATCATTCCAGATACGCTCCAGATTATAGAACTGACGGTTTTCTCTGTCAAAAATGTGTACGATCACATCACCGAAGTCAATCAACACCCACGCTCCGCTTCTGTGTCCTTCTGTCTCTTTTGCGGCATATCCTGCTTTATGCATCTTTTCTTCTACATTCTCAACAAGTGCACGTACCTGACTGTCACTGTTACCATTTGCAATTACAAAATAGTCTGCAAGAACAGATACCGATGAAATATCAATCGCACATACATTTTCACCCTTTTTATCTTCTAACGCTTCAAATGCGATTTTTGCCATTTCCTTTGCCTGATCCATACTTAATCCTCCTTTCCCATTTCTTTTTTATAATAATCATACGTTTTTTGTGTCATAGGATCCACCGCAATTTTCCTGCTGTTCAGGTATACCAGTGAATCTTTTAAAATCCGGTACAGACATTCATCAATATTCTGAAAAGCAAGCCGTCTTACGTCCGCCATATTCGGCAGTTCTCTTCTGCCCGGCTCGATATAATCCGCAATGTATATGATTTTTCCAGCATCGTCATAGCCGGACACCCTGTTGTATGGCTTTCAATCGCATGAATAATCTCTTTATCTGTCACACCATATTTTTCATGAGCCAGACAGGCACCCAGTTTTGCATGCAGCAGACTTGGGTTCTCTCTTTCTATGTCTGATACTGTAAAGCCGTATTTCCCGCACAGATGCAGTTTCTTATCATTCGGGATACATTTTGCGCAGTCATGCAGTAAACCGGCATACAGGGCTTTCAGCACGTCCACATCATAACGCATAGCCATCGAAGCGGCCGTATACATCACACCCAGAGTATGCTGGTAGCGGTTATCGTCCAGTTCTTTCTTTAGCACATGCTGTATTTTTTATGATTCTTTTCATCCATTACCGTATTCCTTCTTTTGTTTTTTCTCTGATACTATCGATATAAATGATGCTGCTTTATATAACTGCATACAGCAGCCGGCATATATTCCGAGACGGAATCCCCGGACTGAAGACTGGCACGCAGTTCATGAGATGAGACAGGCATAAGAGGAGTCTCCAGCAGACGTATCTTTGCATGATATTTTTCAGACAAATATTGTATCTGTCTGTTCATCTCCTCTTTTGTCTTCACCTCATTGCGATAGGTAGCAAGAATTGTGCATGTCGGAAAGATTCGTTCCGGATGTATCCACGTCTCGATTGCCATAAGAGAGTCCGCACCAATGATAAAATAGAATTCATCGTCCGGATATATTTTGCTAAAATGTTCCATCGTCTGGTAAGAACAGGATACTTCCGCTCTCAATGCCTCGTATGGCTGCAGAACAAACTCTGGAAACGGTGCAATCGCAAGACTGGTCATCTTCATCCGGTCTTCTGCAGTGGATTTTATTGTCTCGCTCTTTTTATGCGGAGGGTTCCCGTTCGGCATAAACCAGATCTGATCCAGGGAAAATGCTTCATATGCAGCATGTCCCAGCATCAGATGCCCGTTATGGATCGGATCAAAGGTTCCTCCCATAATCCCTATCTTCATTTGAATCTCCTACCTGTATTATTTTGGCAGCTCTATCTTCTTGTGTTTGTCTTTGCCTTCTTTATATAATACGATCTTCTTGCCGATTACCTGTACGACCTGTGAATGTGTACGTTCTGCGATCACTTCTGCAAGTGCACGCGGATCATCTGCGCAGTTCTTAAGTACACTGACTTTGATCAGTTCTCTTGCGTCCAGTGCCTCCTGGATAGCTTTGGTAACTTCCGGTGTCATGCTGTTCTTTCCAATCTGGAAGATTGGATCTAAATTCATAGCAAGACTTTTAAATAAGCTCTCTGTTTTGTTGTCATCTTTAATCTCCTCTTTATACCATCAACGGACCGCATCTGAACTATTATTTGTAATAGTCAAACTGCAGGCCATACATTCGTACTGTATCTCCCTCCTGAATACCAGCTTCTTCAAGCTGCTCCAGAATTCCTGAATCCTTGAGGAATTTCTGGAAAAATGCAAATCCTCTCTCGGAATCCAGATTTGTATATCCCAGCATCTTTTCGATCTTCGGCCCTTCTACCACGTACATATCGTCTTCTTTTTCGACTGTATACGGAAGATCGTTCATAGGAATCTCTTCCTCAGGGAAATATTCCTGTTCAAATACAATTGTCTCCTGATCCAGATGCTGTAATTCGTTCGATACATAATAAAGTAATTCCTTAATTCCCTGTCCGGTTACTCCGGAAATCGGAAATACCTTTACTCCCTGTGGTTCGAATTCGTCTTTCAGGCGCTGTACCGGATCATCCTCTGTAAAGATCGCATCAATCTTATTCGCTGCGATCACCTGTGGACGGTTCGCAATGTCAGCATTATATGCCTTTAATTCGTTGTTGATCTTATAGATATCATCTACCGGATCCCGTCCTTCTGTTCCAGCCGCATCTACTACATGGATCATCAGTTTGGTGCGTTCGATATGACGCAGGAACTGATGTCCAAGTCCGACACCCTCTGATGCTCCTTCGATCAGTCCTGGAATATCTGCGATTACAAATCCATTCGCATCCGGAAGATCTACAACACAAGATTTGGATTCAGTGTTGTAAAATGATAGTTGGCAATCTTCGGCTGTGCGTTAGTTACGCGTGATAAGAACGTAGACTTTCCGACATTCGGAAATCCCACAAGCCCTACATCAGCGATCACTTTTAATTCCAGATCAACATACAATTCTTTTGCAGGCTGTCCCGGCTGTGCATACTTTGGAACCTGCATGGTTGCAGTTGCAAAATGCTGGTTTCCAAGACCACCTTTGCCACCTTTTAAGATGATCTGTCTGCGGTTGTCTCCGGACATATCTGCGATGACTTTACCGGATTCTGATTCTTTAATAACCGTTCCCTCCGGAACTTTCAGGACAATATCTTCACCGTCCGCACCATGGCATCTGCGCTTACCGCCCTGTTCACCGTCTCTTGCTGTAAATTTTCTCTTGTGCCTGTAGTCCTGAAGCGTATTCAGTCCTTCGTCGACTTCAAATATAACGTCACCGCCACGTCCGCCGTCACCGCCATCCGGACCTCCATTCGCTACATACTTCTCGCGCCGGAAACTCACATGACCGTCTCCGCCTTTTCCTGCTCTAATAAATATCCTTGCTCTGTCTGCAAACATACTGTATTCCTTTCATCTATAATAAATAAACGGAAGTCAAAAAAGCGCGCTGCATCATAACCGAAAGAAGTTAATCATGCAACGCACTTTTTCAACTCATAATTAAGCTACTGGATAGATAGAAACCTGTTTCTTATCTTTTCCTTTTCTTTCAAATCTTACAACGCCATCAACGAGTGCGAATAATGTATCGTCACCGCCGCGTCCTACATTGATTCCCGGGTGAATCTTTGTTCCGCGCTGTCTGTAAAGAATGTTACCAGCTTTTACAAACTGTCCGTCAGCTCTTTTAGCACCAATCTTTTAGACTCAGAATCTCTACCGTTCTTTGTAGAACCTACACCTTTTTTATGAGCGAAAAACTGAAGGTTTAATTTCATCATGGTTGTTACACCTCCTCGAATGTTAAATCAATATATTCTGCATAGTTGTCATCATCTACCATCTGTTCCAGGCCAAGAATCATTGTATTCAGCAAAAGCCTTGCATCTTTTGAAGGATGATTCAGATGATAAGAAATCATTCCCGTCTCATCTTCCGAAATTAGACTTGCGTCATCTTCCGTAAATTCTTCAATTGCATTTATTGTGTTGATTACCAGAATAGAAGCAGCGGCACATACAATATCCTGTCCCGGATTTGCATATTCAGCATGTCCTTCCGTCTGAAAACCCACACACTCTTTATACTTGTTCTGAAAGATCGTTACATGAATCATGGATGCTCTCCAATATTAAGCGTTGATTTTTTCAATCTTAACTGCAGTATACTGCTGTCTGTGACCGTTTTTCTTGTGATATCCAGTTTTTCTCTTGTACTTGTAAACGATAACTTTTCTAGCTTTACCGTTTTCAACTACAGAAGCTTCAACTGTTGCACCTGCAACTGTCGGATTACCAACTTTTAATCCGTTGTCACTTACTGCAAGAACCTGGTCAAATGTAAAAGTCTCTCCAGCCTCTACACCAAGTTTCTCTACTTTAATGATATCGCCTTCGGCTACTTTGTACTGTTTACCACCTGTTGCTATAATTGCGTACATATGGCACCTCCTATTATCATTACTCGCCAGTTACGGTGTCTGACTGATGATTCCAGCAGAACTTCAACCTCACTGTGCGGCATACTAGAAGATAATAGCATATGTTTTCCGAAAATGCAAGCATTATCAGAAATATTTTTTATCTTTTATATTCCAAGCAGTTTTTCGCATATCATTTTACTCTCCACATTCTTTTAATCTGTCATAACAGTAACCTATAATATCTCTTCTGGTGATAATTCCGATGAAATGTCCCTGATCATCGATCACCGGAACAAAATTCTGTTCCATTGCGCGTCCGATCAGATCTTCCATATTCGATTCTGCTGTCACGCACTGATAATCCACACGTCTTTTAATCTTCATGATACTGATTGATTCTGCCTCTTTAATATTAAATAGATCCAGCTCCTTCAGTGACCATAAAAGATCTCCCTCTGTGATAGAACCGACATATTTCCCCTCTTTATTTAATATCGGTACACAGGAATACTTGTGATATTCCATAATCTCCAAAGCCTGTCGCAAAGTGTGATAATCATAAATGTAAGCAAGATCACTTTTCGGCTTCAGAAAAAACATAATATTCATAGCTAATGAAAGCCTCCCCAATTTATTAAACTATTGTATTTACAAAAATATCATAAACCGCATTGATAGCAGCATCAAATCATGGCTTCTGACACCAATGATGATATTCAGCTCACTGGAACCCTGATCGATCATCTTGACATTGACATTTGCATGTGCAAGTGCTGCAAATATACGTCCGGAAGTTCCCCTGGTCGCACGCATACCTCTTCCAACAACAGCGATCAGTGCCAGATCTGACTCCAGTTCCAGAAAGTCAGGCTCTACGGCTCTGTGGATTCCCGCAATGACATCCTGTTCTTTTTCTTCAAATTCATCTCTGTGAACGAAGATCGTCATAGTATCGATTCCTGACGGCATGTGTTCAATAGAAATATGATTATTTTCAAAAACTTCTAATACCTTGCGGCAGAATCCGACTTCTGAGTTCATCATTGCTTTTTCGATCGTGATAGAAGCGAAATCCTTCTTACCGGCAATACCTGTGATCGTAAAACGAGGTTTTCTGCATGTGTCTTCTACGATCAGCGTTCCCTTCTCTTCCGGTGCATTTGTATTACGGATATTGATCGGTATTCCCTCTTTACGTACAGGGAAGATCGCATCCTCATGAAGTACGGTTGCTCCCATATAAGATAACTCGCGCAGTTCTCTGTATGTGATCACATCGATCGGCTTTGGATTCTTGATGATTCTAGGATCAGCGATCAGGAAACCAGATACATCGGTCCAGTTCTCATACATGTCTGCATGCACAGCCTTTGCAACGATCGATCCTGTAATATCAGATCCGCCACGGGAAAATGTCTGGATACTTCCGTCAGGTTTTGCCCCGTAGAATCCCGGAATGACTGCACGTTCCGTATTCTCCAGTCTTGCAGACAGGATCTCATGCGTCTTATCTCCGTCAAAATTACCATTCTCATCAAATACGATCACTTCTGCAGCATCGATAAATTCATATCCAAGATATGCCGCCATAATGATACCATTCAGATATTCTCCACGGGAAGCCGCATAATCTCTTCCGATTTTCTTGCTGAAGTTTGTACGGATTGTCTTAAATTCCTCATCCAGACTCAGTTCCAGATCCAATCCTCTGATAATGCTGTTATATCTCTCTTTGATTGCTTCTAACTGCTCTTCAAAATCTTTTTCCGCATCTTCCCCAAGGATTGCCTGTCCATAACAACTGTATAACATATCCGTTACTTTTGTATCATCCGGCGTACGTTTACCAGGTGCAGACGGAATGACATATCTTCTGGATTCCTCTTTTCTGATAATGTTACCTACTTTTTTAAACTGCTCGGCACTTGCAAGCGAACTACCACCAAATTTACAACTTTTTTCACTTTTCGTATTCCTCCAACCAAGTATTTTCTGAAATGCATTCATATTCTTTCGCTATAAAAACGTAACTGTATTTATCTTACATCATTTTTGAGCGCACTTCAATGCAATAATGTGTTAATATGTGTGGGAATAACGATTGATTTTTAGAACTACTGCATAAATATACATGCCTTTCAGGTACTCTCTGATTCTCCCCACAGCATCACTGCATGCGGTTATGGCGGATCACATCTGCAAATTCTGCTTTTGCAACCTTCTGAAGATCCTGTGGTGCAAGCCGGATCTGCATTCCAAGTTTCCCACCGCTGACATGCATATATTCCAGTTCCTTTGCATCTTCCTGAATCACGGTAGGGAACTGCTTCTTCATGCCGATCGCCGTGCAGCCCCCACGGACATATCCGGTCACTTTCGTCAGATCCTTTAAATGCAGCATCTCCAGTGATTTCTCACCAACAACTTTTGCCGCTTTCTTAAAATCAATCTCGGCTTCGATCGGAATCACGAATACATAATGGTTCCCTGTTTTTCCCGTTGTTACCAGCGTCTTATAGACCAGCTTGTGGTCGTATCCAAGTTTGTCTGCGGTCTGGATACCGTCTGTAAAATCATCGCATTCATATTCTTCATAACTATATGAAACTTTTGCGCGGTCCAGCATACGCATGGCATTTGTCTTTACTTCCTTTTTACTCATGTTTAATCACTCCTGTCAGATTGATGGAAGTCCGTTATATCTTTATAAAATATCTTTCCCAAGTCCATCCAGCGAAATGAACTCTGTCTTTCCTTCTTCTGCGTCCGGATTCTTTGCATACACATCAATTCTATGAATATGCACCGGTGTTTCTTCCGGATCTTCTCCTGCAAATTTCAAGAACGCTTCTGCCACCAGATCCGGCTTCAGATTCTGCTCACTTCCGGTTGCAAGATACAGATAGATGCCATCGTCCAGTGCAGCCATTTTGTAGATCATCGGTTTGATATCAACTTCTTTTTCACTTCGCTTGGTCTTTTTCAACACCACAATCTCCGGCTGCGCCATGAATGACTCCACCTTTCCTTTCCAGCTTTCCGGGAGCACGCGGATCTCTTCTGCATGCCTGAACGTCTCAGGAAATGTTACTTTATAATCTGCGGCAGCACGATCGTCATACCACTGGCTTTCTTATCCGATGAAATCTCACGGAAGCTTATGACTTCTATTCCTTCCACCATCACTGCATTCAACTGCGCAACCGCGTTTTCGGAAGAAATCGGTTTCGTGATCTCGATATCAAAATATTCCCCGTCACTTGTCACACCGACTCCGAGCGGCTGTGCGAATGACATGATCATATGCGGGCTGTATCCGGTTGTAAATGCAATCGGAATCTCTGCCCTGCGGATCGCCTTCTGGAAATAACGCATCACATCCAGGTGTCCGATGAAACGCATGGCTCCATATTTGCGGAATTTAATTCTTACTTTCAATACAGACACCTCCTTTCCATTTTGCGACACCGCAGCCGGAACATTTCATACGGCAGTTCGGTGTTACTTCTGCATTCATTGCATGATTCCACTCTTGTTTCAGGAATTCTTTTGTTACGCCGATATCGATAAAATCCCATGGGAACACCTCATCCAAAGGCCTTTCCCTGAGATTATAGAATGCGATATCAATGCCCGTATTTTCAAATGCCTGCATCCATTTGTCATTATCAAACTGATCGCTCCAGGAGTCATACAGACATCCCAGACGGTAAGCTTCTTTGATGACTTCAGAAGTTTTTCTGTCACCTCTTGCAAATACACCTTCCAGAACAGTAACTTCCGCATCGTGCCAGTGATACTTCAGGCTCTTTCGGTTAAGCTGTTCATTAAATGCATGCTTTACGATCGCTGCTCTGGAAATGTATTCTTCATTCGTATACATTCTTGCCCACTGGAATGGTGTGAACGGCTTTGGAATGAAGAATGATGTACTCGTTGTGATCTGACATTTTCCATTCCGCTGCTCTTTCGGGATCTCATAGTAACGTCTGGCAATCTGATCTGCAAGTTCCGGGATTGCCCGCATGTCCTCTTCGGTTTCAGTCGGAAGTCCCAGCATAAAGTAAAGTTTTACCTTATTCCAGCCACCGTCAAACGCCTGTCCGGCTCCCCCAATGATGTCCTCTACCGTAAGGCCTTTGTTGATCACATTACGCATTCTCTGCGATCCGGCTTCCGGTGCAAATGTCAGGCTGCTCTTTCGGATATCCTGTACCTGTCCCATCACATCCAGTGAAAATGCATCTATACGGAGGGACGGAAGACTGATATTGATTCCCTGTGATTTGAACTCATCGATCAGGAAAGTTACCAGTTCTCTTAAATGGCTGTAATCACTGGAGCTTAATGAACTGAGGGAAATCTCCTCGTGTCCGGTACTCTTTAACATCTTATATGCATAATCTTTTAAGACTTCTACATCCTTTTCACGTGTCGGACGGTATAACATTCCGGCTGGCAGAAACGGCATCCGCGGATACAGCTCTCTGGATCTCAAGAACAACTCTATCCTGTGTTGCCTTGATAAACGGCACGACCGGTTTCTCCGGATACGTTGCACCGGTCATGTCCATAACCACCTGCTTTTTGATTTTTTCTTTTGCATGTGGATTGTTCGGACGGAAGCTCTCGATCGTTCCGTCTTCCTTATATGTCACATCATAGAACGCAGGAACATAGATTCCTTCGATTTCTGCTGCCATCTCCAGAAATTCTTTTCTTGTCCCGCCACGTTTCTTGTTCTCTTTGTAGACATTTAGCAATTCATCATAGACTGTCTCGCCTTCCCCCATGTAAAAAAGGTCAAAGAACTCCGCCAGCGGTTCTGGGTTATACGTACAAGGTCCCCCGCCGATCACAATTGGATCATCCCAGGTGCGGTCTGCTGCCTGCATCGGAATCCCACTTAAGTCCAACACCTGTAAAATGTTGGTGTAACACATCTCATACTGGATCGTGATTCCAAGAAAATCGAAATCCTTAATCGAATCCTGCGACTCCAGTGCGAACAGCGGAATCTTCTGTTCTCTCATAATCTGATCCAGATCGGTCCACGGCGAATAGACACGTTCACACCACACATCTTCGCGCTTATTGAACATATCATAAAGGATCTGGATACCCAGATGCGACATCCCAATCTCATACACGTCCGGGAAACACATGGCAAATCTAATAGACACCTTTTCAGGGTCTTTCATGACCGAGTTCACTTCATTCCCGATATAACGTGCCGGTTTCTCTATTTTTAGTAATATTTCATCATTTAAAGCTGGTTTTCTCATGGTTTTTCCTTATTTTTCGTGCTGATTGCACCGTATTTTTACTTGCAGCCAAGGATCGAGAAAGCAAAAAGAT
>ENA-OQCX01000974-OQCX01000974.1-human-gut-metagenome-genome-assembly--contig:-NODE-974-length-14062-cov-1.542806_pt1 | contig 14062 bp, 16 predicted proteins | sample MGYA00242762_ERZ504587 | MGnify/ENA primary metagenome ERZ504587 (study PRJEB26092, sample SAMD00036337) | human gut metagenome | host: Homo sapiens | study: EMG produced TPA metagenomics assembly of...
CCCGGTAATGGCGTATGCAAGAGAAATGCAGGCTCAGGGAAAAATCAGATATATCGGCTTGAGCAGCCATAATCCTGCCGCAGCTATGCAGGCTGTACAAAGCGGTTTGATCGATGTACTGATGTTCAGCGTTAATCCCTGCTATGACCTGCAGCCGGCGAATGAAGACTGTTATGCGCTTTGGATGGGAAAAATTATGACAGGAAGCTTGTGAATATGGATCCGGAGCGGGAAGCGCTGTATGAAACCTGCAGCCGCCTGGGCGTCGCTATAACCGTAATGAAAGCTTTTGGCGGCGGTGATTTGCTGGATGAAGAGCTTTCGCCGGCAGGAAAAGCTTTGACTGTTAATCAGTGTCTGCACTATGCTTTGACGCGTCCCGGAGTAGCGGCAGTGATGTCGGGAGCGCATACTGTTGACGAGCTGGAAAAATGTCTTGAATATACTACGGCTGCTGATGTTGAAAAGGATTATGCGGATGCTTTTGCCGCTTTACCGAAAATCAGCTGGGAAGGGCACTGCATGTATTGCGGACATTGTGCTCCCTGTCCGCAGGGAATAGATGTGGCAGCAGTAACTAAATTTTTGAATCTTACCAAAGCGCAGAACAGTGTTCCTGAAACAGTACGCGAACATTATGCTGCGCTGCGGCATCATGCCGGGGAGTGCGTGAAATGCGGTGCTTGTGAGAAACGCTGTCCATTTAAAGTTACAGTTATCCAAAATATGCAGGAAGCAGTGAAAGTGTTTGGTATGTAATAACTTAAATAATCTTAAAAATAAATTATTGCTTGACTTGGAGTTGACTCCAGGTGTTAAAATAATCGCAGGAGGAGGTGTTGCTCTATGACGATTGCAGAAGTCAGTAAAACGTTTGGCTTGACAGCTGATACGCTGCGTTATTATGAACGAATTGGCCTGATACCGCCGGTCAAGCGCAGCAGCAGCGGTATTCGTGATTATGATGAAAAAGATTGTAATTGGGTAGAATTTATTAAGTGCATGCGCGGTGTTGGTATTCCGGTAGAAATGCTGATTGAATATGTGGCGATGTTCCGCTTGGGCAAGGAGACGATTGCTGCCCGTAAAGCTCTTTGGTAGAGCAAAGACAGCAGCTTGCGACAAGATAGTAGCTATGCAGGCTGTACTGGAACGGTTAGATATGAAAATAGATGGTTATGAGGAAGATGTTTAAAATTTGAGGAAGAAAATTTAAGACAATAAATAAGATTTGCAGCAGAGGTCAGCCAGGAGTTGGTTGACCTTTATTTTTTATCTTCGATCATAATAAATGTCTGAAAGATAATAAATATTTATATAAACAAATAAAAGTGATATAATTATTATTATACGCAAATGTTTACTTGAATAATATTGCTCGATGTTTTGGCTGGGGAGGTATTTAGGATGCTGAAAAGAATATTGACTGCTGTGTTGATGCTGTTTGTTCTGCTGGTAGTCAACAGTGCAGGTGCTTCTAATACAGTACGCATAGCCTATTCGGATATTGATAATTTTGTCGGTATCAAAGATGGACGGCTGGCAGGTTATGGCGTAGCTCTATTTGATGCAATTGCCGAACATACCGGCTGGACTTATGAATATAAAAGCGGTTCGTGGGAACAGTGTCTGGAGTGGGTGAAAAACGGTGAAGCCGATTTTACTTTTCCAGCCCAGTACAGCGAGCAGCGGGCGGCGGATTTCCTTTTCAGCAGGCAGAACTGTATTTTAGATTTTGCTGCTATTTATACGTCCGGTACCAACAGCGATATTTTATATCAGGATTATCAGTCGTTGCAGGGTAAACGATTAGGCATGATCAAAGGCAACTATCTTAATTTATGTTTTGACAAGTTTGTGGGGAGTAAAGGCATCAGCGTTCAGAAATTTTATTACAGCAGTGGTGCCGAAGTCAATGAAGCATTGGCTGCCGGTAAGATCGATGCTATTATGAGTGGGAATTGTGTGCTTGACGAAGATAAAAAGCTGGTTGCTAAATTTGATTATCTGCCTGCGTATATCATTACGGGAAAAAACAATACGGCATTAATGGAGCAGCTGGATCAGGCGATGCGGGCGATAACGCTGGAAAATCCTTATTTTACTGCTGCGTTGTACGAGAATTTTTACGGACGTGCCGACAAGTTGTCCAAGGGGTTTACCAGGGCGGAACTTGCTTATATCCAGACAGCCGCACCGCTGCGTGTTGTCGGTGATGCCGATAATTATCCGATGGAATGGCTGGACGGTAAAAACGGCGTTTATAAAGGCACTTATCAGGATGTACTGAAATTATTGGCTCAGAACAGCGGTTTAACGATGGAAATGACCTACACTCCTGATATGGCCTCGTCGTGGGAATTGCTGGCTGACGGCAGAGCTGATGTTATTTCCGGAATCGTCTGGACGAAAGAATTGGAGGCCCAATACGATTTTCTGCACACAGACAGCTTTCTAAAAGAAAATTATCTGATTTTGGGTAGGCGCGGAGAAAGCTTTGATTTTAACAGCCGTTTAAAAGTAGCTATGAAACTTCATTTATAGGCACTGCAGATTACATCAGGCAGAAATACCCGCAGTGGCAGATTGTTGATGGCGACACTTTAGAAAGCTGTCTGGAAATGGTGGTCAACGGCGAGGCCGATATTATGCTGGGCAATTCTATTGTGATGACAACTAACAGGTATCTGAGCAAATATGCCAGCCTGATGCCTGTAATGACGGTAAGTATGGAAATACCTGTAGGTTTCGGCATTTCTAAAAAATGTCCGCCGGAGGTATTGAGTATTTTTAATAAATCAATCCAAAAGCTGGATGCAGGTGCTCTGGATAAAATAATTTTAGATAACAGCATCGTTAAACACAGAGCATTGGACTGGCGGGAATTTATTAAAAATAATTTTCTTGTTGCCGGAACAGTATTTTTTGCGGTATTGGCTTTGAGTTTTACGGGTATTTTCCTATTTTTGAAGAACCGCCAGCAGGCCAGGTTTAATAATAGTTTGGCTGAAGCACTGGCTGCAGCGGAACGGGCTAGAAGCGCTGCTGAATACGCACATAATGCTAAAAGCGAATTTCTGTCGCGGATGTCGCATGAGATACGCACGCCGATTAACGCGATTGTCGGAATGAGCGATATTGCAAAGCTGCGCGCTGCTGACAGCCAGCCCGTATTAGATTGTTTGGAGAAGATCGATACTGCGTCCAGGCATCTGGCTGCATTAGTAGATGATGTTTTGGATATGTCCAAAATAGAAAATGACAAATTGCAGCTGACGCCGCAGATAGTTTCACTGCACAGTATCATCTTTTCGACCCTGGATATCCTGCAGCCGCTGGCAGAAAAAAAGGGTGTTCTTTTACAGCGGAAGGTAAATGTTGCAGATTGTTCTGTGTACGCTGACAGCAGAAGACTGCAGCAGATCATGGTAAATTTAGGAGCCAATGCAGTAAAGTTTACAGCTAAAGATAAAAAAAGTTGTTTTAAAATGCGATATGCTTGAACAGGATGATGAGAGCATGCTGGTCCGGTTTGTCTTAGAAGATGAGGGAATCGGTATAAAAGAAAGCAATAGACAATGTATTTTTGAGGCATTTAATCAGGCGGACGCAGTACAGATGCTTTTTATGGAGGAACGGGACTGGGTCTGGCCATTTCGCAGAAGCTGGCTCATATGATGGGCAGTGAGATCAAGCTTGTCAGTACATTTGGGGTCGCAGTCGCTTCTGGTTTGATCTGCGTCTTGCCAAGGCCTCTTTTTTGCAGCAAACGCTTGTAACTGATGAGATCGATCTGCATGGTTACAGACTGCTGGTAGTAGAAGATAATGAAATAAATATGGAAATTGTTTTGTGAGCTGTTGCGTAATGTCGGGGCCGAATTTGCTACAGCGAGCGATGGTGAAGAGGCGGTCGAGTTATTTGGCGAGCAGAGCCGTTTACTTATGACGCAGTTTTGATGGACATCAGAATGCCAAGGATGAATGGTTATCAGGCTGCTGCTGCTATCAGAGCATTGCCGCGTCCGGATGCTATCTCGGTTGTTATAATAGCGATGACGGCAGACGTGCTGGAAAATGATGTGGAACAGTCACTGGAACAGGGCATGGATGCACATGTTGCCAAACCGTTCGATACCCGTCAGTTTCTGTTTTTACTGCGCGGTTTATTGCAGAATAAAGAAAATATGATTTGTAAATGAATAAAGTATTGACAAATTTAAATAGCCTAATATATAATTTAGGAGCTGGATATTCTGGTAGGTGAGGCTACCACAGGGATATGGATTGCTGCCGCGGAGTGGTGGAGACACCATGAGCAGGTTTGAACAGGCTATGTCGACAACAAGGCATAATCTAATGCAATTTCACCGCCCTGTGGAGTTAAAGCTTGAACAGGGCCGGTTCTGATTGAACTGTAAGGTAAATTTGTTTTATTGCCGCGTCTTTGTTTAAGCATTGACGCGGTTTTTTTATTTGCCGCGGCCAGCCGCAGAATTTTGATTATAGATATTTTATAAAAAAGTGAGGTGAGAAGAATGGACGCAGGAGGCAGTAGGGGCATAAAACCAAAAGGCGAAGAACCAGGAAGCGGTCTGCCGTCAGGGCGTCTGTTCTTCCGCGACAATTACATATAAATACTTTGTCTTTTCGTTGTGTGTCCTACTTTCCTGAAAGTATGCAGTAAAACCGTAAGGAGGTAGAAAACAATGAAAAAGAAATTACTGTTTTTAAAAAATAACCCGCAGGAGATCCTGCATCGTGAGAAGGTCAATGAAAGACTGCGTTTTGCTGCAGCTCATGACGTGAACACAGTTCTGAAGTATTTGGGAACGACTGGCAAAGGATTGCCGTCCGGTATGGTAGAGCAGGCTCGTGAACGGTATGGCGATAATGTTGTGACGCATGGACAAAAAGAATCTCTGTTCACGCGTATCTGCAAAGCTTTTATTAATCCTTTTACAGCGATTTTGTTTGTTTTGGCGGCAGTATCGGCTTTTACAGATATCTGGCTGGCTGATCCTGGTGAAGAAGACGCCGTGACTGTGATTATTATTACGACGATGGTTATGATTTCCGGTATCCTGCGTTTTGTGCAGGAAACGAGAAGCGGTAACGCGGCGGCTAAATTATCGGCTATGATCGAAACTACGACCTGTGTGGAAAGAATGGAAACGGGTCAGCAGGAGATACCACTGGACGAAGTCGTCGTCGGTGATCTTGTTCATTTATCGGCGGGCGATATGGTACCTGCTGATATCCGTATTATTTTTGCCAGGGATCTGTTTGTCAGTCAGTCGGTATTGACCGGTGAAAGTGAACCGGTAGAGAAATATCTTTGCCTGGATGTTCAGGCAGCTTCTATAACAGAAGAACCTAATCTGGCCTTTATGGGCAGTAATGTCATCAGCGGTATAGCGGTAGGAGTTGCCGTAGCAGTGGGCAATGATACGCTTTTGGGCGAAATGGCCAAGGCGCTGAACAGCAAGCCTCCGAAAACCAGCTTCGAAAAAGGTGTCAATTCTGTTTCCTGGGTTTTGATACGTTTTATGCTGGTCATGGTGCCGGTAGTTTTGTTTATCAACGGTTTTACCAAAGGTGACTGGATGAATGCGGCCTTGTTTGCAATTTCCGTGGCCGTAGGCTGACGCCTGAAATGCTGCCGATGATTGTGACGACCTGTCTGGCTAAGGGTGCGGTCGCAATGTCCAGAGAAAAAGTTATTATCAAAAATTTAAATTCGATCCAGAACCTTGGATCTATTGATATTCTCTGCACTGATAAGACCGGTACGCTGACGCAGGATAAGGTTGTACTGGAATATCATCTGGATATTGAAGGCAAAGAAGCGCCGCGGGTATTGCGGCATGCCTTTTTAAACAGTTATTATCAGACGGGTCTGAAAAATTTGATGGATATTGCCATTATCAGCAGGACGAAACTGGAAGAGGAAGAAAATAAAGATCAGCTGGGCGATCTGGAACATTTTTACCAGAAGGTAGATGAGCTGCCCTTTGATTTTGAACGGCGCCGGATGAGTGTGGTAGTAGAAGACCGGAATGGGAAAACGCAAATGATCACCAAGGGCGCCGTAGAGGAAATGCTGAATATTTCGGCTTTTGTCGAATATGCAGGGCGTGTAGTGCCGCTGACGGCTTCTATGAAAAAGCTGGTTATGGAAAAAGTGGATGCGCTTAATGCCGATGGCTTGAGAGTCATTGCCGTAGCGCAGAAAACCAATCCTTCGCCGATAGGAGCTTTTTCGATAGCAGACGAGAACGAAATGGTTTTGATCGGTTATCTGGCTTTTCTGGATCCGCCCAAAGAAACGACTGCAGCTGCGATCAGAGCTTTGCAGGAGCATGGTGTTGCCGTGAAAATACTGACAGGGGACAATGAAAAGGTTACAAAATGTGTTTGCCGTCATGTAGGACTTGCAGCAGAAAAAATGCTGTTGGGTTCTGAGGTGGAAGCTATGAGCAACGAAGAATTGGCGGCAGCGGCAGAGTATACCACTGTTTTTGCCAAATTGGCGCCGGCGCAGAAAGCCAGAGTAGTACGCCTGCTGCGTGAAAATGGACATTCTGTAGGTTATCTCGCGATGGCATCAACGATGCGGCGGCCATGAAAGCCTCTGATGTTGGTATTTCTGTCGATACGGCCGTGGATATTGCCAAGGAATCGGCGGATGTAATTTTACTGGAAAAAGATTTGCTGGTTTTGGAAAAGGGTATTCTTGAAGGCCGTAAAACCTATGCTAATATGATTAAATATATCAAGATGACGGCTTCGTCTAATTTTGGTAATATTTTTTCGGTTTTGATCGCCAGTGCTTTTCTGCCCTTCCTGCCGATGGCGTCGATACATCTGATTTTGCTGAATCTGATTTACGATATCTCCTGTACGGCGATTCCCTGGGATAATGTGGACAAAGAGTTTTTGACCAAGCCCAGAAAATGGGATGCTTCCAGTGTCAGCAAATTTATGCTTTGGATCGGTCCTACAAGTTCTGTTTTCGATATTTTGACCTATGCACTGATGTATTTCATCATTTGTCCGGCCGTTGTCGGCGGCCATTTGTTTCACGAACTGAGTGATCCTGCCCAGCAGGCATTATATATCGCTGTTTTTCAGGCTGGTTGGTTTGTTGAGTCAATGTGGACGCAGACGCTGGTTATCCATATGATCAGAACGCCAAAGATTCCCTTCCTGCAGAGCCGCGCTTCAGCGCCTGTGACATTACTTACATTTATTGGTATCGCAGTGCTGACAGTGATACCGTTTACAGCGGTGGGACATGCTATCGGGCTGGCTTCGCTGCCTGGTGAATATTTTAGCTGGCTGGCCGCTATTACTTTGGCATATATGCTTTTGGCTACGATGATGAAAAAACTTTATATCAAGCGCTATGGAGAACTTCTATAGTTGTTTATAGACGCTGGAACGCATATAATATAAAGATACGAAGCGTAATAAATGGGGGAATGGATTAATGCTGGGGACTATCGTCAATACAAGCACGATCATTGCCGGCAGCGTGCTTGGCAGTGTGTTCAGACAGGGGATCAAAGAAAATTACAAAAAAGCACTCTTTGATGCGTTGGGATTGGCTACTGTTGCTCTGGGAGCTAATGCAGTAGTCAGCAATATGCCGCAGAGTAGGTTTCCCGTCTTGTTCATTCTTAGTCTGGCGCTGGGCAGCATTATCGGTACTTTGCTTGATATCGACGGCCGCTTTCAGCGTCTGGCAGGGCGGTTCAAAGGCGGGTCCGACCTTGGTCAGGGGCTGTCTACGGCAATACTGCTTTTCTGTATCGGGACCTGTCTATTCTGGGGCCGATAGAAAGCGCGCTGTATGGTAATAACACTTATCTTTTTACTAATGCTACGCTTGATTTTGTAGCTTCGATGGTTTTGGCTTCCGCATATGGCATCGGCATAGCCTTGGCAGGAGTCGTACTGTTTTGCTGGCAGGGGTCGATCTATCTGCTGGCTGGTTGCTGGCGCCATTTTGACAGCTGAGCTGATGACAGAAATTTCGATTATCGGCGGAGTTTTTATTATGAGCTCCGGGTTTGCGATTTTAGAATTAAAAAAAGTTTAAGACCTTGAATATGCTGCCGGCACTTATTGTTCCTGCAGTTTGGACACTGCTTTTAAAATGTTTTTCCTGAGTAAAAACGGTCTCATTTGAAAATGAGGCCGTTTTTTAGTTTTTTTAAGTGATTATCTTAACAAAAAAATAAGTTAAAAGTGTAAAATAGCTGTCAGAAAACAGGTTGTGGACTTGTAGAAAAACGTGGCGGTGTTATAATAAAAACTGTAAGGAGAATTTAAAACAACGGTTAGGGCCGAAAAGTTAATTGCTTTTTTAAATTCTCAGTGCTATAATATAGTAAAAGATAATTTTTATTTGTTGCGATTACACACTGCAAATAAATCAAAATTTTGAAAGGTGGTGGCAGTAATGCCAAATTTTGCAAACCCGTTTCAAGGTAATGTCAACAGAAAGTTAACCAAAGAAGAATTGATCCAAGCCGTACGTCTGGATATTGCAGGTGAGCTGGAAGCTATTTACTTGTATGATGCCCATGTACAGGCTACTGATGACGAAGTGGCAAAAATGGTTTATTTCCGATATTCGCGACGAAGAAAAAGCCCATGTCGGTGAGTTGATGACTTTGCTGCGTTATCTTGATCCTGCTGAAGCAGAACATTTCATTTCCGGTGAAGGCGAAGTTAAGGAAATGCTTGAAGGCCTTGGTATGAAAGCTGCCGGGATTGCCGATGACAAAACGGAAGTTACCAATAAAGCGACTACCGTAGGCAGCCTGCTGGATAAATAGGAGGTATGGTCATGGAATTTTTAATGCGTGATGATGTTAATCTGTCTGCCGAGCAATGGCAGTCTATTGATAGTGCTGTAATCCAAGCGGCAAGAAATGTTTTGGTTGGACGTAAATTTTTACAGATTTACGGTCCTTTGGGTGCCGGTGCACAAAGTTGTGAATGTAGATGTGCTGACTCCTGCTGAAAAAGGCAGTGTAGATTTCTTCGGTGAGGAAGAGGAAGCTGTAAAAGTTACAGGCCGCAGTTTTAAAGAGCTGCCAATGATCTATCGTGATTTTGTATTATCCTGGAGAGATATGGAACAGGCCAGACAGATCGGTATGCCGATCGATTTGGGTGCGGTCAGCGCTGCCGCAAATGCCTGCGCTCAGAAAGAAGACCTGATGATTTTTGCAGGGAATCCGAAAGCTGGTTATGAAGGCCTGGCTACGGCAGAAGGTGCTTTTAAAGTAAAAAAATCCGACTGGAGCAAAGATGAAAATGCTTTCAGCGATGTTGTTAAAGGTCTGCAGCATTTTGCGGACAAGAATTTGAGAGGCCGTTATGCTTTGGCAGTCAGCCCTGACCTATATGCACAGTTACAGCGTTTACAGGTCAGCACCGGATTACTGGAAAGCGAACGCATCAAAACCCTGGTTGGCGGCGGATTATATATGACTCCGGCGTTAGGTCTTAATAAAGCCGTATTGGTCTGCGCTGAACCGCAGAATATGGATCTTGTTATAGGTCAGGACCTTATTACCGGTTATATGGGTTCTGCTAAGATGAATCACGAATTCCGTGTATTTGAAACAGCTTTGCTGCGGATCAAATGCAAAGATGCAGTAGTGGTTTTTGGCTGATCGTAAAATTTAAAGCCTGCCGGCATATTATGTCGGCAGGCTTTTTACTATGCAGAATAGCAATACTGAAAGCGTATTAATATTTATTTAATAAAAATACTTGATGTTTAATAATTGAAAATAAGCTATAATAAAATAAAAATGGATTATCGGTATTAAGGAGGCCGGGCATGGATAAAAAACGTGGTTATAATATAAAATATTTATTGCTGTTCACTTCAGCAGCTGCGTTGCTGTGCGCTCTGGCTGCATATATCAGCATTAACGATACCTATAAGTATACCCGTGAAAGAGCAGCTTTTCTGGCGGAAAGCTATGGCTCTCAGACGCGCTATGACTGATGGATCTTTATGATGACGCTTTTGTCCTACGTGAGCTGATCCAGCAGGGTATGCTGGATGCCAAAGGTACAAAAATAGACGTACACGAAAAAGGTTTTCGCAATATGTCAGAGCTTGGTATCCAGAGAATGAACAATGTCTGTACAGCCTTTGACGATATGGCGTTGATCACAAATGTATCTTTGGCTATGGCAGAAGGTCCGCTGCAGGACGGTATTCCTGAAAAAACTGTGATTTCCTATTGCTTTCCTTATGAAATCAATAAAAGCGCCCTGGGAAAAAATCTGATGATCCAGCCGAAACGGGATGACGCTATCAGGAAAGTGTATCGCAAGCAGGGCGAGTTGGTGATCGAAGGACCGTTCAGAAGGATTCAGGATAATGAGCTGGTACTGACAGGGAGGGTCGCTGTAAAAAATTCTGACGGTTCACCCTGGGGTTTAGTTGCTGTGACTTTGGATATGAATCCGGCAAGTCCGAAATATGCTTTGCAGAACATCAATTTTGCCGCATTGCAGGGGCAGAAATATCGTTATCATTTATACAAGATAGAAAACGGAGCCAAATTGACAATTGCTGCTTCTGACCATGCGGCAATGGCAATGACAGGCGGAATGAAATATGATATCGAACTGCCGAATGCCAGCTGTATCATAGAGGTAGACAAAGCAGGCGGCTGGGTTGGTAATAATATAATTTTTTTTGAATGCAGGGATTGCCTTTTTTGTATGGCTGCTGAGTGTTTTTGCCGTAAAAAAATGGCTGGAAAATAAAGAGGCCCACCGTGAGATTGCAGACAGGGAAGAAATACTGCGTCAGATTGCCGATAATATCAACGGAGCGTTTTGACACTGGTCAATGATGCCGGCTTCTGCATCCGTTATGCTAACGATGGATTTCTAAAATTGATTGGTTATACAAGGGAAGAATTGGAAAACGTACCTTCGTTTTTGAGGGCGCATTTGATATATGAAGAGGATGCGCCTAAATTTCAGGCATTACTGGATGGTGTCTGGCATCTTAATGATAAGATCGATTTGGAGATGCGCCTGCTGCATAAAAACGGGCATTATATACCTGTTTTGATCCGTGGCAGCGTGGGGATAGATAAAGACGGCATGCTGGTAATGTACTGCGTTATTGTTGATATCAGTGAACAAAAGCGTATCATCCAGGAACTGGAACTGGAGAAGGAGCGTTATGATCTTTTAGTGCAGGCTTCCAACGAAATAATTTTTGATGTGGACGTGCTGCCGGAGCATATTGCCTGGTCGCCTCTGTATCGCAGGATTTTTGGCTTTGAACCCTTTGGTAAGCTTGCTTCTGAATCTGCGCCTCCGTTAAAATCGGAGCCCGATAAAAATATTGCCGTTATCAGTGCGTTTATCCATAAAATTATTGCAGAGAAGCATTCCGACAGTGAAGAACTGCTGCTCAGTTATGCCAATGGCGAGCAGCACTGGTTCAGGATCCGGGCTAACTGCATCATCAAAAAAGAAACAGTGATCCGCCTGGTAGGCAAGCTGGATAATATTGATGCAGAAATGCTTGAAAAAGAAAAGCTGCAGGACATGAGCCGTATCGATCAGCTGACAGGAGTTTATAATAAAGCCGGCTTTAAAACTGTGGTGGAACCGCTGTTGAAAGAAAGCGGTTCGGGCAGCTTTATCTTTACTGACCTGGATAATTTTAAAACAGTCAACGATACCTTAGGGCATCAGACAGGCGATAAAGTTTTACAGGAAATGGCAGCAAAGCTGCAGCAGTTTTTCCGCTCCGACGATATTATCGGTCGTTTTGGCGGTGATGAATTTTATATTTATGCACCGGGGCTTTCGCCGGAGGCGACAGTCAAAAGGGCGGAGGATTTATGCCGTATTCTGCATACTGCCTATGATGGCGTCATTGTTTCTGCCAGCATTGGCATTTGCTATTTCCCTGAGCATGGCCGGGATTTTGACAAGCTGGTGCATTTGGCTGATGTGGCCGCGTATGTTGTAAAAGAAAGAGGCAAGGGTGGTTATCATGTTTATGAGCCAGGTGATAAAATTTAATTTTGCTTGCTATTGCCGGCAAAAGATGCTAAAGTTAATTTAATATCATAAGTCGATCCACTGGGGGCGCATTATGCTGAGAGGCCGCAAGGCCGACCCTTAGAACCTGATTTCCGGGTAATGCCGGCGTAGGGAAGTGGCGTAAGCGCGAGCCAAAGCCAATTTCCTGTGGGAGATTGGCTTTTTATTTTGAAGGGGGAGTTTAATAATGGCAACACAGATGCAGTTGGCCCGTCAGGGCATAATCACAGAAGCGATGCTTCAGGTAGCGGCGCAGGAACAGTTGGCGCCTGAGGTCATCAGGGCTGGTGTAGCGGCAGGAACAATAGCTGTTTGCTGCAATATCAACCACAAAAATCTTGTGCCGCGCGGTGTAGGTCAGGGCTTGGCAGTCAAGGTCAATGCCAATATCGGTACTTCCAGCGCTTATCCTGATCCTGAACCTGAGCTGGCTAAGCTGCGCGCTGCTATTGATGCCGGGGCCGATTCTGTGATGGATCTTTCTACAGGCGATAATATCGACGCTTCACGTAAGGCTATCATTGCTGCATCCACTGTAATGGTTGGTACGGTACCGATTTATCAGGCAACAGTAGAAACTATTAAAAAACGCGGTGCCGTTGTTGAAATGACGAAAGAGGACCTGTTTGAAGTTATTCGTCAGCAGGCTGCCGACGGTGCTGATTTTATGACGATCCACTGCGGTATCAACCGTCAGGTTCTGCACGCTCTTGTCAGCGAAGGGCGCGTTATGGACGTTGTCAGCCGCGGCGGCAGTTTTATTACCGGCTGGATGCTGCATAATGATCGTGAAAATCCTTTATATGAATATTATGATGAAATATTGGACATCTGCGCGGAGTATGATGTAACGATAGTTAGGTGACGGACTGCGGCCCGGCTGCCTGGCAGATGCTACAGACAGGCTCAGATTCAGGAGCTTTTGAATTTGGGGGAATTGACCCAGCGGGCCTGGCAGCGCGGTGTACAGGTAATGGTTGAAGGACCGGGACATGTTCCGTATAATCAGATTTCAGCTAATATGCAGCTGCAGAAGCGTTTATGTCATGGTGCGCCTTTTTATGTTTTGGGGCCATTGGTAACTGATATAGCGCCTGGTTACGATCATATTACTTCTGCCATTGGCGGTACTCTGGCCGCGGTCAGCGGCGCTGACTTTTTATGCTATGTAACGCCGGCCGAACATTTGGGGCTGCCTGACATTGACGATGTACGTGAAGGCGTGATTGCAACGAGGATCGCGGCTCATGCTGCCGATATTGCCAAGGGACTGCCCCAGGCTATAGCCTGGGACAGGGAAATGGCTGTCGCACGTAAAAATCTTGACTGGCCGGAACAGATTCGTCTGGCACTCGACCCGGTGAAGGCGCAGGCTTACCGCGACAAGAAGAATAAGGCGGAGGATGAAGCTTGTTCCATGTGCGGCGATTACTGCGCTGTCAAGATCGTGGGACAATATTTGGAAGCGCACAGGAAAAACAATAATAACCGTAAAAAGAAGGACTTACATATGTAAGTCCTCTTTTTTATCAGTCTTTGTATAAATAATCCTGTACTTTGCTGTGACTGTCTTCAGGTCCGACCATGATGAAGACGTCCCCCGCTTCGAAAAGCGCGTAGGGGCCCGGCGAAACGATCAGCTCTTCGCCTTTGCGGATAGCGACGACGGTAACACCGGTACTTTGCCAGAAGTTTATTTCCGAGATCATCTGTCCCAGGAAACGGCAGTCTTGAGTTATTTTTACTTCATAAGGCAAGATAGGTGATGCCAAACGGAATTTTTCAATATATTCAAGCAGCTGATGGACATTATCTAAAATATCGTCCTGTTGTTTTTTCTGTTGTTCCGATAAGGTTTCGATATTTTTTTTTTCAGTCGGTAATTGGTAGAAATATTGCGGAAACGGCTTACCAGCTGTGAGGCCCGTTCGCCGAAAGCACTGTGCTGCCGCTGC
>ENA-OQCX01000975-OQCX01000975.1-human-gut-metagenome-genome-assembly--contig:-NODE-975-length-14059-cov-4.434539_pt1 | contig 14059 bp, 16 predicted proteins | sample MGYA00242762_ERZ504587 | MGnify/ENA primary metagenome ERZ504587 (study PRJEB26092, sample SAMD00036337) | human gut metagenome | host: Homo sapiens | study: EMG produced TPA metagenomics assembly of...
GTTGAGTCCTTTCTTATGCCCCTGAATGTTTTGCTTAAAGGTCGTTATAAACTCATTGTCCTTTGAAAGCGAACCATAAGAATTCGTGACACAGGTGTTCCGTTCGGCTTTAGGCTTACGCAGCTCTGCCACAACTTCGGGACGCTTTTCCTTTGGAACCTTTGCAATCGAGGAAATTTCACGGTCGGTTGCCCGGAGCTTTCCACTCAGGATTTCTTCCTGCGCTCCTGGTACTGCTTCCACACCTTTTACAAATTGCTCTGCACGGTAAACATAACTTTCGGATGTTCCATGTTCCGCAGCGACCTTCGACCGTGAACCGTGCTTTGTGCGGTCTGGTTCATTTTGAACCAGACCACTTTCAGATGCCAAAGTATACTGATTGCCGTGAAACGATTTGATTTGCTTTTCCGCTTCTGCCTGCTTTCCGATCAGGACTTTTTCTGGTTCTGGGGTCAGGTTTCGCCGCCCGAGCTGATTTTTACAGATCCATACGAGTGCTTCATAGCGGTTAGCAAATTCTTTTTCGATGACTTCAAATGGAATGAACGGATATCTCCGAAGGACTTGATATCGTGTATGTCCATCCACAATATAGCCGTTCCACGTGATGATCGGATTCAGTACACGTTCCTCCTTGAGGATGTTCATTTCCAGTTGGTGGGTTTCCTCAAACGACGGAGGGTCGATTTGTTTCTGGAACTCCGGGTCAATTTTAAGTTGGCTCAGTTTTGTCATAGGCAAATCATCCTTCTGAAATGAAATAGAATATCATTGTTCTTACGCCGTTCTCTCTACATGGTGTTCCTGCCCCTTTCCAGCGGCGTTTTCTGGCTCTCCCTTGCGGGGTCTTCGCCGGGTATCCCATGCAGACGGTCATTCGGTTTTCAAGGTTCAATTGGTGTCTTGCTGGTAGCTTATCACACTTTCAAAAGAATTTTTAGGACCTGACAGGTCCGGTTTTGCGTGGATTTTATCCTGAATTCTCTTAAAAATCGGACATCGTGCCCGGTGCGTAAGATAAGTATACCGTATCCTTTTGCTGCTGAACAGGAAGTATTCGTTCCGGTTTTGAGGCCTTTTTTCGGCTTTTATGGGCAAAAATCGGAAGCTTTAGTTCCGGCTAACCACTGGATCGCTTTTATCATATCAGAAATCTCGTTGAATTTTCAGGAGGTCACACCTCCGGTTTTAGACACAAAAAACCGGAGGTATCGCCTCCGCTTTTTGCGTACAACTTGCTTTAGCTGCGTGCATTTCGTTGCACAAAATAACCGTCCGCTTCAAGTTAAACTTGAAAACGGACGGTCTGGCTTGCAAAATAATCTTCAAAATTGGAGGGCAGGTTGAGAGGCTTCATAGTACCCGCAAGCAGTGCAGACGTATATACATCTGCGAACTTGTTGGGGCAAAGCCCCTCCATCTGCTGTCGCAGACCGTTCTGTCGCTTAAAAGCCCCACTGGGGCTTTCATGCTGCGCTGCGCTCCGCAAACGCGAATTGCTCTGCAAAATACTTGTTGGGGAGCACCCAAACCCTTGAACTGCACCGTACGATGCAGGATTAGCGTCTCCAAATGAGAAAGTTTATGGCTCTAACACATTGTCAGCCATTGGTAAACAACTTTTTCCAGCCAAAAAAGAAAATAGCGATGATTAAAGATGAACATTGCAGAAAAATGTGATACAATAGAAAATGAAAATCCAAACAACAGGAGGAACCCCCTCGTGGCAAATAATGTGAACGTCAAAAAACTGGAAGCTGACCTGTGGGAGTCGGCAGATCTGTTGCGTGCAGGCTCTAAACTCACCTCGAACCAATACTGTATGCCGGTACTGGGACTGATTTTTCTGCGGTATGCGTACAGCCGCTTCAACTGGTAGAGCAGGAGATCCTGAAAGACCGTCCCATGCGCGGCGGTCGGGTGCTGCCGGTGGAGCAAAGCGACTTTGCCGAAAAGAGTGCACTGTTTCTGCCCAAGGAGGCGCAGTACAATTACTTAGTTAATTTGCCCGCCAACATCCCGGAGCAGGGGCTGACCGGCATTGAGGGCAATCCTCTGAACAGTCTGGGCGAAGTGGTGAACAACGCATGGAACTGGTGGAGCAGCAGAGCGAGCAGCTGCAGGGCGTTCTGCCGAAGGACTACACCATCTTCTCGGATGAACTGCTGGGGGAACTGCTGCGCATCTTCAACAATGATGCGTTGGACGATGTGGGCGGCGATGTGATCGGCCGTATCTACGAGTACTTTTTGAATAAGTTTGCCAAGAATGTGGCACAGGACGACGGCGTGTTCTTTACGCCGAAATCGCTGGTGAAGATGATCGTCAATGTGCTGGAGCCTGCCCACGGCGTTCTGTTGGACCCGGCTTGCGGCAGCGGCGGTATGTTTGTGCAGACCGGCGACTTTGTAAACCATGCGGGCATGATCGCCAACAACACCATGACCTTCTACGGACAGGAAAAGGTGGAGTACAACGCCAAGCTCTGCCTGATGAACATGGCCGTGCATGGTCTGACCGGCGTGATCAAGTCCGGCGATGAAGCCAATACCTTCTATCACGATGCCCACAACCTGAACGGCTGCTGCGACTATGTGATGGCAAATCCGCCGTTTAACGTGGACAAGGTCAAGTCGGAGTCGGCGCAGAGTGCCGGGCGGTTGCCCTTTGGCCTGCCCGGTGTGAACAAGGCCAAGGAAATCGGCAACGCAAATTATCTGTGGGTGTCCTATTTCTACTCCTACCTGAACGAGCACGGCCGCGCGGGTTTTGTGATGGCGTCCTCGGCTACCGACAGTCAGGGCAAAGACAAGGACATCCGTGAAAAGCTCATCCAGACCGGCCATGTGGACGTGATGATGAGCGTGGGCAACAACTTCTTCTATACCAAGAGCCTGCCCTGTTCGCTGTGGTTTCTGGATAAGGGCAAACCGGAACATCTGCTGGACACCGTATTGTTCATCGACGCCCGCAACTATTATACCGTGGTGGACCGCACTCAGAACGAGTGGAGCGACTGGCAGCTGAAGAACCTCAACGCCATTGTCTGGCTCTATCGCGGCGAGGTGGACAAGTACAAGGGGCTTTTGGCGGAGTATCACGCAGAACTGGCAGACGACCGCCCCTTTGCAGAGATTCAGGCTGCAATGGAACAAAACGTGCAGGCCAAGCGGGAAGAAGCCAAAGCCGCTGTGGAGACAGCACCCCGCAAAGAGCGCAAGGCCACGCAGGAAAAGTTCGACAAGGCGCTGGAAGCCTCAACGAGAAGCTGACCGTTGCCAAGGAGGCCGTCTGGCTCATCGAAAAGTTTGGCGAGGGCGTTTATCAGGATATCCCCGGTCTGTGCAAGGTGGCTAGCCGCGACACCATCCTCAACGAGAAAGGCGCATCCCTGACGCCCGGTGCTATGTGGGCGTTGCACCCGTGGAGGATGACGGTGTGGATTTTGCCCAGCGGATGAAGGAGATCCACAAGGAACTGCTGGAATTGCAGGCAGAGTCCAACCGCCTGATGGAAACCATCTCGAAGAATCTGGAGGAGATGGGGGTATGAAGTGGGAAAAGGTGAAGCTGGGTGATATTGCAACGTGTATCCAGCCGGGGCCGTTTGGTTCGCAACTACATAACTCGGACTATTCAAAAGAGGGCACACCGATTATTATGCCAAAAGATATAGTTGGAGGAGCAATCGTACATTCAGGGTTGCTGAAAGTTTCAGAAGAACACGTTAAAAGATTGAGCAGGCACCAAGTATATGAGGGAAACTTGATGGTTGCTCGAAAAGGCGATGTCCGAAAGTGTGCTTATATTACAGCGAATGAAAACGGATGGATGACTGGAAGTGACTGCTTAAAGGTTGTTCTTGATGAATCAAAATGCTACCCGAAATTTATCTACTACCAATTAAGAAGTGAACATATCGGACGTTGGCTTGAAAAAGTTTCGATAGGCGCAACAATGCCTAGCCTAAATACAGGATTGCTGAGTGGAATAGAAATGGTGCTTCCACCAATAGAAATTCAAAAGCAAATTGCAGGCATTCTCTCTGTTTGCGATGATCTGATTGAAAACAACCAGAAACAAATCAAATTGCTGGAAGAAGCAGCCCAGCGGCTTTATAAAGAGTGGTTTGTGGATTTGCGCTTTCCGGGGCATGAAAACACGAAAATTGTGGACGGTGTGCCGGAGGGGTGGAATGAAAAAACATTGTCTCAGGTTGCAAATGTGATTATGGGTCAAAGTCCAAAGTCTGAGTTTTATAATTCGGAGAAAAAAGGATTGCCATTTCACCAGGGGTTGGCAGCTTATGGTGTGCGGTTCGTGATGGATGATATTTATTCTACATCGTATACTCGAATAGCAGAACCAAACAGTATTCTTTTTAGTGTTCGGGCACCAGTGGGAAGACTGAATATTACTAAGAGTAAAGTTGTGATTGGACGAGGTCTTGCAGCAATAAATCAAACGGATGGATGTCAAAGCTATCTGTATTACCTATTGAAAAACAGGTTCTTCAAGGATAATATTGTTGGAAATGGCTCTATCTTTGCGTCTGTTTCGAAAGATGAACTGTTAAACCAGAAATTCTTGATCCTGAACGGAATTTGATGATGCAATTTGAGAAAATAGTGTCACAGATGGATAAACAAATAGAAAACCTGGATTCTAAAAATAAAAAGCTAATAGAAGCACGGGATAGGTTACTGCCAAAATTGATGAGTGGAGAAGTGGAGGTGTGAATTTATGGCGAACGAGTACATGATGGTATCAAGCGTTACAAATGTATTGAGTCAAGCGACAGATTGGTTGATTGATTTGGGAGAAAACTGGATTGACGCTCAATTGGATGATGGTCTCCTTAAAGAAATTCCGATTATCAAGGCGTTGATGCTTGGAAAAAATGTTATAAGGACAGTCACAGAATGTCACGAGATACACCAAATTTCTCAATTCTTACTGACGATTGACACCGAATGTACGGATGAAGCAAGAAGAAAACGCTATATCAAAGTATTAAATGAAAATGCAAAGCAGTTTGAAAAAGAACTGGAGTACGTTACAATAGTTGTAACAAATTACCTTGAAAGCGAAAAACCGCAGATGCTTGGTAGACTTTATCTGAAGCGGTTGGATGGCGGCTTGTCGTGGGATGAGTTTGCGGAGTATGCGTCGATGTTGAATCAACTGATTCCGGGCGATGTGATGTTGTTGAAGGAACCGCACCATAAAAGAAAACAATCACAATGCAGAGATTTGCTAAGGCTAACAGCATTAGGGCTGATATATGAACAAGATTCTCCAAACTATCCAGATGGTGATAATGATACAATTAAAGATGAAGAAACATCGTTTACGATAACAGAGTTTGGAAAAAAGTTTGCAGAGATCGTTTTGTGAAAAGCGAGAAGGTGATTTGTATGATGGAAGTCCATTCTATACAAGAATATATCAGCTTACTTGAGAAATTGGAAAAACTATATACATTCAGAACTTCCAATAACGTATCAATTGGTTGGATTCCGAACTTTACATATAAGCCGCATTTTATATATAGAGGACATGGGGATTATCGATATACGATTCTTCCGGGAATTTTTCGGTCAAAGAATGGACCGGAAGGAATAGAAGTGTACTCGTTATTTGAACATAATATTTTACAAGATTTTATTTCAGAGACATGTCGGTATGAGCCAAAAGTATCTGAAAACGATATTGGTGCTTGGCTTGAGATTGCACAGCATTTTGGAGTTCCGACAAGATTGCTGGATTTTACAGAAAATCCGCTAGTTGCACTTTATTTTGCTTGTTCAGATGCAAGCACTGCAAATGCGACGGTTTGTTTAATAAATGAACCTGAATATAATAGAAAGTTCTTCGGCATGTATCGTGCAGTACAGGCAACGGAATCAAACTATAATGTGAACAGAATAATTACTGATGAAATTATTAGTCAGGATTTTGCTCAACATGCAGGACTGGGCCAGTATATACAGTGGCCGTGGATATACAAACCACATTATCGGGAAGAGCGAATGAATATGCAGCAAAGTGTATTTATGTTGTGGGGAGCAGATAGAAGGCCACTAGAACAGTTTATGGTGCCAGATGATTATATTGTGGATGAAAATGTTCAAAATAGCGCATGTGGAGTAATAGGAAAAATTCAAATAAAGCATGAGGATAAGGAAAAAATATTAAGACAACTTGCTCTGTGCGGGATAAATGAGAAGTATATTTATCCGGGAATTGATGGAATCGGCAGATATATCAATAAAAAATACTTATTCAAAAGCAACAATATGTGAATGAGGTGATTCTATGAGCCGCGAATACTCCGAAAATGTCCTTGTCCAGAACAGCGCAGGCAACCTGTTGCAAAATGTTCTGGGCTGGGAGGTCGTGCTGGCTTACAACTCCGAAAAGCTGGGGCCGGACGGGACGTTGGGCCGCACCAGCTATGGGGAAGTGCTGCTGACCCGGTATTTTCGGCAGGCGCTTTTGCACTTGAACCCGTGGCTCACCCCGAACCAGCTGGACGAGGTACAGAAGAAATTCACGGCACACGTTTCCACCGCATCCCTGATGCAGATTAACGAGGAAAAGTATTTTTTGCTGCGGGATGGCATCCGGTGACGGTCAAGCGGCCGGATGGCCGCATCGAAACGCGGAGTGCGGCGGTGATCGACTTCAAAAACCCGGAAAACAATCATTTCCTCGCCGTAAAAGAAATGAAGATCCACTCGCAGCTGTACCGCCGCCGGACAGACATTGTGGGCTTTGTCAATGGCATTCCACTGCTGTTCATCGAACTGAAAAAGCCCACCGTGGATGTGCAGAACGCCTACATAGACAATTATCGGGATTACCTCGATACTGTCCCGCAGTTGTTCTACTATAATGCCTTTCTCATGCTGTCCAATGGATTGGAAGCCAAGGTGGGCACACTTGGCAGCAAGTACGAGTTTTTCCACGAGTGGAAGCGTCTGAAGGAAAGCGATGCAGGCAGCGTGGAACTGGAAACCATGCTGCGGGGCATCTGCGAGAAAAAGACCTTCTCGATCTGCTGGAAAACTTCATCCTTTACGACCATTCCGGTGGGCGCACCACCAAGATTCTGGCCCGCAACCACCAGTATCTCGGCGTCAACGAGGCCGTCAGTGCTTACGAGAACCGCAAGCTGAAAGACGGCAGGCTGGGTGTGTTCTGGCACACGCAGGGGTCTGGCAAGAGTTATTCGATGGTCTTTCTGGCGCAGAAGATCCGGCGCAAGTTTGCAGGCTCGCCCACCATTGTGGTTCTGACCGACCGTGACGAGCTGAACCGGCAGATCAGCGATACCTTTGAAAACTGCGGTCTGCTGGGCAAGACAAAGGCTTCACAGTTCATTGCATCCAGCGGTACAGACCTTGTAAAAAAGCTGCAGGGCAACCCCAGCTTTGTGTTTACCCTGATCCAGAAGTTCAATCTGCCCAAGGAGCCGCCCATCTACCGGATCACGACATCCTGATTTTGTCGGATGAAGCCCATCGCAGCCAGTACGGCATTTTTGCAGACAACATGATGCACCTGCTGCCCACGGCATCCCGCATCGGCTTTACCGGTACACCGCTGCTGGCGGATGACCATATTACCGAGCGTACCTTTGGCGGGTATCTGTCGGTGTATGATTTCAAGCGGGCAGTGGAGGACGGCGCAACGGTACCGCTGTACTATGAGAACCGCGCGGATAAGATCGCCCAGTTGGACAAGCCGGAGATCACCGGGCGGATCCTGGATGCCATTGAAGCAGCCGATCTTGATCCCTCGCAGGAGGAAAAGCTGGAACGAGAATTTGCCAAGGAGATCCATATTCTCACCGCAGATGAACGGCTGCGTTCCATTGCAAAGGACTTTGTGGAGCATTACTCTGACCTTTGGACCAGCGGCAAGGCGATGTTCGTCTGCCTGAATAAGGTCACCTGTGTGCGGATGTACAACTATGTGCAGGAATACTGGCGGGCAAAGATCAGGGAGCTGGAAGCCCGGCAGGGCACAGCGACCCAGCAGGAAGCACAGGAACTTGCCCGCAAACTGGCATGGATGAAAGAAACCGAAATGGCAGTGGTGATCAGTCAGGAGCAGAACGAGGTGCAGACCTTCAGAAAGTGGGGACTGGATATTCTGCCGCACCGTGCCAAAATGGAAAAGCGGGAGCTGGATAAAGAATTCAAGGACAGCAGGAATCCGTTCCGGGTGGTGTTCGTCTGTGCCATGTGGCTGACGGGCTTTGATGTAAAGTGTCTGTCCTGTCTGTATCTGGACAAGCCGTTGAAAGCCCATACCCTGATGCAGACTATTGCTCGTGCAAACCGTGTTTCGGAGGGCAAGAGCAACGGCCTGATCGTGGACTATATTGGTATCGTAAAGGCGCTGCGCAAGGCTCTGGCAGATTATACGGTCAGCAAGAACAGCCCGGCGGGCATTGACCCAACGGTGGACAAAACGGAGCTGATTCAGCGCATCCGCACAGTCATCGGAAAAACGGACGGCTTTCTGGCAGAACACGGGTTCCGGCTGCAGGAACTGGTGGACGCACAGGACTTTGAAAAGATGAACCTTGTACAGGATGCAGTCAACGCGATGTGCGAGACGTTGGAAACCAAGAAAACCTTCCAGACCTATGCGTCTGAACTGGTGCGGCTGTTCCGCTACGCAGACCGTGACGATGTGGACGATGCCGTGCGCGCCCGGAAAAACGCAATTCTCGCCATCTACGAGGGCTTGCAGCAGAAGCGGAAACACGCGGACAATACCGACCTGATGGTGCAGATCAACGGCATCGTCAACGAGTACATCCATGTGGAAAAGCCGGATCAGGAGGCTGTACCTTCCCGGCAGTTTGACATCAGCAAAATTGATTTTGAGCTGCTGAGCCGGGAGTTTGCCCATACCCGGCGGAAGAATCTCTTGCTGCGCGATCTGGATGAACTGGTGAATCAGCAATTGGCGAAAATGCTGTTTGCAAACCCGCACCGCATGGATTATTATGACCGCTATCAGGAGATCATAGATGCCTATAATGCAGAGCAGAACCGGGCAACCATTGAGAAAACCTTCATGGATCTGATGGAACTTGCAAATTCACTGGACACGGAGCAGCAGCGCTATGTGCGTGAGGGCTTTTCCAGCGATGAGGAGCTTTCGGTGTATGATTTGCTGTTTTCGGAGAACCTCACGAAGCAGGAAATTGAAACGATCAAGAAGGTGTCCGTGGACTTGCTGACAAAAATCAAACAGCAGATCGCCAAACTCGATCATTGGACAGACAAGCAGGAAACTAAGGCGATTGTGGATAACCTGATTCGCAATACCCTTTGGCAAGAACTTCCCAATAGCTATGATGTAAGCGATATCCAGACCTACCAGAAGAAAATCTACGAGTATGTATATATGCGCTACCCGGAAGTAGCATAACGCAAAAATCACCCCAGAGAGAACGCACAAGAGGCTATTCTCTCTGGGGTGATTGCGTATCAAATCATCTGAAAATGCTTCAATGCTTCCACGATTGCATCCTCTTTTTCCTTCGGACACTTGGGCTGTTTGGCGTTTTCAGATTTAGGCTTATTGTAATTCTCCCGCTCGATGATGCCGTACTTCTGCTTCACCTGTGCGATATAGAGATTAGAAACCTTGAGTTGATAGTGCTCCCACACATAATCCCGAATCTCATTGTAAGTCGCCTTGCTCTCCGCAGCCGTTAAATCCAGTTCATCCATGCTTAGATCAATCTCGATATGTTGCTTTGCGTGAAGTTTGGACAAAAGACATACCGTCTCGACTGTTGCTTCAGTTTCCAAGGGAAGTTCTTTCACTTCCTCGCCATCAACAGGCACAGGGAAGTTGAATACAATCTTCTTTATCCAGCTTCCGTCTTTTCTCTTTTCCGGGAACATCTCAATTCGCTCGATAAAGGCTTTCATAAACTCTTTCTGTTCTGCTTCCGTTGCGGAATGGTAGACTTCATCAAATGCCAGTAAGAGCCGATAAATGTTATCGCCGGAGATTTTCTCCTGCTGGATGCTGCGTATCTGACTTTGCAATTCGCCAATCTGAACTTCGATTTCTTCTATCGTATCATACTGTTCATCATATCGGCGCTGCAAATCCAAAATTTTTCTGTCATAGTGGGCATCGTTGATGTCCAAAGTATCCATCTGACGCTCCAAGCGGCTTTTCGTTCCAAAGGCTTGCTTTAGCTGTCCTTGCAGAACGGCGATCTGCTTTTCCATATCCTCTGTATCAACCGCCGTTCCAATTTTCGCTTGAATTGCTTCTATAAATCGGGGATTGCTGACCATAGCGGAGATGACCTTCGCCACAAATTTGTTGATTTCCGTCTGCTCGATATTCAGCCGGAAGCTGCACTCATGTCCCGTCGGCGTAACCGTATTTTTGCAGTAGTAATAATACCGTGTTTTCTTGTCCTTGCTATGAGCCTTGGCAATATTGCCGTACATACTCTTTCCGCAACACGGGCATTTCAAAATACCGGATAGGTGTGTGCGTGGTCTGGATTGTTGACCTTTTCCCGCTTAAAGGAATTGATCTTGCGCTTTTCCTGTGCCAGATACCAATCTTCTTCGGAAATGATGGCTTCATGCTGACCATCGTAAACAGGGAACTCCGACTGCTCGACCACGTGCATCTCATTTCTTGTACCTTGCCTCTTTTCGGTTCTCCGTCTGCCATAAGCAATTTTACCCATATAAACGGGATTATCCAGTACGTCCTGCACGAAGTTCCTTGAAAATCCGGGGATGGTGTTATTTTGCCGCAGCTTCTTCACAAACCCGTTGCGGTTGAGATATTAGCAACTCCGGCACGCCTCATTGGTATGGATGTAGCGGTCATAAATAACACGGATTACTTCCACTTCATCCTCCGCAATGACAAGGTTTCCGCTTTCCAATTTGTATCCATAGGGAGCGAAACCGCCGTTCCATTTGCCTCACGAGCCTTTTGCTCCCGTCCTGCCATTGTCTGTGTGCGGATATTCTCTCGCTCGATTTCCGCCACCGCAGACAGCACGGAAATCATAAGCTTTCCGGCATCCTTGGAGCTGTCAATGCCATCCTCCACGCAAATCAGGTTGACACCAAAATCCTGCATGAGCTGCAAAGAGTTCAGAACATCGGCTGCATTTCTGCCAAATCTGGAGAGCTTAAAGACAAGCACATAGGAAACGCCGTCTTTGCAGTCCTGGATGTCGTTCAGCATCCGTTGAAACTCCTGCCTCCCTTGGATGTTCTTACCGGAAAATCCTTCGTCAGAATACTCCCCGGCAACGACATATCCTCGTATGCCGCATACTTCCGCAACTTGTCCCGCTGGGCATCCAAGCTGTATCCGTCTACCTGCATGGAGGTGGACACTCTCGTATATAGATAACATTTAAGTTGCTTCTTTTTCAGAATCGCCACCTCCTTCGCTCATTTCTTTTACCATCAATCCCTCGTTGCGGATATAATACTCCAAAAGTCTAAGCACATAATCCGGTGCATGGCGGTTGTCCAATTCCCACTCGGTCATAGTCCGGTAAGGAATATGGACGAGCTTGCAAAAATCTTTCCGGTTCAGTCCTGTGCTTTCACGCAACTTAATAATTCTGTTTTTACAATCCATTCGTCTTTTCTCCAAAAAAGCAAAAATACACGTTGCGTACATATTATAGCATAGCCGCAACAAGTACGCAACGTGTAAATTGTAAATTTTTACGCAGCCTTATCCGTCAAAGGCTGCGCTTGCTTATCATCCTTGGAACACTCCACCGTTTGCGGAGTATCCTGCTCTAATTTATCCAAAACCTGATGCCCGTACTTCTGGAGCATCTGGCTCATAACATCCACACAGCGGTCAAATGCCGCATTATATTTCGCTTCCTCATAATATTTCTTCAATAGGCGATTCCTCCATCAAAGTTCCATATCCTGTCCACACTTCCGGGCAGGGTGTTTGTGTTCCTGCGTTTCCTTTCCTCTGATGAGGATAGAATTGATAAAAGCCCGAACCCTTTCGGATGCAATTTCCAGTGCATCCAGAAAAGGCTGGGCTTTCTGTTTCAGTTCCATATATTTTTCGTTTACTGCTTCATACCGCTGTTTCCAGATGGAAACCGTCTTTTCAGCGGAAGCCAGTTTCTCCTTCAAGCGCTTGTTGTCAGCATTGGCGATAATGCCATTGACCGCATAGCGTTTGAGTGTGTCGCATTCATCCGGTGTCAGCGTGATATTGTTTCCGAATGTGGCTTTTTTGCCCATTGCTTCAATGTCCTGCACTGTCAGCGCAATGGTCTTTGCCGCCTTGGTTTCCTTTTGCAAAGATTCCAGTTTCTTTTTCTGTTTTGCTGTGGCAGCTTTGGCATCCTCCAAATTCTGTTCTGCCTGTGCCACCTGCCCGGTCACAGCTTCCAGCCGCTGCTGTTCTGCCTGCACCTTGAACTGGGTCACAGTCAGATGTTCCTCGGTGCTTCCACGTTCTCCACGCTCCAGATCGGTATATCCGGCAACTCGCATGAAATGAAAAAAGTCATCCTGCAACACACTGTAGGATGACCTCAAAATCTTTTTTCCTTTTGCGTTCAACATTGGATTACCGTCCTCGTCAAGCACCGGCTTGGACTCCCATTTCTTACTGCGGCTGACCTGTGTGATGACCTCCTTAACGGTTCCCCGGAGGGCTTCATCCTTGCATCGCTTCGACCAAAGTATCTGCTTTTCCACCACCGGGATATAAACCACATGAAGGTGGTAGTGGTACACATCTTCGCCCAAAGCTTCGGACATTGCTCGGTTGCGCTCATCGGCGTGCATCACAGCGGAGAGGATATACTGCTCACCACCTACGATCTCCGCAGCGGCTTTATAGGCATCGGCATAAAATTGTTTTGCAAATTCATAGCCGCCGCGGTTGTAGAAGTAAGCGGAGTTCACATCGAAAACCAGCTCGCCGTATTTGACGGCATCGGGTTTCAGACCTCTGGTGGAGATCACACCATCCTGTTCCATCTGCTCAAACGTTTTTACATAATCATCCGTGGGTGCTTTGAAATGAACGTTCAGAGAAGTGCGTTCCGGCACGATGTCCTGATTGCTGTAGCTGTCCTTTTCACGCTCATTGTGTTCCTGTACCTTAGCCACATCTGCCGGGGTTTCCAAGTCCTGATTTCTGGCTACGGTACGGTCTATTCCATCATTTCTTGCCATAGAATTTTTGTCCTTTCTTTGAGATTTGCAGACAGCGGAGAACTACGGAGAGGCACTTTTCAAAGTGTAATAACCCACTATGACACTTTCATCCATACTGGCTGCAAAGTGCCGTGGGCTCTCCGAGGGCTCTCCCGAGGGGGAATGCGGTCACTGCGGTGACCTCTGCTGAACTGCCCGAAAACTGTCTGCATCGTTTTCTGTTGTTCAGCCCGGATAGCTGCTGTTTTGCGAAACACCACCCATCCCGGCGGCAGTGAAAATCAAATCTTTCACTGCAATAGAAACAGCCCAAATAAAGGAAATGAGCTGTTTCTATCACAAGCGTTTCACGCTCTTTTGCTGCGTACATACGTACCAGCCAATGGGATTTACTCGACCTGCCGCCATTCCTCCGGAATGTCCTCCGGTACGTACGTACACGGCGAATCTCCGTAAAACCCATTTATATGAGGTCGTGCAATGGCTTCCACTCCCATGAATCCCCAAACCCGCCGTCCGGCAGAGTTGGTGATATTGTTGCAATGTTCCAGATTAAATTTCTTGGCATTGGCAATCATGCGTCGCTGAAGCTGCGGGCTTTCAGCGGTGCAAGGGAATTTTCTTCGCACCACATCCGGTAGATTTCATAGAAATCCTTGGAACTGATGGACGCATCCGCTTTACGCTGGATGTATCCCTCGGAATCCATGAAATCAAAGATATTGTTGTTGTCACGCTTGACCGCTTCCCGGTTTTCCCGGATACGGTCACTCTCCGTAAACTTAAAGTTGTTGGCAACAAGCCGCTGTAAGCCTTCAAATGCCCACAGGA